>JACCDQ012243197.1_pt1 | contig 22033 bp, 21 predicted proteins | sample 7446031 | NCBI WGS metagenome assembly JACCDQ01 (sample SAMN15323442, study PRJNA562643) | freshwater metagenome | isolation source: river surface water | place: USA:Blue River Watershed | collected 2017-08-17
AAGCGCGAGAAGCTGCATAATAGTTCAGCCAGGCATCCCCATTTTGCTTGTTTTGATCAAGATCCGCCTTCCAAAGTTTTTCTTGTTTTTTGTACCAATCTGCATCGCGCCATTCGACAATAACACTGTGTACCATTTGTTTCTCTTGGGCCATTGCACCAAATGTCAGCAACACGAAACCCAAACATCCAATCCATTTTTTCATCTCATCATTTTTTAAAAACCAGTGTCTACTATAGCCGGTTTTGGTTAAACGTCAAAAGGAATACTCAGAAGCGCTTCAAACGTTCACGAATATGTTCTTTTTTTTTCAGAGTTGTCACCTTTTGACGTAGTTTAACACTTACTCTTTCAAGAAGCAAAGAGAAAGCGAAGCGCATGACAAAAAAGAAGCAGTTTATGGAACTCTATGGGCCTGTGCACGGGTCTTTTGAACGGTTCTGTAAAGCGCGTTCTTACGGTGTTTGTGATTTCAATGACCTGATGCACGATACCTTAGTGATTGCTTTTGAGCAATTTGGCACTTTAAAAAACAAAGAAGTTTTTTTGTCTTTTTTGTTTGGGATTGCCAATAAGGTGCACGCAAATTTTCGTCGAAAGCACAAAACGCTCTCATTTTCAGAGGTAAAAGGAGTAGAAAACACACAAGACACGACTTTTTCCATTGAAAAAAACTTCCGACACGACGAGCTCTACGAGGCCCTGCATCAATTGCCAGAGGCATACCGCAATTGTGTCATTCTGTACGAAATAGCTGGTTTTTCCATCAAAGAAACTGCGGCTATTCAAGAATGTTCTACAGATGCCATCAAACAGCGCTTGTCCAGAGGAAGAAAAATGCTTGCTAAGGCCTTGTCAGAAAAATCGACCAAAACCATCACTTCATGAAAGATTTAGAGCTATTACTGAAAGCAAAACGAGAAGAACCCACCACGGTTTCTATCGAAGTTATCGATTCATGGTTGAAAGGTGGCTTTGTGCTCGTTGGCTTATTTGCGACTTTAAAAAGATTATTCACTCAAAAAATGTGGCTTATGTTTACCAGTATTTCCTCGATTACCCTTGTTACCATCCTTACATTTTCTCACTTTTCAAGGCCTCAAGCTGATACATTCAAAAAAGACAAACTAGAGAAAACACCAGTTCAAATCCTTGAAAGCAAGCAAGTCAACCCAACTGTTTTGGCGCTCAATGAAATTGAAGTGCCTATAATGCAAAACAAAGAAGTTTTGACCAAACTGCCGCAAGCGATCCCAAATTTACGCGCTCAAAATACCGATTTAAAACTGCTTGAGCCCAAACAAAACACAGCGCCTCAACAGATGGCGACTAACGATACCACTAAATACTTCGACCGAATTGATGTAAATGGCAGCATCAGTTTTACGCTTGTTAATGGACCAGCTTGTTCGGTGAGCAACTTATTGAAAGATGGCATAGAAGCAGAGTCCTTCAATTACACGATTAAGAATGGAATTTTGTTTTTAGATGGCGTGCCAGAAAATGATGCAACGGTTTTGGTTATTACCGTTCCGAACTTACGTAAAATAAAAATCAATGGTTTTTGCAACATTGTTACACCCCAACCATTTAACGCAACAACACTCGAATTAGAGGTAAATGGTTTTGTCAAGCTAGATCTCGATCTAAATGTCAAAGACCTCGAACTTGATCTCAATGGTGAAAATTCAGGAAAAATCCGCATCAATAGCGATAATCTTGAACTAGAAATCAATGGCGTCAATGACCTTGAAATGTCGTTTTTGGTAAAGCAAAGTTGGATAGACATCAACGGATTGGGTAAGTTAAAGTTTTCGGGTAGCACGCGTTCTGCTATAATGGCCATCAATGGAGAAAACAAATTTGATGGCGAAGCGTTCAGCTCCGAAGAACTCTATTTAAAAGTGAGCGGCATCCACCAAAAAATTGAAACAACAGTTTACGAAAAACTAGACGTAGAAATCTCTGGCTCCAATAATGTCATTATTCAAGGTGCTCCAAAAGAAGTGAAGCAAAATGTGGCACCTAGTGCTAAGTTGAAGTTGAAGTAGGGGAGTGCGCTTTTCTTTAATCCAAATTAGGAAGCCAAAACCCCAACATGAAAGTGTTGGGGTTTTGTTTTATGGATGAATGAATTTTCCAGTCGCGATTTTATTTTTTCTCTATAGGATTGATTCAAAGTAGGTTTTCGATAATGCAAATGGATACTTTCCAATTTACATTTCGAATTTAGGATGATAAAATCATTTTCTATTCAATGCTTATCCAAACAAGTTTTGAACGGTTGAAAAAATAAAAAGCGGTAGTTTGAGTAAGCTTAGTTTTATGACGACTTGTAGGGGGTGGGGGAATGTGAAGACATTTGGATTTACTAAACTGAATTATTAACTTAATAGAAATATAAAAGAAATGGCTCAAGTCGATGTAATTAGAAATGGTATTATTGACAGACTACTTGCCATATCAGATAAAGATTATTTGATGGCTTTGCTTCGTTTGGTAGATAATAGTGCAGTAGAAAATGAAAAAATTCAATTGACTAAAGAGCAAAAGTTGATGCTCGAAATGAGTGAAGCTGACCTTCAACATGGTCGAATAATAGCTCATAATGATCTAGACAAAAACGATCTTGAATGGCTAAAAGTTTTATAAAATCACGGAAGATCAGATTATCGTTATGGCTTTTTGGGATAATCGCCAAGATCCAAAGAAATTATTGAGAGCTATTTCTTAATTTTCTCGTTTAAACCAACAAAATAAAGGGATTAGCTCACGCGTGTTCCCTATTTTTGGTTCAATCCAAGCATAGAACCCAAACTGCTGCGCAGCTCTCGTCTTTTTTGTTTTATCCGCAAGCCAAAATGAATTTTACCTGCTCCTAAAAACAAAAAACCCAACACTTTCGTGCTGGGTTTTTGCTTGTGACCCCGGAGGGATTCTAACCCCCAACCGCTGGAGCCGAAATCCAGTGCGCTATACAGTTGCGCCACGGAGCCAATTTCACCGGAGTGAGGCTGCAAAAATAGTGGTTTCAAGTGATAATTGCCTAAATTTACCTTGTTCAAATTGAAAACCATGTTTAAATCGATACTCCTTTTGTTTGCCTTTTATGCATCAACGTTTGTTCTGGGGCAAAACTGGCAGTCTTTTACAGATTCGATCCCGACGCTTTCGTCGCCACGGGCTTGTGACCTCAATAACGATGGCATCAAGGATATCGTATTTGGTGGCGGTACAGATGGCGTGGCCAGTAACAATGGCATTATGGCGTATAATGGCGCTAATGGCAACTTGCTTTGGAAGCGGGCTGCGCGCAATGAAGTATTTGGAAGTGCAGTTTTTATGGACATCACCAATGATGGCGTCAAGGATGTTTTTATGGTTGGACGCCAGGCGCAACTACTTGCCATTAATGGTTCCAATGGCGCTTTGCTCTGGGATTACTTTCCTTACAATACCAACCCTGCGGATAGCGGGCTTTATAATTTTTATAATCCACAATTTATTGCCGATGTAAGCGGAGATGGCATTCAAGACATTCTTGTGGCAAATGGCGGCGACCACGCTGCACCTGTTTGGGACACCACGCGCCCTCCGGGGCATCTCATGGTGGTCAACAGCATGAATGGTCAGCTTTTGGCAAAGGCTGTGGTGCCAGACAGCGCCGAGACGTATTGTTCGGCTTTAGTGGCTGATATTCATGGAAATGGTACGCAGTGGGTATTGTACGGTACGGGTGGCGAAACACTTGGTGGCAGTTTTTGGGCTTGCCAGCTCTCGCATTTGCTCAACAACACACTTGCGCCATCTATTCCTTTAATGACCGACACTCAATTGGGTTTTGTGGCACCGGCTTCCTTGATTAAAAATCCTTCCGGACAATACGACCTCATTATTCAATCATACGGCGGAAAAGTTTCGAAAATTAAGGGGGCCAACTGGAGCACCATGTGGAGCTATGAGCTGCCGAATACGGAATCTAGCGCCGAGCCTGTTATTGGCAATTTTACTGGGAATGCTGTGCCGGATGTCTTTCTATCCTTGGCCAAAGGGACGAGTTCTTCTTATACCGATTACTACCAAGTTTTACTCGATGGCGGAACAGGTCAAGAGGTATTTAAAGACAGCATTGGCATCTTGCAATTTGCTTCTGGCAATGCCATTGACCTCAACAACGATGGCCGCGACGAAGCCATTTTATCTGTCAATTATATGCAGACGGGCACCTGGAAACACCGTTTGGAGGTCTTTGATTTTGTGTCCAATACCATTGCGCCATTGACGAGCTATCAGACCGGCGTAAATATCGGCTCGACACCACTTTTTGTCAATCTAGACAACGATGCGCTTTTAGATTTGGTTTATGTCGTCAAAAAAGACAGCCTGAATCCGATGGGCTGGAAGGGTGTTTACCTCAATAGGGTAGAGCTAAATGCTGTTTTTCCAAATGCGGGTATGGCCTGGGCTTCATACTTAGGTACGCTCAACAATGGTGTTTATTTCAACCAAACGATCAACTGTGGGCAGGGTAGCATTTTATCTAATGTTTCGGTGGTTCAACCTTGGTGTAATGGCAGTGCTTCTGGCGCAATCAATCCGAGTGCCACATTAGGAACAGCGCCGTATACGTATTTGTGGTCCAACGGGAGCACGGCGGCTCAATTGAATAATGTCCCTGCCGGAACCTATTCAGTGCAAGTGACCGACAACACAGGATGTTTTGAAATTTATACCACAACCCTGGTTGATCCGTTTGTGATCACCTTTGGTGGGCTCGTGGCACCTACATGCCCAGGTGGCAGCAATGGCCAAGCGGTGGTGAATAGTTCTGGTTGCCCATGTATGTTCAGTACGTGTCAGTTTTTATGGGAAAACGGCGTGTCTGGCAAAACCAATTTGTCGGTGTCAGAAGGTTGGGCTACGGTCACGATTACGCATACCAATGGCTGTGTAGTGGTAGATTCCGTTTTTGTACCCCTTTCTGCGCCAATTGTCAATAATGCCTCAATTCAGATGGTCAGCTGCAATGGCGGTTCAGACGGCCTCATTTCCTTGAATGTCAGTACGGCAACAGCTCCTGTGGTTTTTGCCTGGAGCAATGGTGCTACCGATGCATTGGTTGCAGGTTTGTCAACCGGTGCGTATGAGGTGTTGGTGCACGACGCGCGTCCTTGTTACGACACACTCGTATACGAAATTACGGAGCCTGAGGTACTGGTTACCAATTACGTGCTTCAATCGGTATCTTGTACAGGTCTCTCTGACGGACAAATTAACGCCAGTGCAATTGGCGGTAATGGCGGCTATACGTATCAAGTTGGATCACTTGTGAATACTTCTGGTGTGTTTGACAATATGTCTGCAGGTACGTATACGCTGACCGCAATAGATACTTTAGGTTGTGCAGCTGTTGGGCAAACCATTCAAATAAACGAACCAGCTCCATTGAATCTCAGTATAAGCGCAACAAACGCGACGTCGTCCACTGCATTTGACGGAATGGCTACTGCCATAGTAAGCGGCGGAACAGCACCTTATCAATATGTTTGGTCAGATCCGAATGCGCAAACGGATAGCATGGCCGTGTACCTTACTGAAGGGTGGTATACTGTTGAAGTTACTGACGCAAATGGTTGTCATCTTCAAGATAGTGTCTTTATGGATGTATTAGGAATGCAACACCTGCCTAACAGTAGTTTATTGATTTTCCCTAACCCAACTCAGGGGCGCTTGTGTTTTTCGATGGAATTAACCGAGGTGGTTGTTTTAGACATGCAAGGACGTGTATTGTGCGCGCAGCGCAATTGTCTGCAGCTGGACCTCACACATTTAGCAGCGGGCCCATATCAAGTCATTTGCACGCACAACGAGCTTACTGAATTGGTGCACTTTGTGAAGGAATAAGGATTTCAAGCATATTTTTAAGCGTGTAAAGCTAAATATTGCTAAATTCGTAGAACTATTTATTACATATGAAAAAAATTACCTTCCTATTCGCCCTTTTGACAGCAGCCACTTCATTTGCTCAAAACGGTAAACTCGGCATTCAATTCAATGCTGGTGCACACCTCATGAGTGAGTCCGGTAACGGATTTTGCTTCAATACGGCCCTGACCTACAACTTTGTTCCGAGTTTTGGCTTGAAACTAGATGGAGGAATTGATATTGTAGGTGAAGACAACTTGAATAGATTAGGTTTACAAGCGAATCTTAACGTTGTTAAATTAGCCAATCAAACAGCAAAATTTGGTCTTGAGTTACATGGCGGAGGTGCCCTGATCAACAACGGAAACTCTGCGTTCAATGACTCTTATCTTTTGCGTGGCGATGACATGATCGCTATCATGGCAGGTATTACACCAAGTTTTCAAGTCAACGAGAAATTGCGCATTTTGGTAGATGCCACTTATGTGCCTAAAATGTATAAAATTAATGGTGTCATTACGAAATACCTGAACACCACCGTAGGTGTTGCGTATCAGTTCTAAAAACACATTTGTAAATGAGTTAAAGCGGACAAGCGTCCGCTTTTTTTATGCCTTGAAAACAGCTGCTTTAGAGATAGCTTTGATGGCGGTGTAATACAAAACAAGACTCACCAAAAGCAATACATGAGAGAAGTCATTGCGGTCAAACCAAGGTGCTAAATTGATTTTCTTGCTTTGAATAAATGCATTGGGTAGGAGAATCAATGCAGCAAACCAAAAAATCTTGAAATGGGTATGGACTGTTTTTTGATAATTTAGGCCCAAAACAACCAAGGAGAAAATCAGGCCAATGCCGCTCACCAGCGTTGGTACAAGCAAGCCTTTACTTTGGTCAATAGTCAGGTCGACTTTCAAGAAAACAATGCATTCAATAAGGATTCCTAGTCCGAGTAACCCAACTGCGGCTTTGGTTGCTGTTTGTTTTTGCGCTGCATTGGGCCACAAACTGAGCATGCCTTTGGTGAGCCAAAACGTGGCGATCATCCCCATGATCCAAGATGGGTATTTGCCCCAGAGTGCCAAGTAATTGTAAAAGAGGTGTCCAAAGCCACCCAATAAAAAGCTCCAGCCAAACCACAAGAAAAACAGGCGCCAATTTTGATAAAAAGGGTGGGTGTGGTCGATTTTTCGAATTTGAGCAGCAATAAAAAGCGCTGTTGTAAAAAGTACGAGATCGCCTATCATGGCATTGGGTTCTAAGAGCGCGAGTCCTGCGAAATCCCATTCTATCTTAGGAAAGTCTTGACCAATCATTTGCTATTTGCTTCGAATTTATGGATGTTTTTGCGCAAGATGAACTCTACAATAAGCGGAGAAATGCTATTGAGCATGCGGTTCATTTTTCCTAAAAAGGTTTGGGTGTTGCGGTATTTTCTTTGGTCGAGAAGGTTCAGGCAGTCTGCCGCAACTTCTTGCATGGTGAGCACTTTTCCTTTTTGACGCGCGGCCAATATTTGCTTGCTGCCATCTGCCGCAACCACTTCTTTGTTGTGTACAATTTCGGTCATGGCCACTTGAAGATGCCCAATATGCACGTTGTGGGCGTGTTCTTCTATGCGCAGCGATTCTACAAACGAAGTAAGCGCCATTTTGGAGGCGCTGTAAGGAGAAAGCCCCGGAAGTCCGTGAATAGCGGCCAAACTAGAAATAAAGACCACACTGCCTTTTGTTTGGCGCAACGCATTGAGGGCCATTTGGGTCGGAAAAATTGTTCCGAAGACATTGCTGCGAAAAACTTGTTCTACTACACTCGGATGCAATTCGGCTAAATAACCGCGGCTAGAAATACCCACATTGTTGATCAGGATGTCTATCTGGCCATAGGATTGTAGCGCAAAATCGATGAGCGCTTGGGCTTGATTGGCATCGGAGACATCACCTTGGTAGTAAATGACTTCAATTCCTTTTGACGCTAATTGAGCTTGAACTTCTTGAAGCCTGATTTCGTCGCGTCCATTCAATACAATTTTTGCGCCTTCTTCGCCTAATGCCAATGCGATAGCACTGCCAATACCACGGCTAGAACCCGTGACAATTGCAACTTTGTTTAGGAAACGTTTTTTTGCCATTTGTGGTAATGGATTTCAGGATGATGTTTGAGGGCAGTGAGGCTGTTGGTCCAGGCCATGGCGACGTGCACCAAAAAGGCAATCCAAATATTGCCGGCCATGAGCGTTAAAAGACAAAGTAAAAAACCAAGTGGTGCAGCTCCGATTGTTTCGTCGAGCCCTTTTGGGATGTGTGTTGCCGAGTAGAGCGCTACATTGACGGCAATGGCCAACCAAATACCGTATGCTTCAACTAAAGGGAACAAAAGCAAGCCGCGAAACAATAATTCGTACCCAAAAAGATATACGGCCCAACCCAGCAAATTGTAGCGGAATGTTTTGGTATCCCAATTGATGGCCCTGATTTGTGGGTAATTGACCAAATTCTTTGGTTTTTTCGCTGAAAATGCTGCTAGTGGAATCAAGATAGCGGCAAGCCCAATGGTAACGACGACATTGAAGAGGAGGGTGTCGCTGCGGAAATTTAAGCCATAGTAGGCCAAACCTCTTGTGGGGTTCAGGATAAATAAAACCAAGAGGGGCAACAAGCCCATCGTTAAAAAACCCACCCATTTGGTCATGTAAATAAAGCGCAGCCAAGCGGTATCGTGCGGATACTTCTTGAAGTAATACGCTTTAATGCTTTCAGACTTGGAGATGAACCAAAAACAAACAAAACCGATTAAAGCAAGGTAAATAGGGGCAATTCCACCTGTTAAACTTGGTGTTTGGTCAAAAGGTAGCGCTAAAAAATGCATGTGAAATTAGTTGGGGAGATACCCATTGGCTTTGTACCAATTGATGCAGTCTGCAACAGCGACTTCTACAGGGGTACTTGGCAAAAGCAGTTCTGTACGGGCTTTTTGTGGTGAATAAAATTGTTTGACACTAGCCATTTTGGCCATTGAGTAACTCAGTTGGGGTGTTTTTTTGAAAATTCTTGCAATGATGGAATTGATGGCGCCCACGATGTTAATGGCAAAGCCAGGAAATTGTTTGACGCGAAAGGGTTGTTCAAATGCGGTGGCTGCTTTGCGAAACATTTCGCCAAAGTATAGATTTTCATTGCCAACGATATAACATTGGCCTTCGCGACCCATTTTCAAAGCATTGACAGTAGCCACGGCTACGTCTTTGGAGTAGACAAAGTTTTTGCCGCCACCGGCATAGCCAGGAAGCTTATTCTTATAGAGTTCTAAAAACATTCTGCCAGAGGTGGGGCCAGAATCAAAGGGGCCGATCATGTATGTAGGGTTGACTACAATAACAGGGAAGTTCTCTTGTTGATGCATGGCCAGCAAATGACATTGTGCTTGGTATTTGCTGTCCATGTAGTCCATTTTGAATTGGTCGCCGGTGTAGGGTTGGTTTTCATCGCCGGGCGCTTCTTTGCTGCCATGATTGAAAGAATTGGCAGTGCCGATCTGTACCATGCGCAGGAGCTTGTGTTTTTGGGCGCAAGACGCCACGTTTTTTACACCTTGTAAATTGACGGCGTAGAGACTTTCAAGTCTGCGGGGCCAAATGGTGGTGAGTGCAGCAATGTTGATCACGTATTGGCAAGAAGCCATTTCGCGGTCTAAGAAGGCGGTGTCGAGGATATTTCCTTCTACAATTTCAATGGGCAAGCCGTCCAGCACTGCAGTACTGCTTCCTGGGAGAATTTGGGCCTTGACTTGGTAACCTTGTGCTAAGGCTTCTCTAGTGACGCTAGCGCCAAGCATGCCGTTTGCTCCGGTAATAAAAACACAATTGGTCATTAATGAACTAAAAGATCCTCAAAGATACTAAAAATTCCAGCTAAGCCCCGCAAAAAGCGCTTTCGTATTTGTGCGATACGGAGAGGCGTGCACGAGATATTGTTGTTGTAGACTTGTGCGCAGCTGGGGTTCAAGATATACTGAAAGGTGTGGGTTGGCCTTGTAACTCAAACGCAATTGACCTTGTGCAAAGGTTTGGAGCTGGCCATTGGCTGACTGAAAATAGATACTGCTCGGTAAATAGCCAGGAATTTGCAAGGATTGAGTTGTTTTGCTCGTGAAGCTGAAAGCCAAGCCAGCGTTGATTTGCGCAGCAAAATGGCCAAATTGATAGCGGTAACCGAAGGTCAATGGAAGCGTGAATTGTTGTTTGCGTATAATGCTGGTGTAGTCTGCTTTGACGTGTGAAATTTCAGGGCCGCCTGGTTGGTTGGGTCCAAAAGGCCAAGGGCCTTCGTGGAGCTCTTCATCACTGATTTGTCTGAAGCCATAAATATACGGGAACAAATAGTGTTCTTTTTCATCGTAACTAAAGACATCGGTTTGATAAAAATGCTCGGTGAGTTCTGATTGAAGGTATTGTAGGCCCGTCTGCACATGCCAATTTTTAAAGATGCGAGCCTGAATTAATAGCTGTGGGCTTTGTTGCTGACGAAGTGCGGCTTGCTGCTGTCCTTGAGGGCCAAGTTGGTAGTTGAAAGCAGGTAAATTGGCCAAGGTTTGTCCGGAAGCGAGGCTGAGTTCAAAGCGACCTGTACTTGGTTTATTTGGAGGCGTTTGCTGCAGCGCTTGCTTGGTGATGTTGACTTTACCTGATGCTAGAGGTGGTAATTTCTGCGCTTCTATTTCTGCAATCAGCTGACTGTCAATTGGATTTTCAATAGCACCTGCAACAGCATCGTTTTGAAGACCAGCGATTGTTACGTTTGGAAAACTATCCAACAGACCGTTAACTGCTGTATTCACAGGACCTGCTACAGTGCCAACAGCTTGACCCTGAAATTGAACCTGTGCTTGAACCTGTGCTTGGTTCTGGATTTGGTTCGGGATCTCGATATTGTTCGGGCTTTGGTTCTGCGTTTGCGTTTGCTTGCTAGACGCATTTGATGTTTGCTGCTGATCGAAGTAGAGATAGCTAGAAATAGCTCCAAAAACCATGGCGCCGACGGCTGTGAGTGCGTATTTTATCGCACTGCTCGCATACCATGGCTGAACGCGCTCAAGAGCGTCTGTGAGCCGTTTCCACATCAGTGGATCGGGATCAGCATGACCTTTGAGTTGGTCGCGGAGGTATTTTTCGAAGTCGTCTAGCTGGTTCATTTAGCCGATCATTTTATCTTGTTGTAGGTTCTTTTGCAATGCTTTTTTGGCCTCAAAAAGTTGTGACTTAGAGGTGCCTTCGGAAATAGATAGCATCTCTGCAATTTCTTTGTGGCTGAATCCTTCCATCACAAAAAGGTTGAAAACCAGGCGGGAGCGCTGCGGTAATTTTTGCACGAGGGTCATGATGTCTGCTGCGGCAAGTTGCGCTTCTATGCCATGGGCATTGCTGGCGAGCTGAACAGCACCATCGATTTCGACATGCTGTCGGTATTTGGATTGTGCTCGAAGGTTATCGATAGCGGTATAGACAAAAACGCGTTTGACCCAACCGGGTAGGTGGCTAGCTTGTTTGACCTTGTGCAAGTTTTGATAAACTTTTACAAATGCATCTTGGAAAATATCTTGAGCGCTGCTTGTATCTGTAGCGTAGCGCAAACAAACCTTGTACATAGCAGGAGCAAAAAGCGTATAAAGTGCTTTTTGTGCTCTTGCATCTTGACGAATGCAAGCGCTAATGAGTTGGGAATAAAGCTCCGTGTCTGCTGCCATGCCGTCTATAGACGAAAGTTAACGACTAATGGTTGGAACAGTTCTGGTTTAAATAAAATAGATTGCACCAACTGAAGCAAGTGCGGTAAAGACCAAAACAATAATTTGCTCTACGGACAACTGAATGCGCATGCTTACTGTTGGTTTTTTAAGTGCCAAAAGCATCAAGCGCAAGTAAATAAATGCACCAATAACCGAGGCAATAAGTGCTAGCATGGCAGTGTAAGGCACGTGAGGTACGGCAGACCACAAGAGGGTGTATTTTCCGAAGAAACCAGCTAAAGGTGGAATACCCGCAAGGGAGAATAGCGCCAATACGAGAGAAACACCAATTAATGGGTTTTTCCAGGCAATGCCTTCCCAGTTGGCTAAACTATCCGAAGCATCGTTGGTCGCTTGGTTGATGGCTACAAGCGCTATTGTTGCTACTGCATAGGCTGCAACAAACACAAAGAGATTGCTATTGTGAGTGTCCGCAAGGGCAAAAAGCATGAGACCTGCATTGGCGATTGAAGAGTAAGCGATGAGTCTTCTGAAACTGGTTTGTTTCCAAGCGGTGATGTAACCATAGAACATAGACACCACGATAAGCAGACTGACGAGGTCAATCCAGAAGAAATAAGAATCTCTAAACACTTGTCCAAAAACGTTCACTACCGCATATACACCAGCAATTTTGACAACTGTGGACATATACATGAGCACTGCATTAGATGCGCCATCATAAACGTCTGGCCCCCAGAAATGGAAAGGAACTGCACCAATTTTAAAGGTGAAACCTGCCAATAAGAACAAACTACCAATCATGGCCATTGGGCTTTGCCAAATGCCAATTGCGAGATTTGATTGGATTTCGACGAGCTGAAAACTACCTGTTGCGCCGTACAAAAGAGCAATTCCAAATAGGATAATAGCTGAGGCAAATGAACCTGTAAAAAAGTATTTCACGGCAGCTTCTGCAGAGGTGCTGCTTCCTTTGTCAATCCCTACGAGTACATAGATTGGAATCGAAAGAATTTCGAGGCCAATGAAAAACAACATGAGGTCGTTGGGTTGAGCCATAAGAATGGCACCGCACAAGGAAAAAAGAATGAGTCCGAGGTAGTCGCCAGTGTGTTCGCTGTCATGTTGATAACGCTTGAAGCCGCCTAGGATGGCAAGAAGCGTAACTGCACACAATAAAATGATCACGATACCTTGGGTCGGAACATATGCAGCATAGGAAGTGAAGGGCGAGGTGTAACTACCTCTAAAGTAAGCTGCTAAACCTGCGCCAATTAAACCAAGGCTTGCAATCAATAGAGAAGCAACCGGTTTTTTGCTCATCCCGACAAAAAGACCAATGAGTCCGGTGATAAAAAGAATAATGATACTATCCATGGTGTGAATTAATGAGTAGGTTGAGTAAGACTATGTGCAACGAAATCAGTGAGGCATTGTGGAGCGAGTCCAAGATAAATGGCCGCAACGCTCAGGATGGCAAAAACAAGCCATTCAGACCAATGTAAATCTTGGAAAGAGGCAAATTTGCTTGGTCCGAACATCGGGACTTGATAAGCGCGCAGCATGTACACCGCTCCTAAAACAAGTGTGGTGCTGGCAATAAATCCGGTAACGGCATGAGCACTAAAGAGGGCCTTGATCAAGAAGAATTCGCCGATGAAACCTGCTGTAAATGGAACCGACAAGGATATAAATGTCAAGACGGCAAACCAAAATCCGAAGCGCGGTGCTATTTTGGCAATACCACCGAGTTCGCCCAATTGGCGCGTTCCGAGGCGTTGCTCAATGATGCCCGCCGCTAAAAATAAGCCAATAGAAACAATACTGTGATTGACAATTTGCACAACTGCAATTTGATTGGTATCATAATCATTGAGCATAAGTGCCGCCGCAATGAGGCCGAGGTGGCTTAAAGATGCGTAGGCAAATAAAGTTTTTATATCTGATTGGCGAATGGCAATAACGGCGCCGTAAACAACACCAATTAGCCCTAGGGTGATGATTGGCCAACGCCAAAAATCTGTAGCGACACCATCAAAAATAGGAAGTACCCATTTCAAGAGGCCAAATAAAGCCATTTTGAGCATGATAGCCGATAAAAGCATGGTACCCGCCACAGGTGCTTTTGTATAGGTTTCTGCTTGCCAAGTGTGGAAGGGAAACAAAGGAATTTTAACTGCAAAAGCAAAGAGGAAACCACCCATTAGGATGATGCTGGTGTTGCCGAGCGAATTGAGGTCTGCAGCCAAGAGCCCTTCATAGGTGATCTCATTGCCGGCGTGCATGAGTCCAATGACAGACAACAACATTGCAAGTGAACCGAGTAAGGTATACAAGAAAAATTGGAGTAGGGCACGTGGTTTCTCAAAAGATCCAAACCAATAAAGGATCAAGAAGATCGGCAACAACGTGAGCTCCCAGAAAATATAAAACCCTAAGATAGTATTGGTGGTAAACACACCAATGAGGCCAAATTGCATCAGTAGGGCAAGCGCTATGAATTTGTTGTCATTGACAATTTTGGTCGTGAAGTTGCTCAAAAAGACGAGTAAGAATACTGCATTGGTGAGTAAAATCATGGCGAAACTCAGGCTGTCTATGGAGAAGCGCACAAAACGGAGTCCTAAATCTACATAGAGCTGGTCATCTGCATGGAAGCAGCAAACCGCTACAATGCTCCAAACAAGCGTTATGGCAGTGGATAGTCAGCCGAACAGACGTGTGAATGCACTTGGAATAAACCAAGCCACCAAACTAAAAACAAGGGGTAAAAGAATTAGTGCCAAACCGAAAGTTTTAAAATGTAATAAGCAACAAAAATGATCAGACCAAAAACCATCCAAAATAGATAGCTACTCAAGAAACCTGTTTGCCATTTGCGGGTCAGGTTGGCTGTGTTGAGAATGCCGTCGGCGAGTGCGTAGACACCATTGCGCAAGAGTTGGATGTCGAGCACTTTTGCAGTGAAATCAGAGAGTGCAAGTAGGGGCTTTACAAAAACGGTATGGTAGATTTCGTCAACGTATAGTTTTTGTGCGGAAAGTTGCTCCCAGCCTGAAAGCGCGTCGTCTGCTTTGGCAGTAGCGCCTTTTTTGGCATAATTGAGATAAGCCCAGATGAAAATACCAATGGCAATGGCGCTGGCAAAAAGCATTAGCCCCATGGAGGTAGTGAAATCTAGATGGGCGTTATGAACTGTTGATAGACCAAAGGTGCCGTGGCTCAGGTAGTGGTCAAACCAATGGGCAGTGCTTTTGATAAAAAGACCTGGTAAATTGAGTAAGCCGCCAAAAATAGAGAGCAACGCAAGTACGAGCAAAGGAAGGGTCATGGACAAACCACTCTCATGTACTTTACTCTTGAGTGCCTCACCACCACGGAACTGTCCTTGGAAGGTAAGGAAGTAGAGTCTAAACATATATATGGCGGTCATGGAAACGGCAAGTACCAAGACACCGTAAACCACAGGGTTGTGGTGTAAGGCTTGCGCCATGATTTCATCTTTGGAGAAAAATCCGGACAAGAATGGAATACCGGCAATAGCCATGGTGCCAATCAAGAAAGTAAAGTGGGTAAGCGGCATGAGTTTAGCCAGACCACCCATTTTGCGGATGTCTTGTTCTTCGTGCATGCCGTGGATCACGGAACCTGAACCGAGGAACAACAATGCTTTGAAGAAAGCGTGTGTAGTGACATGGAAAAGTGCAACGGTATACGCGCCAAAACCAAGTGCGACGAACATAAGACCGAGCTGAGAAACGGTTGAATATGCCAGTACTTTTTTGATGTCGTTCTGACGCAAGGCCATAAACGCAGCAACAAGTGTTGTGGCCAAACCGACATACAGAATGATGTCTTTGGTAAATGGCGCAAGTTCAAATAAGAAATTGGAGCGAACAGTTAGGTAAATACCGGCCGTTACCATGGTTGCGGCGTGGATGAGTGCTGAAACAGGTGTTGGCCCAGCCATTGCGTCTGGTAGCCACGTAAACAATGGAATTTGAGCACTTTTACCGGTAGCTGCAATAAACAAACTTAGTGTGATGAAGAACATAGCGCCACCTTGTAAGGCGGTGTTGCCTTGAACTGCTTTTCCAATTTGCAGGAATTCAAGCGTGTTGAATTGGCCAAGCAGCATAAACAAAGCGAGCAAGAGACCAACATCACCGATGCGGTTCATGATAAACGCCTTGCGGCCAGCTAAACTGTTTGCCAAACCTTTTTGGGCGTCGTTGTAATGAAAACTGATCAATAAATAAGAGCACATCCCGACACCTTCCCAACCAAAGAAAAGGACAAAATAATTGGACCCGAGTACCAAAAGCAGCATCGAGAAGATAAACAAGTTCAAGTAAGTAAAGAACTTGTGATACCCTTCGTCGTGGCTCATGTAACCCATTGAGAAGAGGTGAATGAGCGAACCGATTCCGGTGATGATGAGGGTCATCCAAACAGACAACGCATCGATTTGAAAAGAAGCATTGATGCGCAATTGCTCAAAATCGATGATATTGAAGAGTTTGACGATTTGTGTGCCGTGCAGTCCGGAAAAGAGGGTAGTGGCCAAAAGAAAAGCGGTAAATACCACTCCTGTGGCCAAACCACCAACCAAAGCTTTGGGCAGTTTCTTGCCAAAAAGCCCGTTGATTGCAAAGCCAATTAGAGGCAGAGCAATGATGAGAAGAAGCGTCAGGTCTTTTGCCATTGTTAATTTTTAAGTTTGTTGTAAATATCGATATCGATGGACTTGAGATTGCGGTAAGCCATGATAATAATAGAAAGGCCTACAGTGGCTTCTGCAGCAGCTACCACCATTGTAAAAAACACAAAGATTTGCGCATCGCCGTTGTTGTAGTAGGTAGAGAAGGTCACCAACATGAGGTTCACGGCATTGAGCATGAGTTCAATACACATGAGGAGCACAATCATGTTTTTGCGCGTCATGGCGCCAATGGCACCAATTGTAAATAGCGCAAAGGAGACGAATAGGTAAAAATCGAGGGAAGTCCCGATGCTAGAAGCTGCTTGCATATTATTCGATGATTTGGTTTTCGCGTTTGGCGAGCAAGATTGCACCAACCATAGCTGCGATAAATAGAATAGAGGTGAGTTCAAAGGCTACGATATACTTTGAAAACAAGAGGTTTCCGAGTTCTTTGACCAAACCGATTTGACTGTGGTTTTCACGGTAAGACTGCCCCAAAATGAGCGTGTCCTTGAGTGCGGTAATGAGCACTAAAAAGAGCGATCCGCCGGCAATAAATGCGGCAAGTTGTGAACCTTTTGCAGTAACTGGCTCCATTTCCTTGTTGAGATTGAGGAGCATCAGTACAAATAAGAACAAGACCATAATGGCGCCTGCATAGACAATCATGTTCACGACCGCTAAAAATTGCGCGTTCATCATGATGTACATAGAGGTAATTAAAAAGAAGGTAACGACTAAATAAATGACGCTACGTACTGGGTGCTTACTGAGCACGACCATTAGGGCCGCTGCCAAGGTAAGGCTACCTAAGATGATGGAGATGATTTGTAAACTCATAATTGGGTACGTTTACCGGTGTGTTGTCTTTTGGTGATGTCGATGCGCTGCTCTAGAGATTCGACTAGTTTGTCTTTTCCGTAGGTGAAGTTGTCGCGCTCAAAGTAGGTAGGAACCAAACGGTCCGTTAAGAAAATAGCTTCTTTAGGACAAGCTTCTTCACACAAGCCACAGAAAATACAGCGCAGCATATTGATTTCATAGGTGGCTGCATATTTTTCTTCGCGGTAGAGGTGCTCTTCTCCGCGTTCGCGCTCAGCGGCGGTCATGGTGATGGCTTCGGCAGGGCAAGCCACTGCGCACAAACCACAAGCCGTACAGTTTTCTCGGCCCTGCTCATCTCTTTTCAAGACATGTTGCCCACGGTAAACCGGAGCAAATTCGCGGGTTTCTTCGGGATATTTGATGGTTTTGCGCTTGCGAAACATGTGGCGCAGCGTTGTGATCATTCCACTGATAATGGCAGGAAGATAAATCTTCTCCCAAAGCGTCATGGGTTTGTCAGAAACGACTTTTTTGCGATTGGTTAAGCTTTCCATTGTATATACTTAATTAGAACCAGCCATTTTTATAGGCGATGACCAAACCAGTTACCAATAAATTGATAAGGGAGAGTGGGAGCAATGATTTCCAGCCCAAGTGCATGAGTTGGTCAAAACGAAAGCGCGGGATAGTCCAGCGGATCCACATGATCACGAAAATGAATATAAAGATTTTGGTAGCAAAAGCAGCGATGCCAAGAATAGCCAACGTGTTGCCACTGAAATGACTCATGCCCGGGAAGTTGTATCCACCAAAGAATAAAATAGCCATAATGGCTGAAGACACAAACATAGAGGTGTACTCGGCAAAAAGATACAAACCGAGTTTCATTGAGCTGTATTCAGTATGGTAACCACCTACAAGCTCAGATTCACACTCTGGTAAGTCAAATGGTGCACGGTTGAGCTCAGCAAGTGCGCAGATAAAGAAAATCAAAAAGGCAACAGGCTGATAAACGATATTCCATACTGCACTTTGACCTTCTACGATAGCGTTCAAGCTCAGTGAACCAGATAACAATACGATGGTAATGGCAGAAACACCCATTGCCAATTCGTATGAAATCATTTGAGAGCTCGCACGAATAGCGCCGTAGAGGGAATATTTATTGTTGGAAGCCCAACCACCGATCATGATGCCGTAAACACCAATAGAAATGACGCCGAAAACATAAAGAATTCCGATATTGATGTCTGCAACTTGCAAAACGATATCGCGACCGAAAAGATGTAATTTGGGTCCCCATGGAATGACTGCGCTGGTAATGAGCGCCGTAAACATAGCGATACCTGGCCCAATAATAAAGAGCCATTTGTCGGCTTTTGCAGGGATGAAATCTTCTTTAAGGAACATTTTGACACCATCGGCAATAGGCTGAAGAATGCCGAATGGCCCTGCGCGGTCTGGTCCAACGCGGTCTTGGATCCAGGCGGCCAATTTTCTTTCAAAGTAGGTCATGTAGGCTGCTGCACCCAAAGAAACGAGGAAGAGCAGAATGACGAGTATTGATTTTTCTATGAGCAACGCTGTATCCATTAGTGAAGGAGTTTGGGGTTGTTGTCGTTTTTGGTGGCGTATTTGCCTTGTGAGATCACAGAATGACGGTCAATTTTGCGCGGGCCAATGAGGTTCCAGTTGCTAGGATCTTTTTTGTCAAAGCGGCAATCGTTGCAAATCCAGGCGGTTTTGTCTTCGATGGTTTCGACCTCACCGTATTTGTCTTTGCGGGCCGTAACACGGAATATTTCGTTGCCGAACATCCAAACGACCGCTTTACCCGAACACTTGGTGCAAGCGCATTCGGCTTCGTAAGGCTTCAAGAACCAAACGCGAGATTTGAAACGGAAGGTTTTGTCGGTGAGCGCACCTACCGGGCAAACGTCGATCATGTTGCCAGAAAAGTCGTTGTCGATGGCGTTTTCAATGTAGGTGGAGATTTCTGCGTGTTCGCCGCGGTGCAAAACGCCGTGTACGCGTTTGTCTGTGAGTTGGTTGGCCACAGCTACACAACGGTAGCACAAAATGCAACGGTTCATGTGCAACTTGATCTTGTTGCCAATATCAATTGGGCTAAAGGTTCTGCGCTCTTCGCGGTAACGTGTTTTGGCTGATCCGTGTTCGTAGCCGAGGTCTTGGAGGTGACATTCGCCAGCTTGGTCGCATACCGGGCAGTCAAGTGGGTGGTTCACTAACAAGAATTCTACTACGCCACCGCGGTTGGTCTGAACACGCTCAGAAGTTTTGTTCTTGACAACCATACCGTCCATGACGGTTGTGGAGCAAGAAGCTACCAATTTAGGCATCGGACGTGGGTCTGCGGTAGAGCCAGCTGCAACTTCTACCAAGCAAGTGCGACATTTACCGCCTGTGCCAGGGAGTTTGCTGTAGTAGCACATGGCAGGAGGAACGAGGTCTCCGCCAGCTTGTCGTGCCGCGTTGAGGATGGTAGTTCCTGGTGCTACTTCAATTTCGACGTCGTCTATAGTTACTTTTATCATAGGACTAAGCTTCAAGCGGTGCTTGGATTAAACCATAATTTCTTGTTTGCGCCTCTTGTGGAGACTTCACGTGCCATTCAAATTCATCTCTGAAATGGCGAATAGCGGCAGCTACTGGCCAAGCGGCAGCATCACCTAAGGGGCAAATGGTATTGCCTTCAATTTTTTTGTTGATTTCTTCGAGCAGACTGATGTCTTCTAAAGTGCCTGTACCGTGTTCGAGGCGGTATAGGACTTTTTCCATCCAGCCTGTACCTTCTCTACATGGCGAACACTGACCACAAGACTCATGCGCGTAGAAACGTGCAAAGTTCCAGGTATTGCGCACAATACATTGGTCTTCGTCAAAGACAATAAAGCCTCCTGAACCAAGCATTGATCCACTGGCAAAACCGCCGTCAGCCAAGCTTTCGTAGGTCATGAGGCGATCGGTACCTGCTGCTGTTTTGGTCACGAGGTAGTGTGGCAAAATTGGAACAGAAGAGCCTCCGGGAATACACGCTTTGAGTTTTTTGCCATTGGCAATGCCGCGGCAGTAGTTGTCTCCGTAGATGAATTCTTCGACAGATAAGCCAAGTTCGATTTCGTACACACCTGGGCGTACAAGATTGCCACTTGCTGATATAAGTTTGGTTCCGGTAGAGCGCTCAATGCCAATTTTGGCATACGCTTCGCCGCCTTCATTGACAATAGGTACAACTGCAGCGATAGATTCAACGTTGTTGACTACCGTTGGGTTCCCCCACAATCCTTTTACAGCTGGAAAGGGTGGTTTCATGCGTGGGTTGCCACGTTTTCCTTCGAGTGATTCGAGGAGTGCGGTTTCTTCGCCGCAAATGTAGGCACCTCCACCGGGCGTAACAACGAGGTCGAGGTCGTAACCTGAACCGAGGATATTTTTTCCGAGCATGCCGTTGGCATACGCTTCAGCAATAGCTTTTTCGAGAATGCGCAAGACATACATGAACTCGCCGCGTATATAAATGAAAGAACGGCGCGCACCCAATGCATAGCTCGAGGTAATCATGCCTTCGATGAGCAAATGCGGGAGCTTTTCCATGAGGTAGCGGTCTTTGAACGTACCGGGTTCAGATTCGTCGGCGTTGCAAACCAAGTGGCGTTCAACACCTTCTGGCTTTGCCAAAAAAGACCATTTCATTCCGGTTGGGAAACCAGCGCCTCCGCGACCGCGCAAACCTGATTTTTTGACCTCTTCGACGACGTCGTCGGGGCTCATGGTTTTGAGTGCCTTTTCAACCGATGCATAGCCACCGTGTTTGCGGTAAGTTTCATAAGAAGCAATTCCTGGAACTTCTGCGTGTTCTATGAGTAGTTTTCTTGACATGGGCTTAAGAATTTGAGGCTTCGCGCATGGCGTCGAGCATTTCGTTCACTTTTTCTTTGTTGAGGCGCTCGTAAAACTGGTATTTATACATGAGCTTTGGGCCATAACCGCAAGCACCCAAGCATTCTACTGTTTTAAGGGTAAACATGCCGTCTTTGGTCGTTTCTCCAACTTTGATATCTAGTTTTTCCTCGATGTAGGTAATGAGGTCGTCAGAACCCACCAATTGGCAAGGCCCCGTGCGGCATACTTCTAGGACGTTTTTCCCGACGGGGTCGAGGTGAAACATGGTGTAGAAAGTGGCTACTTCATATACTTCAATAGGTTGGATGTCTAGGATTTGCGCCACGCGATTCATGGCACCAACACTGACCCAACCGAATTCGTCTTGCACTAAATGCAGCACGCTCAGAATGGCACTCTTTTGTTTGCCTTCAGGAAAAAGTCCAATGACGCGATTCATTTCGGCCATTGTGGTGGCACTGAATTCTATCGGTGCTTCGTTGACTGCTTGTGGGTGATCTGCTTTCATATTATGCGTCTAGTTCTCCGGCAATGACATTGATGCTACTGAGTGTCAGAACGGCGTCTGAAATCGGCAAACCTTTGATCATTTCTGGATATGCTTGGTAATAAATAAAACAAGGTCTTCTAAATTGAAGGCGATATGGCGTACGGCCACCGTCTGAAATGAGGTAGTAGCCCAACTCGCCGTTTCCACCTTCTACGGCATGGTAAACTTCTCCGACAGGAAGTTCGGTCTCACCCATAACGATTTTGAAATGGTAAATGAGCGCTTCCATGTTGTTGTAGACGTCTGCTTTTGGCGGAAGGTAGAAGTCTGGAAGGTCGGCTTTGTAGTCGCCTTCAGGTAAAAGTCCACTGACGCGATTCATTTCGGCCATTGTGGTGGCACTGAATTCTATCGGTGCT
>JACCDQ010343556.1_pt1 | contig 22029 bp, 15 predicted proteins | sample 7446031 | NCBI WGS metagenome assembly JACCDQ01 (sample SAMN15323442, study PRJNA562643) | freshwater metagenome | isolation source: river surface water | place: USA:Blue River Watershed | collected 2017-08-17
ATTCCAATAATGGAAAATCGACTACCCATAATGGAGCAAATTCGTCTGGTTTTCTCAATCCTAAGCGAGTGGCTAATTCCATACGCAAAGCGGAAAGTTGTGCTCTAGTTTTGTCGGCAGGACCAGACAACACAAAAATCATATCACCCGCTTGCGCTTGCGTTGCTTTTGCCCAATTCGTTAAATCGTCTTGGTCGTAAAATTTATCTACTGATGATTTGTAAGTACCGTCTTCGTTACATTTTACATATACCATTCCTGACGCACCTACTTGTGGACGTTTTACCCAATCAATCAAGGCGTCAATTTCTTTTCGAGTATAATTTCCTGCTCCAGGAACAGCAATACCCACTACTAATTCAGCGGTATTGAAAACTGGAAAATCTTTATGTTGTGCTACGGCATTTAACTCACCAAACTGCATTCCGAAACGGATATCTGGTTTGTCATTTCCGTAGGTTTTCATTGCGTATTCGTAAGTAATTCGAGGGAATTTATCCACTTCAACACCTTTGATTTCTTTTAATAAATGACGTGTTAGTCCTTCAAAAACATTCAAAATATCTTCTTGTTCTACAAAGGCCATTTCGCAGTCAATTTGAGTAAACTCAGGTTGTCTGTCGGCACGTAAATCTTCGTCACGGAAACATTTTACAATTTGGAAATATTTGTCCATTCCACCCACCATCAATAATTGTTTGAAGGTTTGAGGGGATTGTGGTAAAGCATAAAATTGCCCTTCGTTCATTCGAGAAGGTACCACAAAATCACGCGCTCCTTCGGGAGTGGATTTAATTAAATAAGGTGTTTCAACCTCGCAAAAATCCATGTCTGAAAGGTATTTTCGTACTTCCATGGCCACTTTGTGACGGAAAAGTAAGCTGTTTTTTACTGGATTTCTTCGAATATCTAGGTAACGGTATTTCATTCGGATGTCTTCACCACCATCTGTTTCGTCTTCAATAGTAAACGGAGGAGTTAAAGCTTGGTTCAAGATAGTCAGTTCTGATACTAAAATTTCAATTTCTCCCGTTGGGATAGTTGTATTTTTTGATTCACGCTCAATAACAGTTCCTTTTACTTGAATTACAAATTCGCGCCCAAGGGTTTTAGCCAATTCAAAAACCGATTTCTCTGTTCGACTTTCGTCAAAGATCAATTGTGTTATTCCATAACGGTCACGTAAATCGACCCAATTCATAAATCCTTTGTCGCGCGATTTTTGAACCCAACCGGCTAATGTAACTTCTGTATTGATGTGTGAGGCGTTCAATTCGCCACAGTTATGACTTCTGTACATGATTAAAAATATTTGAGTGCAAATTTAGGACTAATTATCAATAAATGCAGGATAAAATTATAAGAATAAAAAAACCTGCAAATTTTACTTTGCAGGTTCTTTATTCTATTATTTAAAACCAATTTTTATTCAGTGATTGCGTCTTGATTTCTTTTATTTCTTCGGTCACGCAACCAGTATTTTGTTCTTTTTACTAAGAAGAACATTACAGGGACCATTACTAATGTTAATACAGTAGCATAAGTTAACCCGAAGATAATTGTCCAAGCTAAAGGCCCCCAGAACATTACGTTATCTCCTCCCATAAAGAAATGCGGATTGAAATCGGTTACCAAGGTAAAGAAATCAAAGTTCAGCCCAATTGCTAACGGAATCAAACCTAAAATCGCAGTCAAAGCGGTTAATAATACCGGGCGTAATCTTGATTTACCTGATTCAATAATTACTTCTTTAATATCTTCTAACGATAAATCATCATGGTTTTCTAGGTTATTCTCGGCTACTTTTTTGTCCAATAAGAGTACAAAGAAATCCATTAATACAATTCCGTTTTTCACTACAACTCCAGCCAGAGAAATGATTCCCATCATGGTCATTAAAATTACGAAATCCATATTAGCAATGACATAGCCATAAAATACACCACTAAAACTTAATAGTACAGTAAACATGATGACCATTGTTTTAGAAACCGAATTAAATTGCAACACAATGATGATAGTAATTCCTGCCAAAGCTAAAAATAATGCATACATCAAGAAACTTTGGTTTTTACCTTGTTCTTCTTGTACCCCAGAAAATGAATAACTTACATTTTTTGGAAGTTCGTAACTTTTAAGTTCTTCCTTAATTTGTTTCGTGATTTCGTCTCCATTGTATCCCGTTAATACATTCGAATAAATAGTCATTATTCGTTTGTAGTTTTTGCGCTTAATTTGGTTGTAAGTGGTTGTTTTCTCTGTTTTTGAAACAGCAGAAATCGGCACTTGCATAATTTGACCATTGTTTTGATTACGGAACGTCAAAGATTGATTGAAAAGAATATTTTCGTTTTTACGTTGATCGTCTTGCATACGCATTACAATATTGTAATCGTCATCACCTTCTTTGTAAGTCGAGATTTCTTGTCCGTACACAGAACGACGCAAGTTGAATCCTAATTGTCCCGTAGAGATACCCATGCTTCCGGCATTAGCGCGATCTACTTTGACTTCTAATTCTGGACTTTCTTTATTGATGTCGATACTTAATTTCTCAATTCCAGGAATGTTTTTAGAATCGATAAAAGCAATCATTTTATCTCCTTCTTTTAGCATTTGGTCGTAATCCGTTCCTGTTAATTGGATACTAATTGGGTAACCTGCGGGCGGCCCATTAGCATCTTTTTCAACGGTAACAGTAGCTCCAGCAATTCCGGTTACTTTGCTTCTGATCTCTTCTAAAATGTCAGAAGTGTTCACACCTCGTCTAAACTTGAATTCAGAAAAACTTACGGTTACTTTTCCTTTAAATGGCGTTTCTGAAGCAGAACCGGCATCTACATTAGGGTTTCCAGCACCAACACCTACTTGTGAAATGATAGATTCCGCCATGTAGTTTTTGTTAGTTTTTGGATCCACATATTTTTCTAAAATTTGGATGATTTGTTTTTCAACAAATAAAGTAGCCTTATTTGTTTTTTCTATAGAAGTACCTTGTGGGTATTCGATATAAGCAATGGCTTGATTCGGAATGTTATCTGGAAAGAACAATACTTTTCTAGGGAATATTCCCAAAAGCATAAATGAAAAGAACAACAAGGCGATGATACCACCCAAAGCTTTCCAAGCATTTTTTCCTGTTAAAATTTTAGCCAAAAACACTTTGTATTTTTCCTCCATTCTTGGGAAGAAACTGTGTTGAAAATCTTGTGTCCATTGGAATACTTTCCAATAGTACAACCACATTAAACCTACAGCGATTAATAATAAGTGTCCAATTCCTCTTAATAATTTACTGTCATAAAGATTACCAGGCACTGCAAATAAAACGCCTAATGTAATGAATACAATCGTATAAAAACGCAGGCTTTTTTTCTTGATATTTTTGTCTTCCAATGCCATTGAACCTCCTGTCATAGCGGCATTGATGACCATTGCCACAAATAAAGAACCGGTTAAAGTTACGGTTAAGGTAATTGGGAAATACTTCATAAATTTACCCATAGTTCCTGGCCAAAGTGCAAATGGTAAGAACGCCATTAGAGTAGTAGCTGTAGACGAAATTACCGGCCAAGCGATTTCTCCAATTCCCACTTTAGAAGCCTGAATTCTCGTCATTCCCTTTTGCATATTGGCATACACATTATCTACTACTACAATTCCGTCATCTACCAGCATCCCTAATCCCATTACTAATCCAAATAACACCATTGTATTTAGAGTTAGCCCAAACATAGATAAAATAGCAAAGGCAATCATCATTGATAATGGAATAGCGGCACCAACAAATAAAGAGTTACGCAATCCCATAGTAAACATTAATACAATCATTACTAGAATAATTCCGAAAATGATGTGGTTTGATAATTCGTCCACTTGGTGTTCTACTCTCGAAGATTGGTCGCTAGTTAATTCTACCTTTAAGTTTTTTGGCAAATAGGTTTCTTGTGCATTTTTGACTCTTTCTTTCACCTGGTCAATGGCCGAAATCATATTTTGGTTGGAACGTTTTTTAACGTTCAACATCACCACTTCGGCTCCTTTCTCACGAGCATAGGTGGTTTTTTCTTTTTCTTTGAAACTAATGGTCGCAATATCTTTTAGATACACAGGACCGCCAAATGATTTCACAATGATATTTTCTAGTTCTTTAGGCTCTTTGAATTCACCCACAATACGAATGTTGTTTCGGGAACCTTGTGAAGTTAAATTTCCTCCAGAAAGGGTCATGTTTTCATATTTCACCGCATTTTGGATTTCGTCAAACGTAACCTGAGCAGCAGTCATTTTAAAAATATCTACGGCAATTTCCACTTCTTTATCGTCTACGCCAAGGATATCCACTTTCTTAATTTCGGAGATTTCTTCAATGTCGTCTTGCAATAATTCGCCGTATTTTTTCAACTGTTGCGTAGTGTAATTTCCTTGCAAATTGATGTTCAAAATAGGCACTTCTTCCGAAATGTTCAATTCAAAAACATTGGGTTCCACTTTGCTTCCGTTGTCCATATTGGGCCAGTCGGTATCGGCTTTAGCATTGTCCACTTTATCTTTGACTTTTTGTTTGGCTTGCTCTATAGTAACATCATCAGAGAATTCAGCGATAATCATTCCGTAATCTTGGAAAGAACTTGAAGTTACTTTTTCGACACCACTAATGTTTTTGATCTGTTTCTCTAAAGGTTTGATAACCAATTTTTCGACGTCTTCGGCTGAGTTTCCAGGAAATACAGATGAGATGTAAATTTTATTTTCGATGATTTCTGGGAAATCTTCACGAGGCATATTGATATAGGCGGTAAGACCCATAATAACAATAATGAATGTCAAGATATAGACGGTAACACGATTGTCTACTGCCCAACTTGAAATGCCGAATTCTTTATTTTGATGACTCATAATTATAGTTGTTGGTTGTCAGTTATTAGTTGTTGAAAAAGATGACAACTGAAAATGACAATTATTTTACATTTAGAAATTTAATTTCATTCCTTCAGAAATTGTATTTACTCCTTCGGTTACAATGATATCATTAGCAGATAGACCCGATACAATTTCGGTTACATTATCCGAAGATTTTCCTACTGAAACAATCACTTTTTTAGCGGTTGCGGTTTTGCCGTTACTGTTAATTGCTACAAAAACAAATTTGTTTCCTTCGCCATCTTCTTGAATCACATTAGTAGGTACTACAATTGCATTTTTAGCGGTATAGTCAATTACTTTTAGTTTAGCTACTTGGTTAGGACGTAATAAGTTTTCCGGGTTTGGGATGCTTACTTCAATACCAAAACTTCTGTTGTTTGGGTTAATGAAATTACCCACTTGGCGCACTTTCCCTTTGTAATTTTTATTTAATGAAGTTAAGAAAACATCTACTTCAGTACCTACTTTTAGTTTGCCAATGTAACTTTCAGGAACAGAGGTTGAGACGTACATATTGTTTAAATTTACAATACGCATTAAACCTTGAGCGCCAGCCGAAACTACTTGTCCTCTTTCTACAAAAACTTCATCTATTGTTCCTGAAAAAGGCGCGCGAATTACTGATTTGGCTAACATCGCTTTAGCTTGTGCCACAGAACGTTGTAAGCTCAACATTTGTGTTTGTGCTTGTAAATATTGAATCTCAGAACCAATTTTTTGATTCCAAAGATTTTTTTGTCTTTCAAAAGTAGTTTTTGCTAGTTGGTATTGAGTTTCTAAACTGGCTACTTGTTGGCTTGAACCTCCATCGTCTACACGTGCCAAGATTTGACCTTTGCTTACATGTTGTCCCGCTTTAGCATTTAACACTACTAAAGTTCCTGGCATTTCAGGTTGAATTAAGATATTTTCTTTAGTGTTTACACTTCCTTGAATGTCTAAATAGTGATTAAATAAAGTGTCTTTTAAAGTCATTACTGAAACTAAAGCTTCTTCTTTTTTTACATTTAAACTAGCTAGAGCCTCGTCAATTTTAGCCAAATCAGCTTGAATACTAGCTTTTCTTGCTTGCAATTCTTTATTGTTTTTGGCTGCAATTAATTGGTCAATAGTTTGATTTTTTTCTTTCTCTCCACAAGAGAAAAATAGCACTGATGTTATCAGTAGAGATATTATTTTTTTAGTCATGGGTGTTCTATTTGATTTCATAATAATGCTTTGGATTAGTTTTTAGTTGTGATTTTTTCTAGGGCTGCTTTTTTATTGATTACATCAAGCATGGCTTGTAGATAATTTTGTTGTGCAGTGTATAATTGACGTTGTGCTTCGCTTAGGTCAAAACTCGAAGATAGCCCTTCTTTTAATTTAACTTGTTGTTTGTTTTCGATGCGTTCGGCTAAAGCGAGACTGCTTTTGGTTGTACTTAGTTGTTCTAAGCTGTATTCATAATCACTTTTAGCTTTTTCGAACTGTAATTTTAAACTTTGTTCTATTTGTAGCATTTGTGTTTTAGATTGTTCTAGGGCAATTTTGGCTTGTTGTGTTTTAGCGCTTCTACCAAGACTACTAAAAACAGGTATATTTAAACTTAATCCCACATTAGAGTAGTTTAACCAACGTTGATTTGCATTAAAAAATTTGAATTGGTTGCCAAAAGCATTGTAACCCAAATTGTATGATGCGGCTAGACTAGGGAGTGCATTACTTTTCTCTAAAAGCACTAATAGTTTTTTGCTTTGAACTAGGTTTTCTTGGATTTTATAATCAATAGTGTTTTCTACAAGAAATGGTTCTTGTGTCATACTAAGATCAATATTGTTTTGTGCTAATGCGGTTAGCTTATCTGTTAAAATTAAATCGTTTTCCATCCCAATACCCAAAACTAATTTAAGCATATTTAGCGCGATGGTTTTTTGACGTTTTACATTTTCTTGTGCACTTTTAACAGTGGATAATGTAATTTGTAATTGCTCTACATTTTCTTCTTCAATTAATCCATTTTTAAAAATTTGGTTGGTCTCGTTTAATGTTTTTTCCAAGTTAGTTTTATTTTTTTCTAAAATGGCACTACTCTCATCAGCTAACAAAACATTCCCGTAGGCGTTAATAACCATTTCCCGAATTTCTTGATTGGTTTTAATTTTAGCATTTTCTGAAATTTGTAGATATACTTTAGCCGATTGCAATCCAACTAAATAGGAACCATTAAAAATAAGTTGGCTTAATGAGGTACTAGCTGCCATATTTTGTTTGGTTCCAAATGCTACTTCGGCAAATTCACCTGGGCGTCCTCCAAAAAATTCAGCAGGAATCAAAGAGCGTTGTAGTTTAATATTGTTTTGGTAACCAACAGCAGCATTGATTTGTGGCAAACCAATAGTGGTAGTTTCCCATTTTTTCTTTTTTGCAGCATCGATATCTCGACTTGCGTTGATGGCGCTATAATTATGGGTTAGAGCATATTCAATAGCTGCATTTAAGCTGTATGAATAAGATGATTTGGTGTCTTTTTGTTGGGCACTTATACTTAAGGCATAAGTTAATAATACGATTAATAGTGTTTTTTTCATTATATATTTATAGGTGAGGGGTTTTTAAATGTTTTTCGAGTTCAATAATTCCTTTTGGGGTTGCCATAGCTCTAATGTGGTATTCTAAAGCTGCTAATTCTAATTTTTTAGCTTCTTTTTCAGAACTTATGGTTTCATTAATATTAGAGATAAGGGCGAAATAAAACAATACATAGTTAGAAATATTAATTTCTTTTCTATACAAGCCTTCTTGTATTCCTTTTTCGATATTTTGTTGGAATAATGTGTTGCATTCGTTTGTGGATTTTGAAATTAGTTTTTCATAAATCTCAGGATAATGTTTTTTTAATTGATAGGAAGGAGATGTTTCAATTGTATTGAACATTTCTTTAAACATTTTAATAATTTCAAAATTCTCTTCTATAGCATTATGATTTTTGGCAACGATTGTAGCTATTGTGTGGTTAATTTCCTTTAACCCTGTTTCTGTAGTTTCTTCGATAAGGATTTCTTTATTGCAGAAATATTTGTAAATCGTTTTTTTAGAGATACACATTTCGTTAGCAATATCATCCATAGTCACACTCTTGAAACCGAGTTTCAAGAATAGATTACTAGCTTTCGATATGATTTTATCTTTCATTTGGAAAAAATTACGGGCGCAAATATAAAACGGAAACTTTGAATACCAAAAAAGTTTCCGTTGTTTTTATATTTTTTTTAACTAAAATTTCAATCATAGTGAATTAGCTAATTTTTTAAACGTATTTTATTCATAATGAATTGTATATTTGAGCCTTTGTAAACAGGAATAAAGTTAGTTATGCATTCTATTGAACACTACCAGGAATTTGTTTTAGATTATTTAAAATCGCAGCATTGTATTCGTGAACCTAAGAATCTGTACGAACCAATTAAATATATATTAGGATTAGGAGGAAAAAGAATGCGTCCAGTTTTGACTTTGATGAGCGCCGAAATCTTCGGTTCGAATTATACAGATGCGTTGCCGGCAGCTCTGGCTGTAGAAGTGTTTCATAATTTTTCTCTGGTTCATGACGATATTATGGACGATGCTCCCTTGCGAAGAGGTAATGTAACAGTTCATGAAAAATGGAATGTCAATACGGGAATTTTGTCTGGAGATGCGATGTTAATTTTAGCCTACCAGTATTTTGAGCATTATGAGCCTGTTGTTTTTAGAGAATTAGCGAAATTATTTAGTAAAACGGCTTTGGAAGTTTGTGAAGGACAGCAATGGGATGTGGATTTTGAAATGCGTTCGGATGTGACTATTCCAGAATACTTAAAAATGATTGAATTCAAAACAGCGGTTTTAGTTGCGGCAGCGATGAAAATGGGCGCTATTGTTGCTCAAACTTCTGCTGAAAACGGCAGTTTGATTTATGATTTTGGATTGAATTTAGGATTAGCGTTTCAATTGCAAGATGATTATTTAGATGCTTTTGGCGATCCTGCCACTTTTGGAAAACAAGTAGGAGGTGATATTATCGAAAATAAAAAAACGTATTTGTACCTTAAAGCAATTGAATTTGCGTCAGGCGAAGAAAGAGAACAGTTGACAAAATTCTTTTCGTCATCGTTAGAAGATAATACAGATAAAATTCAAAAAGTTAAGGAACTATTTAATACTACGGGGGCTTCTAAGGCAACACAAAAAGCTATTCAAGAATATACTTTAAAGGCATTTGCAACCTTGGATAAGATGGATGTTAGTATAGATAAAAAGGAGTTATTAAAGACTTTTGGTGAAAAATTAATGAATCGAAATGTCTAGTAGCGTGTTTATAGCTCCCATTACTCCTGATGGATTACTTTCTGAAGCAGAAAAGGAAAACTTGTACTTGAAACTGATTGAGCAAATTAATAAGGATTTTAATTTTGCCAATGAAGCGATCGATTTGCCTTTGACAATTCAGCCACAAGAATTACAATCCACATTGCACGAAAAAATCTATCGTTTAATTCAATACAAATTTGCTGAATATTTGAATTTACTCTATATCGTAGATGTGCCCGAGGAACAAATAAAAACTCTTGACGGTTCGGATATAGCCGAATTGTCTAAACAAGTTGCCTTTCTAGTTTTGAAACGAGAATGGATGAAGGTTTGGTTTCGAAATAAATACCAATAGGTTTTCGTTAAAAATAAAATCGGACAAAAGGCATTAGTGCATCGTTATAAATGCTTTTGTCTTTATCAAACAATAAATTGTATCGCGCACCAAGAGTTACATTACCATTGCGATAACCTGCACCAGCATACAGCCCAGTATCCCAATATTTTCGAATTAAAGGATGAGGAATTAGTTGAAATTCTGTTTTTACTCTAATCTGTTCAACTTCTAACGAAAGTTGTATCTTGTCTAAAGGATTAAACAAGCTGATTATAGAGGCTCCATAGACATTCGTAGTATGGTCGTTTTTTAAATTACTAAAACTTCCTAACAATCCAGTTCCTAGGCTTACATAGTCATTTATGGGATATACAGCACTTGGTGCAAGAGTGATTTCAGTGTAACCAGAACCAAAATTCAATCCTAAACCACCTCCAAATTGCACTTGTTTCCAAAAATCAGTTGTGGTATTTTTCGCAATCGTTTGCGAATTTGAAAAAGAAAAAAGAAAAAGAAAAAAAATCGTAGTAATGGTTTTTGCTTTCGAAATAGGGGCGAAATCGTTTTTTCCCATGATTATTTTAAATATTTTAACAAAATTTAACGTAAAAGTAGGTAAAAAATAGAATTATATAGTTTGGTTTATTGTACTTTTGTCAATCTATTTAAATAAAAGCATATTAATTACTAATTATGGATAGGTTTTCCTTTTTAAATGCAGCTCATACAGAGTTTTTTGCTCAATTATACGATCAATATTTAGATAATCCTGATAGTGTTGAACCAAGCTGGAGAAGTTTCTTTCAAGGGTTTGATTTTGGAATGGCTACTTATAACGAAGAAAATGTAGCTGAACACATGTCTCAATATTCTTCTAATTCGTTGGCCTCAGGACAGGTTTCTGAAAAAGTATTGAAAGAATTTAATGTAATCAAATTAATTGACGGTTACAGAACTCGAGGGCATTTATTTACGAAGACTAATCCAGTTCGTGAGCGACGAATTCATACGCCGAATTTGGCTATTGAAAACTTTGGATTAACCACAGCTGATTTGGATACGGTATTTGATGCGGCTAAAATCTTAGGGCATCAACCAGCAACCTTAAAAGAAATTATCAGTCGTCTTGAAAATATCTATTGTCAATCAATAGGCGTAGAATATATGTATATCCGTAAGCCAGAAGTGGTGCAATGGATTCAAGATCGATTGAATGTTAATGACAACTTGCCGAGTTTCACTGTTGAACAAAAGAAAAATATTCTCGATAAATTAAACGAAGCAGTTTCGTTTGAAAACTTTTTACATACTAAATATGTAGGGCAAAAACGGTTCTCTTTAGAAGGAGGAGAGAGTATTATTCCTGCTTTAGATGCTTTAATCGAAGCCGCTGCTGAAAAAGGAGTAGAACAATTTGTGATGGGAATGGCTCACCGTGGAAGGCTAAATATCTTAGCAAACATTTTCGGAAAAGCGACTCAAGACATCTTTTCAGAATTTGATGGGAAAGATTATGACCAAGAGTATTTTGATGGAGACGTGAAATACCACTTAGGGTTAACTTCGGATAGAAAAACTAAATCGGGTAAATCTATCAATATTAATTTGGCTCCAAACCCGTCTCACTTGGAAACCGTTGGAGCTGTTATCGAAGGAATTGCTCGTGCAAAACAAGATAACTATTTTCCAGATGATTTTTCAAAAGTATTACCAATTGCTGTGCACGGAGATGCTGCTGTAGCAGGACAAGGAATTGTATACGAGATTGTTCAGATGGCACAATTAGATGGGTACAAAACAGGCGGTACAATTCATTTAGTAATTAATAACCAAGTAGGTTTTACAACTAACTATTTAGACGCTCGTTCATCAACCTATTGTACCGATGTGGCTAAAGTTACCTTGTCGCCAGTATTGCACGTCAATGCAGATGATACTGAGGCAGTAGTACATGCTATGTTATTTGCCTTAGATTATAGAATGACTTTTGGAGGCGATGTGTTCATTGACCTTTTAGGATATAGAAAATACGGGCATAACGAAGGCGACGAACCTCGTTTTACGCAGCCTGTTTTATACAAAATCATTGCGCGACATAAGAATCCAAGGGATATTTATGCAGAAAAATTGATTGTTGATGGAATTATTGACCAAGCTTATGTAAACAAAATTGAAAGTGAATACAAAGCAAAATTGGACGAAAATTTACAAGAATCACGCAAAAAAGATTTGACGGTTATCAAACCGTTTTTACAAGATGAGTGGAAAGGATTTGTTCAGGTGTCTGATGATGTGATGTTGCAAAAAGTAGATACCACTTATGATAAGAAAAAATTAGACGGAATTTTAGAAACGATTTCCACTTTACCAACGGATAAAAAATTTATTAATAAGATTACTAAGATTGTAACCGATAGAAAAGCTATGTACGAGAACAATCAAATTGATTGGGGTACTGCAGAGGCTCTTGCTTTTGGGTCATTATTACAAGAAGGATACGATGTTCGTCTATCAGGACAAGACGTAGAAAGAGGAACTTTCTCTCATCGTCATGCCGTGGTAAAGGTAGAAGATAGTGAAGAAGAAGTAATTCTTTTGAATTCAGTAAAAGATAAAAAAGGAAAGTTTAATGTGTTTAACTCCTTCCTTTCAGAATATGGAGTGTTAGGGTTTGATTACGGTTATGCATTAACGAATCCTAACTCATTAACAATCTGGGAAGCACAATTTGGAGACTTCTCAAATGGTTGTCAAATTATGATTGATCAATATATCTCTTGTGGAGAGGATAAATGGAACAATCAAAATGGAATCGTGATGTTATTGCCTCATGGTTACGAAGGACAAGGAGCGGAACACTCTTCGGCTAGAATGGAACGTTATTTACAATTGTGTTCTCGTCACAATATGTATGTAGCAGATTGTACTACACCGGCAAACTTTTTCCACTTGTTACGAAGACAAATGAAAACAAAATTCCGTAAGCCTTTGGTTGTTTTTTCACCAAAAAGCTTATTACGCCATCCAGCTTGTGTCTCTACCCAAGAAGAGTTAGCTAACGGATGTTTCCAAGAGACAATTGATGATAACACAGTAGATAAATCAAAAGTAAAAACGGTAGTTTTTTGTACAGGTAAATTCTACTATGATATTTTAGCGGAAAGAGAAAAATTAGAGCGAAGTGATGTGGCATTGGTTCGTATTGAACAATTATTTCCATTACCAATAGAGCAATTAAAGGCTATTATTGCTACATATCCAAATGCAGATGATTATGTTTGGGCACAAGAAGAACCTAAAAACATGGGGGCATACAGTTATATGTTAGTGAACTTTAATTTAGTTCCTTGGCGTTTAGCGTCATTGAAAAATTATTCAGCTCCTGCTGCAGGTAGTCATACCAGAGATAGAAGACGTCACGCAGATGCCATTAGAATGGTTTTTGATAAAAATTTATTTAGATAATAACATACAATAATAAAATTATAAACGATGATTTTAGAAATGAAAGTCCCTTCACCAGGGGAATCAATCAAAGAAGTAGAAATTGCCACTTGGTTAGTAAAAGATGGCGATTATGTAGAAAAAGACCAAGCCATTGCTGAAGTAGATTCAGACAAAGCAACTTTAGAATTACCAGCAGAAGCAAGTGGTGTGATTACACTTAAAGCAGAAGAAGGTGATGCAGTTGCAGTAGGTGCAGTAGTCTGTTTGATTGATACTGCGGCAGCAAAACCATCTGGTTCTGCTCCAGCTCCAGTAGCAGAAGCGCCAAAAGTAGAAGAAAAAAAGGTAGAATCACCTGTGTCGGCACCCGCTCCAACAGCAACGCATGCTACTCAAGCACCTTCTCCAGCAGCACGAAAAATATTAGACGAAAAAAATATTCAACCTTCAGATATTGTAGGAACAGGTAAAGATGGTCGTATTACTAAGGAAGATGCAGTAAATGCCGTAGCATCCATGGGAACTCCAACAGGAGGAAATCGTGGGGCAGAAAGAGTTAAGTTATCGATGTTGCGTCGTAAAGTAGCTGAAAGATTAGTAGCTGCTAAAAACGAAACAGCTATGTTGACTACTTTCAACGAGGTAAATATGACTCCAATTAACAACTTACGTAATGAATACAAAGATGCATTCAAAGCCAAACACGGAGGTGTAAGCTTAGGATTTATGTCATTTTTTACAAAAGCTGTTACAAGAGCATTACAGTTGTATCCTGATGTTAATTCTATGATTGATGGGGATTATAAAGTGGCGTATGATTTTTGTGATATTTCGATTGCGGTTTCTGGACCAAAAGGATTAATGGTACCCGTAGTTCGAAATGCTGAAAACTTAACATTTCGCGGAATTGAAGCTGAGATTAAACGTTTAGCTATTAAAGCACGCGAAGGTCAAATTACAGTAGATGATATGACTGGAGGAACATTCACAATAACTAACGGAGGTGTTTTTGGAAGTATGTTATCCACTCCAATTATTAATCCACCACAATCAGGAATTTTAGGAATGCACAATATTATTGAGCGCCCAATTGCGGTTAACGGAAAAGTAGAAATTCACCCAATGATGTACGTAGCGCTTTCTTATGATCATAGAATCATTGATGGTCGTGAATCTGTTGGGTTTTTAGTAGCTGTTAAAGAAGCGTTAGAAAATCCAGTGGAATTGCTTTGCGATAACAATCCTAAAAAAGCATTTGAATTGTAAGATTTTTGACAAGTTCACTCTAAATATATTAAATCCCAAACTCTTAGAGTTTGGGATTTTTTTGTTTATTTGCCTTTCCTAAAAATTATATTTATGTCATCCAATAAAAAGTCGGCCGCAATTGGTTTTATCTTCATTACTATGTTAATTGATATTACAGGTTGGGGAATCATTATACCTGTTATTCCTAAATTAATCAAAGAGCTAATTCATGGCGATATTAGCGAGGCGGCTAAGTATGGTGGTTGGTTAACCTTTGCGTATGCAATAACTCAATTTTTGTTTGCGCCTTTAGTAGGAAACCTAAGTGATAAATTTGGGAGAAGACCTATTATTTTAATTTCGCTGTTTGCCTTTTCTATGGATTATTTGTTTTTAGCCTTTGCCCCATCAATTGAGTGGTTATTTGTGGGGCGAATTATAGCAGGTTTAACAGGTGCTAGTATCACAACTGCATCCGCTTATATTGCAGATGTTAGTACAGCAGAGAATCGAGCGAAGAATTTTGGAATGATTGGTGCAGCATTTGGATTAGGCTTTATTATTGGGCCTGTTATTGGAGGGTTGTTAGGGCAATACGGTGCTAGAGTTCCTTTTTATGCGGCGGCTATTTTGTGTTTATTGAATTTTTTATACGGGTTTTTTATTCTACCTGAATCCTTGTCAAAAGAATATAGAAGAGATTTTGATATCAAAAGGGCCAATCCAATAGGAGCATTATTGCATTTGAAGAAATATCCTAAATTAATAGGACTGGTAGTAGCTACTTTTTTGTTGTATGTGGCGGCACATGCAGTTCATAGTAATTGGAGTTTCTTTACCATGTATCAATTCAATTGGGACGAGAAAATGGTAGGCATTTCTTTAGGAGTTATAGGTCTTTTGGTAGGTTTAGTGCAAGGGGGGTTGATTCGTTGGGTGAATCCTAAATTAGGAAATCAAAGAAGTATTTTTGCGGGAATGGCTTTGTATACTATAGGGATGTTTTTGTTTGCTACAGCTACAGAGAGCTGGATGATGTTTGTGTTTTTGATTCCATATTGTTTAGGAGGAATTGCTGGTCCAGCCATGCAAGCCGTGATTTCAGAACAAGTACCCCCTAATGAGCAAGGAGAAATTCAAGGAACAATGTCGAGTTTGATGAGTGCTTCTGCAATTATTGGTCCGCCAATGATGTCTACTGTATTTTATTTTTTTACGCATAATGAGGCTCCATTTAAATTTCCAGGAGCACCTTTCGTTTTAGGAGGAATTTTAATGTTATTGAGTACCATAGTTGTTTATTTTTCGTTTAAAAAACGAATCTAAATTTTGTAAACAGATTACAATGATACTTACTGATACGCATACACATTTATGTTCAGAAGATTTTGATTTAGATCGAACCGAAATGATTCAGCGCGCTATTGAAAGTGGTGTTTCTCGTTTCTTTGTTCCGTCAATTGATAGTACTGGCACCCAGAAAATGTATGAATTGGAGGCGCAATTTCCGGATAATGTTCGTTTGATGATTGGATTACATCCTTGTTATGTAAAGGAAAATTATCTAGAAGAATTGGCTCATGTAGAAGCACAATTAGCCCGTCATAAATTTTATGCCATCGGTGAAATTGGAATAGACTTGTATTGGGACAAAACAACTTTGGCTATTCAAAAAATAGCTTTTCAACACCAAATCCAATTGGCTAAAAAACACCAATTACCTATTAATATTCATTGTAGGGACGCTTTTGATGAAGTTTTTGAGGTGTTAGAGTTGGAAAAATCTCCAGAGTTGTTTGGGATTTTCCATTGTTTTACTGGAGATCTAGAACAGGCTAAAAGATCGATGTCTTTGGGATTAAAATTAGGAATAGGTGGAGTTGTTACCTTTAAAAATGGTAAAATAGACCAGTTTTTAAATGAAATCCCATTGGAACATATTGTTCTTGAAACAGATTCACCCTATTTAGCGCCAGTACCTCATAGAGGGAAACGAAATGAAAGTAGTTTCACAATTTTGATTGCTCAAAAATTAGCCGAATTGTATCAACTGCCATTGTCAGAGATAGCAAGAATTACTACTGAAAATTCCAAAGCTGTTTTTGGGATTTAATCGAGATTTGCCTTTAGTTTGATATTTTTTTTGTTCTTTTGTTTTTTATAAAATTATTCCAAAATGCAAAAATTCGATGCCATTCGACCGTTTTACGAAACTGAAGTAAACGAGGCTTTACAAAGTGTGATTTCACACCCAATGATGAAAGCCTTAATGAATTTTACTTTTCCAGAAATGGAGGATGAGGTTTGGAAAGAACAATTAAGAAAAACGCATTCTATTAGGGATTTTCAATGTAATTTTATTTACCATACGGTTCTAAAAATTTTAGAAAATAGTTCCGATGGTTTTACCACTTCTGGGTTTGAACATTTAGAAAAAAACAATTCGTATTTATTTATTTCTAATCATAGAGATATTCTTTTGGATACGACTTTATTGAATGCCGCCTTGTTTCAAAACGGTCATTTGATGACGGCTTCGGCAATTGGAGATAATTTGGTGCAAAAATCCTTTATAAAAACTTTGGCACGATTGAATCGCAATTTTTTGGTTTTAAGAGGTTTATCACCAAGAGAAATGCTTCAAAGTTCAAAACTTTTGTCAGAATATATAGGGCAATTATTGCTTCATGAGAATCGGTCTGTTTGGATTGCACAACGCGAAGGAAGAACCAAAGACGGCAATGACGAAACCAATCCCGGTGTATTGAAAATGATCGGAATGGCTTCGGATGAAGCAGATGTAATGCAATACTTCAAAAAATTAAAAATTGTTCCAGTTTCCATATCCTATGAATATGACCCAACAGATGTGTTGAAAATGCCTCAGTTATTGGCAGAAGCTAATAATGAAGTATATGTAAAATCTAAAAATGAAGACTTAAATACAATTTTGAGTGGTGTAATGGGGCAAAAGAAACGAATTCATTTGCATATTGGAAAAGTATTGGATACAGAAATTGATCAAATCGTTTTAGAATACGAAAGTTCAAATAGACAAATTCAAGCATTAGCTCAAGAAATTGATGATTCGATATTGAGTAATTATATGCTGTGGCCTACTAACTTTATTGCGTATGATATTTTACATAAAACTAATACGTATAGTCATTTGTACACGGAGGCCGAAAAATCACTTTTTGAACGTCGCTTAGAGATGCGAATAGGTTTAGATAATCCAATTGCATTAGAAGGCTTTTTAGCGATGTATGCCAATCCAGTGGTAAATAAATTAAAATACACCAATGCATTCTAAGGCTAAAATACTTTTGATTTATACTGGTGGAACCATTGGTATGAAAAAGGATTTTGCCACCGGGGCACTGAAAGCATTTAATTTTAGTAAGCTATTACAACGTATCCCTGAAATTAAATTGTTGGACTGCGAAATAGAAACTATTTCGTTTGAAAACCCAATAGATTCTTCTAATATGAATCCGGAGAAATGGGTGAAATTAGCCTCAATTATCGAGGATAATTATACTTCTTTTGATGGATTTGTAGTACTTCATGGATCGGATACGATGTCCTATACGGCATCAGCTTTGAGTTTTATGATGGAGAATCTAGCGAAACCGATTGTATTTACAGGGTCCCAATTGCCTATAGGGGATTTGCGTACAGATGCCAAAGAAAATTTAATTACTGCGATTCAAATTGCGTCTTTGCGTGAGAATGGGCAAGCAATGATTAAAGAAGTTTGTTTGTATTTTGAATACAAATTATATAGAGGGAATCGAACTACTAAAATTAATGCAGAACATTTTAAAGCATTTACCTCACCTAATTATCCTTTTTTAATTGAATCGGGAGTTCATTTAAAAATATATCCTGAGTTTTTTCTTTCTTCTAAGGGCTCATTGCCATTGAAAGTACATAAAATAGTGGATAATAATGTTATTGTTTTGAAACTTTTCCCAGGAATTAGTGAGCAGATAGTTAACGCCATCATAAGTATTCCAAATTTAAAAGGAATAGTACTTGAAACGTATGGGGCAGGCAATGCCCCAACAGATGATTGGTTTATCAATATACTCCAAATCGCCATTCAAAAAGGGATTCATATTGTTAACGTAACACAATGTTCAGGAGGTAGTGTAATGATGGGACAGTATGAGACGAGTACGTCTATGCAAGCCATAGGTGTTATTTCGGGCAAAGATATTACTACTGAAGCTGCGGTAACAAAATTAATGTTCCTTTTAGCTCAAAATACTAACCCGGCTGAATTTAAGCATCAATTTGAAACTTCGTTGCGAGGGGAAATTCAAGAATAATTCATATTCATTTTTCTAAATCAGTTTTTTTTAAGTTATTTGCAGTTCCAAAAAAAGAGAGGTGTCCGAGTGGTTGAAGGAGCAAGCCTGGAAAGTTTGTATATGGGTAACTGTATCGTGGGTTCGAATCCCATCCTCTCTGCAAAATTACGTTTAAGCTCGAAGAATTTTCTTTGGGCTTTTTTTGACGTATTCATCTAATTATTAAGGATTGTGAAGGATTTTTGTTGTCAAATTTTTTAATTTATTTGACAAAACCAGCACAACTTACTTACGAGACAAAAAAATAAAAATTTACTTTTGTAAGTTGCTCAAAGTATACCCTCAAAAAGTACTGTGAGTAGGTAATTTAGAGTGATTTAAAAATGGTATTTCAAGGTATGAAAAAAATTATATTTTTTCTTTTATGTAATGGAATTTATGCTCAACAATTACACCATCAAATGTTATCTGCTCAGGGTAGGGTAATCACGACATCTAAAGATGTAAAAGTTAGTCAGACTGTTGCTCAGCAATCGGTTATTGGTACTAGCAGTAACAACAAGATGATTGTGAGTCAGGGATTTCAGCAAAGTAAAGTTTCCAATGCAGCTATTGTTGCTAATGACGTTATTACTACTACGGTTTATCCCAATCCAATAACGGATAATGTTAATTTTAAGTTTTCTTCGCCTATAATTGGTAAAATCAAAATTACATTATTTGATATCCATGGTAGACTGTTGCTGTATCAAGAAAAAGAAGCTGTCGACACTATTTTGAAAATTACAAACCTCCAATTAGCAGAAGGAGAATATATAGTAAGGCTTGACGGTAGTCGTTATTCTTTTACCACCACAATTATAAAATCAAAATAAAATTTAATAAATGAAAAAAATTGTACCCCACATCCTTTTTTTCCTACTTACTTTTTCTGCCTATTCCCAAGGCGTATTTTTCAACTTAGGTAAAAATTTTAGTTCTTTTTCTTATAGAAATAGATCTTCGTATGCTGAAAAAATGAAAATCAATGGTATTGGAGATGCTTATGAATTAGGCTACACAGCGCCATTGAAGTATAAAAATCTTAAAGAGTTAAAATATACAGGAAGCCTTACTCTGAATGAATATAATGCTCTTGGGGTATCTCCTGCCAATAGACTTGCTTATACCACAGCATATTTAGGAGTTCAAAACACTTTAGATTACCAATTTTACGAATCGTTTTATTTTTTCGTAAGTGCTAGAGCAGGATTAAATGTAGCTACAATTTTGCGAGGGAAACAAGAGGTTGATAATTCTGTATACAATTTAGTCCATCAAAAAGAATTTTCGGGATTAGTAATTCGTCCAATGGTGGGTGTATATGCAAAATATTATCTTACTAAAACAGGGTATTTGAGCGCAGGATTTAATTTTAGCAAAGGAGTTAAAGTAAATAATAGTTCTGATAATGTTTCAATAAACAATAGCCAAATTGTATTTGGAGGTTATTTTGATTTAATAAAAAGATAATAACAAATGAGAAAGATAGTTTACATCGTTTTATTACTAGTTTCATCCCTTGTTTTTTCGCAAAACAAAGGAATTACATATCAAGCAGTAATCTACGCTCCGGGAGGACAGAATGCACCAGGAGTTAATGTGAGTAATGTGCCAATGGCTAATAAAGCAATTTGTTTACAATTCAGTTTTCTAGATGCTAATTCAGGAATAGAGTACGAAGAAGTTGTAAGAACAACAACTGATGCTTTTGGAATGGTAAATATTTCTATTGGATCAGGAAATCAAACAGGAGGATATGCGAGTTCTTTTAGTGGGATTAATTGGAGTGCTGCTGTAAATAAAACATTAAAAGTAGCGCTAGATCCAACAGGATTGTGCAATCAATTTGAAGAGCTTTCAAGAGAGGTGTTGGCCTCGGTTCCTTTTGCAAATGCAGCCAATACGGCTACGAATGTATCCGGAGTAGTTGCCTTGATTAACGGGGGTACCGGTGCTACTACGGCATCAGGGGCGCGTACTAATTTAGGTTTAGGAAATGTAGATAATACATCAGACTTAAATAAACCAATGTCTAATCCTACCAAAGCCTATATAGATAGTCAAATTGTAAGTTCAACTATTCCAGATGCAACAACAACAAGCAAAGGTAAAATCCAACTGGCAGGTGATTTAGCTGGTACAGCATACGCACCAACAGTTCCAGGGTTGGTTTTAAAAGCGAATACCTCGGATGTAACGACAAGTTTGGCAACGAAAGAAAACACAGCGAATAAGAGTACCGATGCAACTTTATCCTCTAATTCAGATGTAAAATTTCCAACAGAAAAAGCGGTAAAAACGTATGTAGACGTCCAAGTTGCTGGCGCTACTATTGCAGATGCAACAGCTTCTAACAAAGGAAAAATTCAATTGGCAGGTGATTTAGGAGGGACAGCGGCAGCACCAACAGTTCCAGGATTGGCCTTGAAAGAAAATACGGCGAACAAATCAACTACAGTTACTTTAGGGACAAGTAACGTTTTGTTTCCAACTCAAAATGCAGTAAAAACATACGTAGATACGGCAATAGCTGGCGCTACTATTGCAGATGCAACAGCATCTAACAAAGGTAAAATTCAACTAGCAGGTGATTTAGGAGGGACAGCGGCAGCACCAACAGTTCCAGGTTTGGTTTTAAAAGCAAATACTACCGATTTAACAGCAGAGGTAAATAGAGCTACAGCTGCAGAAGCTACCTTAACTACTAATGTTACTGCCAATACAACAGCGATTACAGCAGAAACTACACGAGCCACAGGAGCCGAAGCTACTTTGACTACCAATGTTACTGCCAATGCAACAGCGATTACAGCCGAAACCACACGGGCTACAGCTGCAGAAGGTACTTTGACTACAAATTTAGCTGCCGAAGTAACTAGAGCCACAGGAGCCGAAGCTACCTTAACTACTAATGTTACTGCCAATGCAATAGCGATTACAGCCGAAACTACACGAGCTACAGCTGCAGAAGGGACTTTGACTACAAATTTAGCTGCCGAAGTAGCCAGAGCTACAGCTGCCGAAGCATTGAAAGCACCTTTAGCGTCTCCTACTTTTACAGGAACAGTTTCAGGAATTGATAAAACAATGGTTGGTTTAAGCAACGTAGATAATACCTCTGATTCTAGTAAACCTATATCAACAGCTACGCAAACAGCGTTAAATTTAAAAGAAGATATTTCAAATAAAAGTACCGATATTACTGCAGATGCAGCTTCAACCACTAAATACCCATCGGTAAAATTAATTAAAGATTATGTAGATACTTTGAATGCAGCGGCAGGAGTGGCTGATGGTTCGATTACCTCAGCAAAAATTAAAGATGGTGACATTGTAGATGCCGATGTAGCTACTAATGCAGCAATTGCGTATTCTAAATTG
>JACCDQ012239933.1_pt1 | contig 22015 bp, 18 predicted proteins | sample 7446031 | NCBI WGS metagenome assembly JACCDQ01 (sample SAMN15323442, study PRJNA562643) | freshwater metagenome | isolation source: river surface water | place: USA:Blue River Watershed | collected 2017-08-17
CCTGCCCCGTAGATGAGGATGGGCGATTGGTTTGCCAGACTGTGTCCCACAAACCCAAACAGCCACTTAACAACCAATCTGAGGGTGGTGAGCATGAGGGCGCTCAACAAAAAATCAACCACCAGAATGGAGTATAGGTATTCAACATGCCCTTCTTGGTGCAATTGGTACACCCAAATCACGGCGGCCACCAAAACTAGGAACCGAACCAACAGCAGCTTCACCAAATCATAGAGGGCGGTTTGGCGAATCAACCCCATGTGGGGCCTGAGCAGCAAATGCACTACGATGGTTACGGGCAACAAAACCAGCAGGTGGTTTTGAAAGGTATTGACCAGGTAAGTCCAGGTTTCACGGAAGTGAAACAGCGCGGTAGCAGCAAATGCAGAAACCGTACACAGTACCATATCCATCAAAAACACCACCCAGCGGTGGTAGTAGGAGGATTTGGAGAACAGTGACGGCATAAAATCTACGAAAAGCAAAAATACCCATTTCTCATGGGTATTTGGAATCATTCACCAATGAATTTGGCTCAAAACAAAAAAGCATCCCTGGAAGGATGCTTTCTACAGTAGTGATTAGGCTGATTTACTTTCTTACATGATTTGCCGAAGGCGGTAAGGATGTCGTAATTGAATTACTGTCTGAGATCAAGGAGTTGAATCTTTGATGAATTTTGCAATGTTAGAAAAATGAAAAGTGACTACCTTTATTGTTTTAAATAACCGTATTTTAAATTCAATCAAACGGAAAAAGTATATTTTTTATTTTTTCAGATCAATGATTAATACCCTTCGATGAAACAACAGTTAAAAATGTTAGAAATATAATTTTAATGTCTAAAAACAATGAACGATTTTCCAAATAATCGAGCTCCAATTTAATCTTTTCCTCTAAGGAATTTTCATCGCGCCCGTTAATTTGAGCCCAGCCAGTTAACCCTGGCTTCAATCTATCCAAACCATGATTAATACGCAATTGTATAAGATCTTCTTGGTTATACAAAGCCGGCCTCGGGCCTATAAAATTCATTTCACCCTTGATAATATTGATCAGATTGGGGAGTTCATCCAAACTGAGTTTCCTAATAAATTTCCCAATTTTAAGCAAATATTTTTCTGGGTCCCCCAAAAGGTGAGTGGCCACATGTGGTGTATTTTTCTTCATGCTCCGAAATTTGTAAATCATGAAGAATTTACGAGACTCTTTAAACCTTTTTTGCTTGAATAAAATAGGCCCCCCGTCCTCAAAATAAATTAATAGACAGATAATGAAAAATACGGGGGAACAAAACAGCAAGATAAAAGAAGCAAAAATTCTGTTCATCATTAAAAAATTTATAACTTTACAAATTAAATTAACATCACTATTTCAAGAATTTCTCTAATTTAGAAATGACTCTAGACTTGGTGAAATGTTCAAGATAATATTGCAACGAATTTGATTGCATTTCTCGTCGTTCTTCTTCCGTAAGTTTTATTGCTTTTATCACTTGCGCCGCTAGCCCTTTGTAGTCGCCGGAAGGCACAACAAAACCACATTTCGCTTTTCGAACAATTTCATTAGCATCTCCATCAATCATCGCCAATATTATTTTACCCGCAGACATGTATGTCTGCAATTTGGCAGGAACCGTATTGGAAATCATTGTATTACCTTTAAGAGACAACAACATGGCGTCTGCCTGTTTAAAAAGGGAGGGCATGTAATCAATTGAATGTCGTGGATACAAATACATATTCTCTAAACCCAACACTTCTTTTAAAACAATAAGTTCTTTTTTAAAACGGCCATCACCAACAAAATTCCAGTTTATCTCGGGATTTCCTTTTAAAATTTCAACACAATTAATAATACTTAAAAAGTCTTGCGCTTCTCCAAAATTACCTGCGTAAACTATATTAAAACCTTGGGGTAACTTTTCAAAGTCTTGTCCATGATTGTCAGAGTTGAAAACATCTTCAGCCCAATTAGGGAAATAAATTATTTTTTCAGTACTAATATTTCTTTTTAGAATTTCACCCCTGAAGGATTGAGAACTAATTAAAATGATATCTGATGCATTGTAGAGTTTTTTAACAATTCGTTCCAACCAACTTATCAATATACCTTCCTTAATTGCGGTATTAGCAACTACACTTTCTGGCCACAAATCTAGAACCCAAGTTATTAACGGTTTTTTCCTTTTGTTTTTGTACCAAACACCAGGCAAAGAACTTGTTACAGGTGATAGTTGCTGAGCAATTATTATATCGTATTCAAATTCCGGCTTTCCCAAAATAAAAAAAATAAACGATGAAAAATAATATGATGAATAATTAAATAATAATCTAATCACACCAGCGTTACCTCTGGGAAACAATGGCAATCTATATACAATTATTCCGCATATATCTTCTTTGAATTTTTTAAACATCCCGAAGCCTGGAAAAAAACTTCCTTGAGGATAATTCGGCTTTCCGGTAATTACAACTACTTCATGTCCACGTTTAGCGAGTTCAAAAACCAGGTCATTCCCTTTGAAGTTCTCAGGATAAAAATATTGAGATAGAAACAAAATCTTCATTCTATATAGACTCTTCAGACCATACAGTCCTTTTTATATAATCCACATAACTGATAATAATACGCACTATTTTTTCTGATACATTCGGCATACTGTAATCAATCACCTCCCGGCATTGACGCCCCAATTTACGAACAGAATTTAAGTGTTCCAATGCCTGCATGATCCTATCACGATTTAGTCCAACCATCATAACAGCCGCCTCTTCCATAGCTTCTGGACGTTCATGCACTTCCCTTATATTCAATGCAGGGAAATTCAGGATGGATGACTCTTCCGAGATTGTCCCACTGTCTGACAGAACTGCAAAAGATTTCATCTGAAGTGCATTATAATCATTGAATCCCAAGGGCTTCAAAAATTGTATGTTTGAACGAACTTGGATTTCTTTCAATTCCAAAATTTTTCTGGTTCTTGGATGTGTGCTGACAATAATTGGCAATCCATATTTTCCGCTGATCATATCTAGGGTTTCAATAAAATCAATAAACTTTTCAGTATTATTCAAATTTTCTTCACGGTGACATGAAACAACAAAATATTGGTTTTCCTCAAGATTAAGCTTATCAAGAATATCCGATTTATTTATCAATTCCTGATAATGATTTAAAACTTCGTACATGGGAGAACCTGTTTTAATGATCCTATCAGCAGGCAGTCCCTCCCTCAATAGATATTCTCTAGCTATATCACTGTAAGTCAGATTAATATCTGCGATATGATCTACTATTTTCCTATTCGTCTCCTCAGGCACTCTTTGATCAAAGCACCTGTTACCCGCTTCCATATGAAAAATTGGAATTCGTCTTTTCTTGGCAGGAATTGCACAAAGGCAAGAATTTGTATCGCCTAGTACAAGAAAAGCATCTGGCTTAATCTCTTCCAACAAGGGATCAATGTTGACCAAAATTTGTCCTATTGTAGCTGATGGTGTTGAAGCTGCCGCATTCAAAAAATAGTCAGGTTTTCTAATTGACAAATCCGAATAAAATATCTCATTTAACTCATAATCATAATTCTGACCTGTGTGAACAGTAATATGCTCAACAGATATACATTTATCCAAAGCATCCATAACCCTTGAAAGGCGGATTATTTCGGGTCGCGTGCCAACCACAGTCATTATTTTTAATTTTTTCATTTAAACTATTTCAAAATATGTATCGGGGTCTGAAGAATTAAATGGCTCATTTATCCAAAATATTGTCAACAGATCTTCTTCACCAATATTCTTAATTTTATGAGAGTACCAAACAGGAATATCAACATATGCAGGTTTTTCACCATTCAATTCAAAACTAATAATTTCGTCATCACCAATTCTACGTAATTGAATTATTGCTTTACCTTTAATTACAGCAAAACGCTCAATTTTCCGGGTATGAAAGTGATTTCCTCTTGTAATATTAGGTAATGTTACTGAATATGAAGTTTGCCCGGACACACCATGACGCACAATTTCAACAAAAACACCACGTTCATCACTATTTTTATTTAATATAATCGGAAAATTCTTCTTTAAGTCTATAAACGATCTAAAAGTATTGAAAAGTTGTAATTCGAATTTGGATTTCAATAATGGTATTTCCCCATTATTGAAATAAACTATTTTAAACTCATTCAATATTGAAAGAATTTCACTAACATATATTAATTTATTTGAAGCGATAATATATCGCGTTTCATTTATCGTATTTTTAATTATTTTCACAAACTCGTCCATCAGATCACCAACGTATAGCAATTCGATTTCATTATCGTTTTCAATTATAGGTTTCCGATTATTCAATAACTCATAACAAAATGTTGCCACAACAGAGTTATAATATGGATTTCCAAAAGGACCGAAAACATTGGGAATAATTAGTCCTGTGAATTTTGAATTCGATTCCGATGCCCATGAAGATAGCATTTCACGTGCTTCTTTTTTAGCATTTCCATAAGGATTGTCGCGCTCTTCTTGTGTTGAAGAAGAAAAGATAACATGTGGCTTCGCATTCGTACGAATAAGAGAATCTCTTAACTTCTGAGCTAACTCTACATTAGTACTATAAATTTTTGATGGCTCTGCATGTCTATTTACTGCTGCTAAATGAACAATAATATCACATTGCTTTACAAATGCATCTAATAAATTTTCATCGTTGAAAAATTCTTTTTCAAATGCAACACGAGTATAAGTTTCTGGAAATAAACCTAAAGTATTGTAAAGATGTTTACCTATAAATCCAGCTTGACCGGTAATTCCTACTTTCATCATTTATTAAAATGGATATTAAACTGCATCCTTATCGCCTAAAATATCTCTACGAATTATTGGCAATTTAAACAACAATTGTTTCATTCCTTCAATATCTAATTGTTCTGTATTGTGTGAATGATATTCTTCGTGACTAAAACTATCTTGAGTACCTTCAGAATAATATTGTTCGTAATTCAAATCTCTGTTATCTGCAGGTATTCTGAAGTAGTTCCCCATGTCTTCTGCTTTTAACATATCTTCTCTGTTCACAAGTGTTTCGTATAATTTTTCACCATGTCGAACACCTATAATATTAATTTTGCTTTGAGATTTATATAATTCTATTAAAGCTTTTGCTAAAGTTTCTACCGTAGCAGCTGGTGCCTTTTGAACAAATAAATCACCTTGCTTTGCATTTTCAAATGCAAACAATACTAAATCAACAGCATCTTCTAACGTCATCATAAACCTAGTCATGTTCGGATCTGTAATACTTAATGGTTTCCCTTCGTTCATTTGATCAACAAACAATGGAATTACTGAACCTCTAGAAGCCATTACGTTTCCATAGCGAGTTGCACAGAAAATAGTTTTCGAATCATCTAGATTTCTAGATTTTGCTACCATCACTTTTTCCATTAATGCTTTCGACATTCCCATAGCATTAATTGGATAAGCAGCTTTATCTGTACTCAGTACAACAACTTTTTTCACCTCATGCTTTTCAGCAGCTGTTAAGACATTGTCGGTTCCAAGGATATTTGTCTTAACAGCTTCTATCGGAAAAAATTCACACGAAGGAACTTGCTTTAATGCGGCAGCATGGAAAATATAATCTACTCCTTTAACCGCAGGCTCTAAACTCGAATAATCTCTAACATCGCCAATATAAAATTTGACTTTAGGATTATTCAATCGTTTACGCATATCATCTTGCTTCTTCTCGTCGCGACTTAAAATGCGGATTTCTTTGAAATGATCCGTGTCAATAAAACGATTCAATACGGCACTTCCAAAAGAACCAGTTCCACCTGTGATTAATAATGTTTTATTGATTAACATGTTAGATTTCTACGGATTTTAATAATAAGTATTTTAGAAATTTAAAATTTACATATGGAAAAACATACAATATATTGCTAATTGCATTTCTCAGATTGTATGTGTTAAAATAGAATGGTTTAATAAGCTTTGAAACCCAATTGCAATAATATAGTATAAATATAAAATGATAGTATATATAAATATTATCAAATAAGTTTTTATGTGCCCTTATTCTTTCTATGGTAGAGGATCTATACAAGAGCTGTTTGTATGAATCGTATGCTGCATTTTCACCACGTATTCTCACTTTAGTTAAACAATTGTTTAAATGTCCTAATTTGGAGTGTTTAGCAATTTCTTGCCATAAATAGCTATCCTCCCCAATTTTAGTTGTTTCATCAAAACCTGAAATTTTATAATCATAAAAAACTAATCTGTTAATAACAATTGTTGGAGTAGCAATTGGATTCCATATAAAACATAACGGCAATATATTACCGTCAAACTTAGTATTTACTTCTTTAATAACATCTGTATTGTTATAAAATTTAAAATAATTAGTATGTGACCATAATAAATTATTCTGAATCATATATTCAATTTGAAGTTCAAGTTTTGTATTAATCCACAAATCATCAGAATCAAGAAATGCAAGGTATTCGCCTTTTGCCATCTTGATTCCTACATTTCTTGCAACAGCAGGACCTGAATTTTCTTGATAAAATAATTTTAATTGTTCATACTTTTTATGAATATCACCTATGTCTTCATTAGATCCATCATTAACTACAATAACTTCGACATTTTCATAAGTCTGATTATACACACTCTCAAGTGCTTGTTCTAACCATAACAAGTTAGAATAAAATGGGATTATTACACTAACTAATGGATTTGTCATCAACAATTGAATAAAATGAAAAATCTGTTACATTTACTCTTGGCAAAAAGTAAACAGATGTTATTTTTTTAATACTTAATGAAACTGGAATTGTTGAAAAACAAGCTTTAAATATATTCGATTCTTTAGCCAAAGATATATTCTCAAACGAACAAGCATATAATGAACCGTATGGGAATGCAAAGTATTCTACACTTTGGTTAATTAATTTTTCTAATATAAATTTGGAATTCTGAAAACTAGATAAAACTTCACTTTTTGTTAATCTTCTAAAATAATTATGAAGCATTCCATGTGAACCAATTTTACAATATTCGCATTTAGATAATTCAGCAATTTGAACACTTGTCAAATAACCAGGTTTGTCTATATATTCCACATTTATAAAAATAGTGAAATAAATTTTATTCTCAATGAGAATAGGATAAGCTGATGAATAGACACTTTCATTTGCATCATCAAAAGTGAAGTGAAATAATTTCTGATTTTTTGATTTTAATATGTTTTCCAAATCAGAACTCTCATAGTTGTTTAATTTTAATGAATCTATAAATTTATTAAAATTAGTCAATTGAAGTTTAAATACATTATTTTCAATATTAGCATCTAATACTATATCATGAAACATAAAAATATATGACTTATTCTCATAAAATTTATCTACAATTTTCAAAAACTGGATTAGAAGAAAATTAATAAGGCGATAAATCATATTTTAATAATTTCACGTAACAACATTATCTGATAATCTGAATTATACCTTTTACTAACGGCTTCCAAGCAACTATGCTGAATTACTGAATTCTTAGTTGGATATTTATCAAACCAATTTTTTATTGATTCAGAAAGTGATTCTATTGAATCCTTTTCAAAGAAAAAACCTGTTTTGTTCTCCACTATTATTTCAAACTCAGGCATTTGATTTTTAAAATCATTATGAGTAGCTACTGGTGTGCCATATGACATTGAATGTATAGCAGTAAGTCCAACATTACCTGGAGAAACACACAAATCGGCATCATAAATAGCTTGCGCTATAAAATTTTCATTATATGATTCGCCATGAAATTTAACGTTCGAATTTAACCCCAAGTCCTTTACTAAATTATTTAACTCATCATGAACTTCACCACCACCAATAATATAGAGGTTTAAATTCAAGCCGTATTGCTTAAGCATTTCTATACTCTGAATTAATATATTTAATTTTTTAACTTTTGTTAACCTGCCTATAAAAATAATTGTGTTAAAATCATTTTCAAACAAATTGGAATAGTACTTAGATTTCCCTAAATTATGTGTTGTGGATATTGATTCTTTATTTCCAAGCGAGTTATATATAACTTCAATTTTTTCAGAATTTACGGAGTTTAAAATCAATAAATTTTTAGCATATTCACCATAAACTAAAATTTTAAATGCAAAACTATAATATATTTTTTTTGCTATTTTAATTATAAAGTTTTCTTTTCCATACCAACCATGAGTCCACAATATAACTTTTGACTTAGTAATATATGATCTTAAAAGTAAAAGCCAAGATGAAACATCCCTAATATCGCCTGCTATTATAATATAATCATATTTTCTAACTGAAATATTATTCATCCCTTTTAAGTAATAAAATCCGAAAAGTAAATTATATTCAGTTAATGTATATTTAATATTATTTAGACTATCTTCACTAATCATTTTAAGATCTGCATGCGGATTTACAGAGAAATAAAAATCTGAATTAAATGTTTTGTCAATTTTGTCATAGATTGAAATCCTATAATGTGATGCATGTCTAAATATTAGGGCAATTTTCATATACTTTTTGCAAATTCTAATATCCTTCTTGTTTGATTTTTATTAGACTTATTTTCAAGCACAAATTGCTTTGCAGTTTGGCCTAAAGAAGTTAATTCATCGTTTGTACAGTTAATAATTTTAATTAACATTTGATAAATATCAATTTCAGAATCTCCTTCTAATAAATAGACAAAAGGATAATATTCTTTTGGTATACCAGGCAATTTAGTTGTAATTAGTGGCCTTCCTGAAACCATATACTCAATATTTTTGGATGGGAATGAGAATTTCGTGTAATCCCCATTTACGGGCCTAGGGTTTATCAATACCAAGGCGCTTTCCAGTTCTTTAGTTACATATCTATTTTCTACTACACCAAAATATTTAACATTAAGATTAGTAGCTGAAATCTCTATTAACTCAGATTCAAGATCACCACTACCATAAATATGCAATTCTATATTCGGGTTATTTAGCTTAATAAATGCATTAACTAAATTCATTAAACCGTATTTATAATGTAGAGATCCTGCATATATAATTTTAGGTTTCTGTTCGAAAAACTTGCAAGTGCCGTTATGTTCAGATAATTCTATATTAAAATCGACCATCCCCTCCATAATTATAAAAGGCTTGTAGTTTTTATTAACTACTTCATTCATTTGTTCCGTTAATAAAATATAGCCATCATATTTTAACATAAAAAACGAAGCAATTTTTTTATATATTTTAATCTTAATTTTATCTTGACCCATATTTGAACCCATATATATAGGTAAATCTGTTACTATTGCTATGCACTTTACTCTAAATATTTTAGATAGAATCAAACTAGAAATTGACACTGTTAAGTTTAATACATTATTAATAACTAATTTATTTTTTTCACATATTGACCATTTAATAAAATTAATTAGAGTAAAAGCAAAAATCAAAATATCCTTTAAAAATATCACATTCAGAATCGGCAAATATTTATAGTATATCTTATTCGCGATAATATTATTTATATAAAATATTTTTTGTTTTATTGTTCCACTATCTACTGGTAAGATACTTAATGCCGTAACTTCAGCATCGTTTAACACAAAACCTTCTAATAATAATTTCTGAAATTTCTGAGCAGCTTGACTGGGTTTTACGATTGAATTCTCCAATACAAAATTAAAAACTTTGTCATCACACACATTACTTACATAAAGTATATTTTTTTTATTGCCAAGCATTAGCTGAGAATACTGTTTGGTAAGTTCCAAAAGCTTTTGAAAATATTGGCGATTGGAAGAAAATAAAATAATCGTAAAGAGTTAAAAGCATTAAGAAAAATATAAACCCGTAATTATATATTCTAAGTTTAGATTTTGAAACAAGCATTGGGTAAGCAAGCATTAGAAAAGGCTGAAGATATAATCCTAAACGCCCTATCATCATCAAGGTCAATCCAATAGGAATTAACATAAAACTTAGTATACCTACCTTAAAGGGTAGTTTTAATGGTGTTTCTTGAGTTCTATAGAAAAATATTAAACTCAATAAAAAAATTGAATTGAGAACAATCCCTAATCCTGAAGAAGCATCTTGACCACCTTCATACACTGAATACTTATCAAAATTATCAGCAGCAAACACTAAAAATACAGGAAATAAACTTGGGGCTATTTTAAACAATGACAAATAAGCTACGAAAATTAGTATTCCGACATAATTATTAATCTTAAATTGTATTCTTCCTAATGGATAAATTAATAACAGAATATAAGCTGAAAGGTGGAATTGTGCTGCAAGCGCGATACAAAGTATAAATTTAATTAATTGCTTTTGTTCAATATATCTTATAGAAAAAATAAAAATTAGAATAGCCAAATTTTGTCGCATCGCAGATAAATTCAGAAGGAAATTACCTGTGCCAAAAATATATAAGAACGTAGCAAACCAATAAAACTTAGGATCTACGTATTTCTTAAAGAAATGATAAAAGGTAAATGCATTTAATGCAGATAATATGATCACGAGACTAAAGAATCCTATGGGCTCAATTATCCAATTTAAAATCACCCAGCCTGGTTCAACTTGTAATCCTACATCCGATAAAGTTAAACTCGCATACGAATTAATATCATTAAATACCTCTACATAACTAGAGTAATCGTTACCGTAGTTATATCTAATTGCAGAAAAAAGAAAAATCAAGAAAAATGAAAATTTCAGTCCATTATTTATATACTTCTCTCCCTCTAACCAAGAAAGAAACATAGAAAATAAGCCTAAAATTGTAACGAAAATCATTTTAATTAAAATGAGTATAGATATGTTTAAAATCAGACTTCACTTGATTAGCTGGTCTGTTATTATTCATATAACTAATTGCATTATGAGATAGACGTCTTGCCAGATTCGGAGAATCTAAAATTGACATGATATGCATAGCCAAAATTTCATATTCTTCAAATCGATATAATAAGCCATTTACTCCATGTGTTAAATATTCCGAAACACCACCAACATTTGACGCAACTGCAGGAACACCAACATTTAATGCTTCAATTAATGTAGAACTATGGTTCTCTATGCTAGATACCATAGCAAATACATTAGCGTTCGACATTTCATTGGCCATTTCTTGAGAAGATAATCTGCCTAGAAATTGAATATTATTTCTTAAGTTATATTTTTCTATGAGTGATTTAATATAATTGGTGTACCCGTTAATTTTTAGCTTTTGTTTAAAATTCATTTCAAAAGGCGAATTTTCACCTGGAACTTTAAGTAGCACATTAGGATATTTTCTTACTACTATATTTAGTGCTTTTATTAGCATGTGCAATCCTTTAATAGGATATCCAGAAGCGTTGCATAGAATAGTGTTCTTTTGCATTGATTCTTCATTCCACTTTGTTTGAAAAAAAACATCTTTAATACTTAGATTACTTTTAAATGCCTTTATGTTTGGGGCAATGGCTATACAATGTAATTCACACCAATTATTTTCAACTATAACATAATCGGCATTGCGCAACATCAACATTTCAGTTTCAGCACGCTTTTTAAAATTTTGTCGTTGCTTATCTATCCAATCCCACTTCAAAATGTCCCTTAAAGTGATATTATTTATTTGATCCCAGGTACTAATTCCAGAGTTGTAATGTTTTGCAATGGAACTTAATAAGCCTTGCATATAGATAATAGTAGGCACACTCGACATGCATTGCTGAGCTAGAAATCCTTGAGTGAATTCTGTTCCCCAAATTTGTAGTACTTTAGGTTTAATATGTTGAGCTAGATACTCCCATTCTGCATAATTACTTGAGGAATTTATGTCGTATTCAAACGGATAACCTCCAGGTAATATATAAAAATAAGTATTCCCAATTTTTTGTTCAATTCTTTTATCTATTCTACTTACAGTTGCTATATTCAACTCTATTCCAGGCTCATCTTTTACTGCTTGATATGCTGCATCTAACCAGCTACCACTTGTTTCATTAGGCTCCCCGAGCATTTCACACATAGGGCCAAAGGGTATATTAGTAACCCAAAGTATTTTTTTAATTGGCATTAAATATTTTTCCTAAAAATTGTTTTGCAATTGTTCTTTCCGAATTTTCCATCGCAGTAAAATAGATACCTAACAATAACCAAAGTATCGAAACTATTGACACTGAAATAAATCGAAGCAAACTTGTTGGGAAAATAAAGTGTATGATAAATAGTGGGCTCACAAATACAAGTACATAGATCATACGTAAATATGCTCTGCAAATGAACTCTTGTACATTAAAATTTATTAACCTCTTTAGTAAGTATTGTCTGATAACCATATTTACCAACGAAATTACCGTGTATGTTGCAAGAATTGTATAAGCAGGGTATCCTAATTTAAATAAAAAATATGCTACAGGTAACCCAAGCAATACCATTGTACTAAGAATAATTTGAAAATATTTGATTTTGCCTGTTGCATGTACAGCTGCAGGAATACCAGCGCTCATCGTAGTAATCAATGCATTTAAAATCATTAACTGAACAAAAATTGCTGTATTCGCGGGAGCATTTTTCAACCAAATATTTAAAACAAAATCTGTTTCTAATAAAATTGGTAAAGATGGAATTAACATTAATAGAAATGAATACTTTGATGAGAATATCACTAGTTGTAATGTTCTATTAGTATCTCCAACGCTATAACTTTTTGTAATTTGAGGAATCGCGGCCTGATTTAAACTTTGTGAAAACATTTTAACCATCGTATTCACTTGGTTTGCAATTCCAAAGCTTGCATTTAATAAGGTTCCGAAAAATCTATTGATAATCATGGATGAAATTTGAACTTCTGCCGCACTTGCGCCAGCACCAAACATTATCCATATAGAAAACTGAAACATTTCTTTATAATATTTCAATTTACTTTGAAAATTCCACTTTGTAATATTCGGGAATTTACGATATCCGTATACTATAAAAATGATGGAAGGAATTAGCGTAACAATACTAATTAACAATGAGTATAATCGAATTCTATTCCCTCCGAAATTAAATACAAGAAGTACCGCCAGTAATGCAAGAATACTCCTTAATATCTCTGCTATAGCGTTTATCCAAAACTTTTCTTTTGCAGTAATTAATCCTTGGTGAGGAACACTGATAATCGAAACAAAAGTGCTTGCGATTGATAAATGAAATACAAATAAAGCGTCGTCTATTTTATCTGCATTTACAACGAGATAATTTTTTATATAGTAAACTCCAAGAGTTTCAGCAATTAATACAACCAAAAATGCTAGGCCGCTATGAATCACCAAACTAACGTTGAATACATTATTTACTTCAGCGTTTTCTTCTTTGCCTAATTCGAATGCTATAAAACGATATGTAGTTGAAACCATGACATTGTTCAAAAATGCCATCATAAAAACTATTCCACCAACTACATTATACAAACCAAAGTCAGATGTACCTAAGGCTTGTAGCATAAATCGTGAAGAAAGTAATCCAACAATAGAAACTACAATTAATCTCAAATACAAGATTAAACTGTTTTTAATTATTGTAGAATTCTCTTTCAATATATTATTTTTTAAAATATTTAATAATGCCGATGTTATGAAATATCAATCTTGTAAAAGTCTTAATTTTTGCAACTTTCATAGTTTCAAAATGCTTATATAATATTTCACTCGACTGATTGTCGGGTTGTATGTTTACATCAAAAATACTTTGGTCGGAATATCCTTTAAATATTTCTTGAGTGTTGTAAACTTCTGTTTCATCTGCTACACAGTTAATCCCAGATCCATCATGACCAATATTTCTAACTCTACTAACAGCAGGAAAGACAGAATACATATTGTTTAAGAACTGATGAAGGCTGATAAATCCATCTCCATGTAATTTCTGTTTTTCTTGCATGAGCAATAAAGCAGATAAATAATGGTTCGCAACAGCATTTAACTTATATACTTTATTGTAGTTCTTAAGAAATTTTTTAGTAGTCAATAGGGCTGAATCCACATTCATATCTACTGCATTCCACTTATCTCTCCAAATGCCTGCACCCCATGCTGAATAGCCCTGCCATAGGTATGTACTACTGCTAAATGCATTATAATTTACTGGGTAATTATATCCAGAAATTGAAAACACGTCAGACCTATCCTTATAACATTCCAAGCCATTATTCATGAAATTCAGAAAGTCTTCTGAAAACACATTATCATCTTCAAAAAATATTAACCGGTCGTAGTTTTTAAATATTTCTTTACGAGCCGACATAATATTTTCTCGTCCCCAATTTTCAGGGCGAAAAAAAAGAGTAACCGATTTAAATCCATTAATGGTTTTTGCATAATCAATTACTAATTGATTTTTCTCGGCATGTTCAGGTTTATAAGGAGCATCAATCGCTACGAATAAATCAGATTGATCTGCGTATTTATTTAACTTCAAACTTTCTATGCATTTTTTAAAATGCACATGTCTGTCGTATACAGGAACAAGAATTGGCGCTAAATTCATGTAAGCAAACTTTTAACTCTTTCTACCACACGTTTAGAATTTTTATCATCAATATTATTAAAAAAGAATTTTTCAATAAACGTATTATCTAATTCAACATTAGAAGATAATATAGCTTCTATCTTTGCTAATAATTCATTGAAATTATTAGCTCTCTTATTTGGAAAAATTAGATCGTAATCATACAGCAACCCGTTTTGACTATTTTTATAATGCTCAAAATCATATGAAAAACTCAAAATATGCTTTTTGCAAAAAATAGCTTCTAAAAACATGCTACTATAATCAGAAATGAGTAAATCACACTCTCGGATTATTGGTGAAATGTCTGATAATGACTCATGTCCTAAGTCGAATATATATTCATTATCTACATAAGTCTCCATATTAAAAAGAGTTTCGTCATTCCTGAAATAATGCATTCTAAAACCAAATACTGCATTATGTTTTTTCAAAACACTTTTCAACAATTTTATTTCTTCGTTAGTAAATTGATAATACTTCGAATCTTTTACAGCTCCAGTTTGTCTATATGTAGGGGCATAAACAACCAATTTTTTATTGGCTTTCATTGACCTAACAATTTTTATCTGATTTCTAATGAAGCGAGGTAGTTCATCTGATTCTTTTATTAAAAAATCATTTCTAGGCAACCCACTAATCCAAACATTTTCATACTCAATTGGATAATACATAGCAGACATAGCATAACTATCAATATCGGAAGATGCAATCAAACCTTTATAATAAAGTGGCTCAGATTTCCTGTATCCTACTCTTAATAATTTATTTTTAACATTTGAGTTTGCAATACTGTTGATTTTTTTCAAAGATATACCGTGACTTAAATTAACAACAGCATGTTTTTTTCTATTTATTTTTATTACACTGAATTTTTTTAGTCCCCAACGTAATGAATAATCCATTGCAATAGAATTTGTTACAAACACTATTTTGCATCTACTCAATAAACAAAGGCCTCTCAAAGAATATAAAGAGACTAATACTGTGTTAACTTGGTTTTCTATTTCGAATTTATGGATATTTGTGCGAATGAAAATTATTTTTTTTATATTTATATCAGACTTTATTTCTTCAAAAACTGCTCTTGGATTTTCTACAAACTGATCTAGTTTTATATGGTGACTCGAAAATGCCCAATAGTTATTTTTTTTAGGTATGATATAATCGAATACTCTAAAAATTGGTAATAACACAAAATCAAACAAAATTCTCATGGCTTACCTTTTTACATCAACAACTTGACCCGTAAAATCTGCCCCTAAAACATCAATTGACACATTGGCAACTTTTTCAGCAGTTAACAAAGTTTCTTGTGGTTCAATGCCAAAGTTTTTTGTTCTCATTGGAGTACTTGTTCTTTCTGGATTTATACAATTTACTCTAATATGGTCTACTTCCCATTCTTGAGCAATAGCTTGAACAAAATTTACTACTGCTGCTTTTGTTGAAGAGTATAGACTATACATCGCTCTTCCTCTTGTATAAGAACTAGAAGTAAATAATAGAAGTTGGCCTTGAGTGTGTTTCAAATATTTATATGATGCTCTTGCAACATTTATCATTCCAGTATAATTCGTTGAAATAATCTCTGAAATATCATCCTCGTTCATAGAAACAAGTGGCTCTTTATATAATATTCCCGCTGTATTTATTACAAAATCTATCTTGCCTTCAAAATTGTAAACATTTTCTAAGGCTGAAACAACATCTTCATATTTACCAATATTTACATTATTCAATGATTTAGAAAATCCATAAACTTTAGTATTATGGTATTTAAGTAGATTTACAATTGATTCGCCAATTCCCGAACTTGCTCCAAATATTACAATTACTTTGTCTTTTAAGTCAATTGTATTAACTGATATGGATGAATTATTAATAGAGTTTAATTGGAATAATTTATCTAACAGAAAAGTGTCAATATGATATGTAAGCTTCATATTAACCTCATCGCCTTCTACTACATATATTTTCTCGTTTGGTAAATACTTATGTACTACACCACAATCATCCGTGGTTACGAAATTTGGATCATTTAGTGCAATTTTATATGCCTCGCTAATAGTTTCGTATTTAAATGCCTGTGGAGTTTGCCCTCTTTTAAGTTTACTCCTATTCGGCATATGTACAATCTTTTTATCTTCAACTTCAATTAATGTATCAACTGAATCTATAGCAACATCTATCGCATTATACTCATTTAGCGAATCAATTACTTCTGTAATAATTCTAGCATTTATTAATGGTCTTACAGAATCATGAAATATTAAATTTGGTTTAATATCAGCATAAGCATGTATTGCCGACAAACTAGATTCATATCTCTCTTTACCGCCACTGATTACTTTCTTAACTTTAGACCAACTATTATTTAATATTATTTGGTCTACATTGTTTAAATATTGCGCATTCGACACAATAACTATTTCATCGATTTTTGGATGAGAATTAAAAACTTCAATCGTATGTTCTAATAAAGATTTACCAGCAATTTTAAAAAACTGTTTAGGCAAAGAACTTTTAAGTCTATTCCCTACACCACCAGCCAAAATAACAGCAACATTTTTCATATATATATATTATAACATTCTTATCATGTCTACACTGAAAACGTGTATGCCAAGATTCTCTTTAATTTGTTTTCTTTCTGCAAATGAATCGTCGATAAAAATAGATTCTTTGTGTGTGATGAATTTCCACTTCTGGTCTTCTTTTCTTAAATGAATGATTTCATCGAAAATTCCATCTAGTCTATATTTCTTTAATGATTCATGAATTTCAAATTCATGTTTTGTGATTAGATGAATAACTTTACTATGATTAATAAACTTAAATATTAATGCAATTAATGCAGTATTTACTTTCTGATTTACTATTAATGTATCATCGAAATCTATATATACATGCTTATAATCTATATCAAATTTATATACTGCATCTAAGGCTCTATCTAATTCTACAGAATAATTATTTTCTAAAATATCAACAGGCATTCCTAATGCATTAAATATACTTAAGGAAGCGAAGTTAATTCCTTTAGCTCTGTAAACACTCGAAGAGCCTCCTAATCTACTTGCAATTTCCATCAGTACTAATCCTCCCTTTGCTGTTTCTTTTACTTGAAAAAACCAAGCGCCGTTGAAATTAATTTTCGCATTAATTTTTTCGGCAATATCAGAAAATCGTTCATCCATTTTCATAGTAGAAGTATTTACACTTATACCGTTAAAAATTCTACTTCTTTGCCTTGGACCAACAAACATTAATTCCCCTCTGAAATTACTAAAGCAATCGACCGTAAATTCTCTTCCTGGTAAATACTCTAAAATCAAAGCATCTGAATTGCTAGATAAATGAGTGTATAACTCTTCTTTATTATTCGCTTTTTTTACCCCTCTAGATCCATAACCAATATCTGGCTTTAAGAATACAGGGAACTCTTGAACCTCTTCTTTCGTTTGATAAATCTTTGGTGTAAGAATATCATTTTTTAAAAGTTCGTACGTTGAGGATTTCGACAAGCAAATATTTGTTGTGTTTAAATCGGAAGCAATAACTGGGCAACCTAATTCAGCTTCTATACTTTTTAACTTGCTAATTACACTATCCATAGCCGGATAAACCGCATCAATATGATGTTCAACTACTAGTTTTTTAAACTCTTCAGCAAAACTCGGATGATTTACAAATGGCAAGCCATCAATGTAATTTTCAAATACAAACTTACCATGATCATCTACACTGTTAGCTCCTATTAAATTAAAATGAATGCTATGTTCTAAAGATCTGTATATTTCTAATGCAACCTCAGATCCACAAGGAAACACTAGTATATTTAAAGGCTTAGCCATTGTTTACGATATTACAAATTCTTTCAAGTGAGCTTTCTTCCAAGCCTTCAAATAGCGGAAGACATAATATTCTTGAAGATATTGATTCAGATATTGGCATTTCTGCGCCTTCTGTATATTTGATTGTATTTAATGATGGATAAAAATAACGACGCGGTGTAATACTTTGTTCGTTTAACTTTTTTTGAACTGCTAATAATTCCTCTTCAGAATTAAATATAACTGCATAGTAACTATAATTCCAATCAGCACCTTCTCTAATTTTCATTTTATTAAGTTTAGAAAAGTCGAGATGATTATCATAATCCGTAACTACTCTTTTTCTATCGGCTAATATATGCCACATAGATGGCAATACTGATAATCCCATTGCTGCATGCAATTCAGAGATCTTTCCATTTACACCTAAGCCATGGAAATCTAATGGACCATTATGACCGAAGTTATGACTGTAATAAATTTTCGCGAATAGATCTTCATCATTACAGAATGCAGCCCCACCTTCGCCAGTATGAAATAATTTAGTAGCATGAAAACTACATGTACTTACATCACCGTATTCGAATATGCTCTTTCCTTTATAGTTTACTGCAAAACAATGTGCTGCATCATAAATAACTGCAAGCTTATGTTTCTTTGCAATTGCTTCAATAGCTTCTACATCGCAAGGATTTCCGAATACATGAGTTGCCAAAATAGCGGTAGTATTTGGAGTAATGGCTTGTTCAATTTTAGTTTCGTCGATGGTTAAGTATTCAGGATGTATATCAACAAATACAGGTTTGCAATTTTCCCAAACAATTGCAGCAGTAGTTGCTACATAGGAAAACGGAGTTGTAATTACTTCACCCTGATTCGCTAATAGTTTTAATGCAATTTGAATGGGCACTGTGCCATTATTCATTACAATGATATTCGAAACAGAAAGGTAATCCTTCAGATTTGCTTCTAATTCTTTTAATAGCTTTCCTCTATTGGTTAACCATTTTGTTTCCCAAACTTCTTGTATATACTGATTATACAGACTAAGTTCAGGCAGGAAAGTTTCTGTTACATTTATAGGTTTCATAGTAATGTTATAATCTTAGCCATTTTTTTTAATACTATGAGTTTTTTGCAACCAGTGTATAGTATTTCAAACACGTAATTATGATAATTACACTTTGCAAAACATCAATAAATACAGACTAAAATTCCTTTGGAAATCATTAACTCTTGGAAATCAAGGTCCACATGTGAGTTCAGTTTAATTGATCTAATCTTGTAAGAACTATTGATCTTAATTTAAGATACAAAATTCAAATTAAGTACAAACTCTCTCTATTTAATAAAAATTCAAATTCAATGTAATACAAATAATTATACTAGTTGAAACTTCAACCATCTATAAAAAAGCAATTTTAAAATACCAATCGCCACAACCACAATTGAAGTGAAAATTGTAGAAATTAAAACTGATGATTTCGTTTTTTCCAAAGGAAACCTGGGTTGATCAATCAATTGAATCAAGGGTTGCTCTTTCGCCATCAGGGCACGATTCAATTCCAAGTTCTTGAGCAATTCACCGTACATGGTTGATAGCACTTGAATCTCCAACTGCTTCTTGGCCTGGGGTACCTTGGCCACCCCACGAACCAAAAATTGGTTGCCATCAACCTCCGAAGCCACCCCGTACATGGCACGGCCCAAGGCCTGCTTTACGCTGTCTACCTTGTGCTCCATCATCAGCACATTTTTCCGCATCTGGCGGGTTTTGGTCTCCACGTAAAATTCGGTTACATTCTCTGTTAGCACCTGGGTAAAATGCTTGGCAAACCATTCATCCTTACCCTTAAACGTCACCGAAACAATGGCCAGCTTCTTGTCTACCTTGGACACCGTTAAATGATCCTTGGCCAAATCCGCGCATACCTTACCCAAAAAGGAATCTTGGGCCAAGGAAAAACGCTCTTGATCTACCTGGTCTTCCTTAAACGTTACCGCCACCGGGTCTGTGGGTTTTCTGGGTTTCGGGTTTTTGGGTTTGTGAAAATCAATGTACTGGTTGATCAGCAACTTCTGCTTGCCGCTGCTGTCTACCGCCGTGAGCAAGGTCTTTTCTATCAGCAAACGGCTCTTCATCAGTTCCAACAAATTGTCGCCACTGAAAGCCCCACCAGAGCTACTGCCCATGATATCCAAACCAAATTGTGAGGCAATGGAGCCCAAGCCCCCCACCTTATCTCCCCCCTCTGCCAACGCAAAGGTGAGCTTGGCCGTATATATGGGTTTCTGGTACTTGGCATAGAAAAAACCGCCCAAGCCACCCAGTAATCCCAACAATAGCAGCTTTACCCAATGGGTTTTTAAGTACCCCCAGGTCTCTCCTATTTGTAGGATCAATTCCTTCAAAGAAATTTCGTCTTTTTCCTGTGATTGCATCTTTATTTTATTTGTTGATCAATGCCCACAAGGTAGCCAACCCGGTCAACTTCACCGTAATGTCTTGGATGATCTTGTTCCAGTCTGTAGGGATTTTGTTTACCATGTCTTTGGCCTTGTCTTTCACTTTCTTTCCTTTGCTGATTACCTGCACCGAAGCCCCCTTCTTTACCTTGGGAGAAATGCGCACCACATACAAATTCACCGTGCGTCTCACCCTGCCATTGGCTTCCACCACATAGGTTTTGGAACGCCAGGCATCCGCGGTATAGCCATTGCCAAAGTGCCGTACGTAAAATCCCGCACGCTTTCCGTGTACAAACGGCGCGTTCATCACCTCGTAGTTGGTGGTAGAATCTAAGTTGATTAAGTTCTCTATGTAGCGAATGCCAGAACCATAAATCGATACATAATCAATCACCTTAGGCACAGTTATCACATCCCCTTCTTTCAAGGTGTAGTTATACATAGAACCGCGGCGGCCCATGGCCCTTTTCAAGTCAAACACCAAAAACCCTCCGGGCAAATTGGGGCGGTCAAATCGGGCGCCTTCTTCAAAAGCATAAGGGGTGAGTCCCCCCGCCAACTTCACCGCATCTTGCACCGTGAATCCTTTATCTTGAATTACATAGGTTCCGGGGTATTTGAATTCGCCTTTCAACTGCACCACTTTTTGCAATTCAAAGTTGGGAATTCTCCGCACAGACACAATGTCAAAGGGCATCAACCCCGTTTTCAACACCTCCTCATTTTCAGTAATGTCTTTGGGTATGGTGAGTTCAATCAAATTAGACTGATACGCATCGCCCGGTTTGTAGTTGGGTGAAAAGATGTTGGAGCGCGCAATTTCTATTTTTGTGAGTTCGGCTGAGATCTTCAATCCACCAGACAATACCAATACGTCACCCAAGGTCAACCCTTCCTTGTAGGGCAAGCTGCGGGGGTTTTTTACTTCACCATTCACGCTCACAGCAAACGTATCCACGAAACTGGCTTCTGTATACAACAGCAGCGCATCGTTTTTGTACAATGGAATGTTTCCCGGGTCGCTGGGGTTGGCCATCAACGTTTCAATGTTCAGGGGGATGTACCTGCGGGTTTCGTCTTTTTCGGTTCTCACCACATAAGCGCGTTTGAGCAAGGTCTGCTCACGC
>JACCDQ011598281.1_pt1 | contig 21988 bp, 19 predicted proteins | sample 7446031 | NCBI WGS metagenome assembly JACCDQ01 (sample SAMN15323442, study PRJNA562643) | freshwater metagenome | isolation source: river surface water | place: USA:Blue River Watershed | collected 2017-08-17
AGCATTTCATTGTTGCTGTCGCCGCGCCAATAGGCACCTGCCACTTTGATCAATTTGAATACTTTTAATTTACCGGTCGATGGCACGTGAGGGCCGCGGCACAAGTCAGTGAAGCCACCTTCCGAATACAAAGACACATCTTCCGATTGCGGAATTGCTTCAATCAATTCTGCTTTGTAGTGCTCGCCCAAACCTTTGAAATATTTGATCGCTTCATCACGGCTGACCACACGACGCTCAATCTTCTCGTCTTTTTTAGCCAACTCGGCCATGCGCTTTTCAATCGCTACCAAATCTTCTGGTGTGAATGGGCGACTGTAGGCAAAGTCATAATAAAAGCCAGAGTCAATCACAGGACCGATGGTCACTTGTGCTTCTGGATAAAGTTCTTTAACGGCATAAGCCATCAAGTGCGCGCTGGAGTGACGAATGACTTCCAAACCTTCTGGGTCTTTATCCGTCACGATAGCGATATTGCTGTCAGAGTCGATCAAGTGACTGGTGTCAACCAATTTGCCATTGACCTTACCGGCCAAAGCAGCTTTAGCCAAACCAGCACCAATGCTTTGTGCCACTTCGAAAACGGTCAATGGCGCGGGATACTCGCGCTTTGATCCATCAGGTAATGTGACAACAACCATATCAACTCCAAAAATTAAGCGCGGTGCTCTGGGGTCTTTTTGAACCTAGGACATTCCGCGCCAGTTTTTACATCAATGCACCATATTTAAATGGAGCTAAATTCGTTGGTAGGCTCGATTGGAATCGAACCAACGACCTCTACCATGTCAAGGTAGCGCTCTAACCAACTGAGCTACGAGCCTATTAAGACCGACAGTTTATCACTTGTGGCTACTTCCTTCTCGCCTCTGTGACACCTTTGACCTCTAAAAGAGCACTCACAGCGGTTTGTAAACCATTGGTCGAGGGCACTTCAATCGTGAACTGCATGCTGGCAATACCCTTGCGAGACTGAGTTTTGACACCCGTGACGTTGATTTTTAGGCGTGAGAACACTTCCGAGATGTCGCGCAATAAGCCCTGACGATCCACGGCCATCAAAGCCAGATCAACTGGGAACAATGATTTACCTTCAGGTTGAATACCCCACTCCGTGACCACCACCCTCTCAGGCGCTCTGGCCAAAAGTTGTTTGAAAGTGCTGCAGTCTTGTCGGTGGATGGACACACCACGACCTCTGGTCACAAAACCACTGATCGGGTCTGGTGGTACTGGGCGGCAGCAACGCGACAGTTGTGTGAGTAAAGAATCAACACCGACTACCAAGACATCGCTTTGACCAGATTTGACTTTGCTCTTGCGCAAGATGATGTCTGGCAACTCTGGCTTGACCACCTCAGCAACCACTTCATCTTTATCAGTCTTGTCACCATCTTGTTCGGCTTGTTGCGCTGTGAACCAAGCGCGCACTTTTGACTTGGCACGATTGGTCGCGAGATAACCTCTCTCTGCATTGAGCCAGTCCAATGATGGGCCGCCTTGTTTGACAGAAATGATCTCAACCGTTTGGCCGTTCTTTAATTGCGTGTCCAAAGGCACCATCGCACCATCAACGCGTGAGCCTCTGCAACGGTGACCCAAGTCGGTGTGAACCGAGTAAGCAAAATCAATCGGGGTGGCACCTTGCTGTAAAGGCACGACCTGACCCAATGGTGTCAGTACATAAATTTGATCATCGAGCTCTTGCCCTTTGAGTTGATCCCAAGCATCTTCTTTCCAGGCAATCAATTGTCTGGCCCAAGCGATGCGACGGTCGTATTCTTCTTTGGCACTCACGGTGCCGGCATAGCCTTGCTTACCAGCTTCTTTGTAACGCCAGTGTGCAGCCACACCGTACTCGGCTTGCTTGTGCATCTCATGGGTTCTGACTTGCACCTCAAATGAGGTGTTGTCAGCATCCATCACCACCGTGTGCAGTGATTGATAGCCGTTAGGTTTTGGTCTAGCGATGTAGTCATCGAATTCTTTTGGTATTGGTTGCCAAACGTGGTGCACGATGCCCAAAGCAGCGTAGCAATCTTTGACGTCATCCACCATGATTCGGAATGCGCGCACATCGTAGAGTTGCGCAAAGTCGATGGCCTTGCCCTGCATTTTTTTCCAAATGCTGTAGATGTGTTTTGGTCGACCTTGCACTTCACCTTTGATGCCCGCTTGATTCAATTCTGTTTGCAAGCGCGCGATGATGTCGGCAATGAATGCTTCACGCTCAACACGTTTGGAATCGAGCAAGCTGGCAATTTGTTTATAAGTGTCAGGGGCCAAGCAGCGAAACGCTAAATCTTCCATCTCCCACTTCAATTGCCAAATACCCAAACGATTAGCCAAGGCTGCATCCACGTCCAAGATGTCTTGTGCCCAAGAAGCTTGGGTCTCGATTCTTTGTGAGGTGACCCAACGCAAAGTTTGCACGACCGATGCCAAGTGCAATAAGACCACGCGCAAGTCATGCGCGAATGCCAAGAGCATTTTTCTTAACACTTCTACTTGGGCTTGCGCACTTTGACCGAGCTGATTAGAGGATTGACGGGCAATTTTTAACTGCGCCGCTTTGAGTGCACGGTAACCCATGATCAATTGAGCAACTTCTTGCCCCAATTGTTTTTCTAAAGATTCTTTTGAGAGTGTTGAGTCAAGATGCTCAGCCGCCAAGCAACTGGCTTCATCTAACTTTAAAGACAGCAGGATCTCCTTCACGCCCATGGCATGGGCATGAAGGTCTTCTCCAAACAACAAATCGGTCTTAACTATAGAACTCACGTGCTAAGGATACCTGTTCTGGCGTGATGAACGCCGGAGCATGCCCTACCCCTAGAATTTCTGTGCTTTTTGCTCTGGGGTTGCGACGGCACATCTCACTCACCGTGGCTGCTGAAATCAAATCAGATTCTGAACCACGCACGATCAGCATCTCAGCAGTGATCGCATCGTAGGCTTTCCAAGTCATCATTTCACCCATCATGGCAGTCATCTTGTTGACTGCTGCAAATGGTTTAACGATGTCTGGGTCGTAATGCACCACCCATTGATCACCGTCTTTTTTAAGGTGTGGGCCGTTATAGCTTTTCCATTGCTCTGCTGTGAAAGTTCCAAAAGGTTCACAAATGCGATTGAGGTAAATCAAACCTTCTTTTTTGCTGTTAAAGCGCAAAGGTTTACCCACATAATCTCCTAAGCGCTTCAGAGCAGTTGGCTCAATTCTTGGGCCAACGTCATTCAGAATCATTTTCTTAATCGGTGCATTTTTTTGGCTGGCCATGAAAGTGCCGATCAAACCACCCATCGAGGTGCCGAACCAATCCACTTTACGCAGACCTAATTGCGCAAAGAGCGCGTTCATATCAGTGACGTATTGTGGAATGCTGTAGAGCATCGGATTTTCTAACCAATCAGAATCTCCTCGTCCCACGATATCCGGGCAGATCACGCGATAACGATCAGACATGGCCTTGGCCAAAACGGTGAAGTCACTGCCACGACGGGTCAAGCCGTGCACACAAATCAAAACACGTTGATTACTGGGGTCGCCCCATTCGTGATACGCCATCTTGTGCATGCCAGAGGTGCTGACACATTGCACATAATTGGTTCTGCATTCCGGATCAGGAAGATCAGGTACATCCTCGACCGGAATGGGGTACTCGATTGCTGGCACTGATAGCGGCGCGGGCGCCGCTACTTCAGTCTTTACTTCATCTTTTGCTTCGCTGCTAGGCGCTTGCGACAACTCCACAGAGCTATCGAGTTTGATCTCAAAGGAGCTCTGAGGATTTCTTTTAAAGAGTCGTTGTAATAAGCGCTTGAGCATTACTGGGCTACCCAGCCTCCATCCATGTTCCAAGCAACACCACGTATTTGTGTGGCCGCAGGACTACAGAAGAACACCGCCAATGCAGCTAATTGGTCAGGAGTAACAAATTCGCCAGATGGTTGCTTCTCTGAAAGCAAACGTTTCTTGGCTTCTTCATTGCTCACTTGATCTTTTTCTGCACGAGCGTCGACTTGTTTTTGCACCAATGGTGTCAATACCCAACCTGGGCAAATCGCATTACAAGTCACACCTGTTTGCGCTGTTTCTAAAGCTGTTACTTTTGTTAAACCAACGATACCGTGTTTGGCAGCCACATACGCTGACTTTTGTGCAGAGGCAACCAAGCCGTGCACAGATGCCAAGTTAATGATGCGGCCCCAGTTACGTTGCTTCATGCCAGGCAATGCCATGCGTGTGGTGTGGAAAGCTGAAGACAAGTTGATCGCAATGATGGCGTCCCAACGATCTACTGGAAAGTCTTCGACATTGGCCACGTGCTGAATGCCTGCGTTGTTGACCAAAATATCAACTGCACCAAAACGTTTTTCAGCGGCTTGCATCATCGCTTCAATTTCAGCAGGCTTGCTCATGTCGGCACCGTGGTAATCCACTTCAACACCAAAGGCTTTGACTTCAGCGATCGCTGCGTCTTTTTCTCCAAAGCCGTGCATCATGATGTTGGCACCCTGCTCTGCCAATGCTTTAGCAATGCCCAAACCAATACCACTGGTTGAACCAGTGACCAATGCTGTTTTACCTTTCAACATACTCATGCTCTCTTACTCCAAAAATTGAATGACTTTGTTTGTTACTTATTACTTTTTTGTTTTGTTATTGATTTAATCAACTAGGCATCTCAGGTTGCAAGGTGACATGATCAATTTCATGTTTCTCTAACAACATCTTATTAATTTTTTCCATGGTGATGGGCCAATCTTGTAAGTCACGTATTTCCACATGACCAATCAAGGCAGGATGTCCTGGTGACATTTCCCAAACGTGCAAGTCATGCACGGCCAAAACACCATCAATCGCTTGTAGGTCTTTACCCACTTGCACATAGTTGATGTGGTGAGGCACACCTTCCATCAAGAAGTGATACGACTCTTTCAACACATCCGTTGTTGAGCGAAGCAATAAGACGCAAACAAATAATGACAAGATCGGATCGATTTGCATCCAGCCCGTGAAATGAATCACCACGCCTGCGATCAATGCGGCCAAAGAACCCAAAAGGTCGCCCATCACATGAACCAAAGCTGCTTTGGTATTAACACTTTTCTTATCTTTCGACAGAATCCAGGCAACGATCAAGTTGATCACCAAGCCAATCACGGCCACCACCATCACAGCCTGACCTTGCACTTGATGCGGGTCGTTAAAGCGTGAGATGGCTTCAATGGCAATCCAAACAATCAAGACCATCATGGCCAAGCAATTAACAAAAGCTGCTAAAGATTCTGCGCGACCAAAACCAAATGAGTTTTTGATGGAAGGTGGTCGCTTGGCGATGATTTGCGCCAACAAAGCCAAAGCCAAGGCTGATGCATCGGTGACCATGTGACCCGCATCAGAGATCAAGGCCAGTGAGTTGGCCCAAAATCCTGCGAAGGCTTCAATGCCGGCAAAGAAAAAAGTTAGCAGCAAGGCTGCTATCAGAATGCCGGCTTGATGAGACTCTCGATAATGAAGATGCTGAGCATCGCCTTTCTTGTGGGCATGCAAATGCGCAGTGTGTTGAGCTGCCTGCTGAGCATCCTTCATGATCAAACGGCGCTGGTATCCAAAGGACAGCCTGTTTTGGCGATCACTTCTTCTTTGCTCACACCAGGTGCAAGCTCAATCAACTTCATGCCTTGAGGTGTGACATCCAATACAGCTAAGTCAGTGATGATGCGGTTCACAACACCCACACCCGTCAATGGCAAGGTGCAGCTTGGCAAAATCTTGATGTCTTCGGTGCCGTCTTTTTTCTTGGCCACATGTTCCATCAATACCACCACGTGTTTTACGCCTGCGACCAAGTCCATCGCACCGCCCATGCCTTTGACCATCTTGCCTGGAATCATCCAGTTGGCCAAGTCACCTTTTTCGCTGACTTGCATCGCACCCAAAATAGCAATATTGATTTTTCCGCCACGAATCATGCCGAATGAATCAGCTGAAGAAAAAATCGCAGAGCCCGGTAAGGTGGTGATGGTTTGTTTACCCGCATTGATCAAGTCTGCATCCACTTGATCTTCTGTTGGGAATGGGCCAATGCCCAATAAACCGTTTTCTGATTGAAGCCAAACTTCAATTTCTTTTGGTACGTGGTTCGCTACCAAGGTTGGTAAGCCAATGCCCAAGTTAACGTAGTAACCATCTTTTAATTCTTTGGCTGCACGTGCAGCCATCTCATCACGATTCCATGCCATGATCTTGCTCCTTAAGCCTTGCTAACAGTGCGCTGTTCAATGCGCTTTTCTGGGTTCTTGTTTAACACGATGCGATGCACATAAATACTTGGTGTATGAACATCAGCAGGCTCAAATGTGCCGTTCTCAACGATCTCTTCAACTTCGACCACAGTGATCTTGCCAGCCATCGCGCACATTGGATTGAAGTTGCGCGCTGTGTGGCGGTAGATCAAGTTACCCGCTTTGTCTGCTTTCCAAGCTTTGACCAAAGCAATGTCTGCAACCAAAGAGCGCTCCATCACATATTTTTCGCCATCGAATTCGCGGATCTCTTTACCTTCAGCAACGATCGTGCCAACACCTGTCTTGGTAAAGAAAGCAGGAATACCGCAACCACCCGCACGAAGTTTTTCTGCCAAGGTGCCCTGCGGTGTGAACTCAAGCTCTAACTCACCGGCCAAATATTGACGCTCAAACTCTTTGTTCTCACCAACGTAGGATGAAATCATTTTTTTAATTTGGCGAGTTTCTAATAGCTGGCCCAAACCGAAGCCATCCACACCAGCATTATTTGAAATGGCTGTCAGATTGGTCGCCCCTGTGTCGCGTAATGCCGCGATCAATGCTTCAGGAATACCACACAAACCAAAACCACCCACTGCAAAAGTTTGGCCATTTTTGACAATATCTGCCAAAGCCTCTTTTGCAGAACCGTAAACCTTATTCATGAAAAACTCCCATTTGATCCAAAGATAGCTGGTTTTATCCTCTAAAACCGATTGTTTTGCCTATTATTTATTAAGCAAACAATATGCCAAACCTCTATTTATATACCATTCTATTGACGGTACCTTGACAGAATTGCCCGAAAAACCGATCAATCGCTCCAAACCCTTGTAATACTTGAGCTAAAGGAGCTTCTTTTAGCTCTTTTGCACTTTGTTAGAGCATCAGTTAAGAATGAACTTAAAATCACAGGTGTTAAATCAGTGATTGAGTGAGTCAGCAGACTCATTGATGGAGATTGCATGAATACCAGCCCAGAGCTACTTGAACAATTTGGCCCGCGTGAATCCATGGACTATGACGTTGTCATCGTCGGTGGTGGCCCCGCTGGTTTGTCAGCCGCAATTCGCTTAAAGCAATTGAGCGCTGAAAAAGGTCAAGAGATCTCTGTCTGTGTTTTAGAAAAAGGTTCTGAAGTCGGCGCGCATATTTTGTCAGGCGCGGTGATGGATCCGATTGGCATCAATGAATTGATCCCTGATTGGAAAGAACAAGGCGCGCCTTTGAATACTCCAGTCACTGAAGATCGTTTCATGTTCCTCACTGAGAGCAAGTCTTACACCACTCCTCAGTGGATGTTGCCTGAGTGTTTTAAAAATCATGGCAACTATGTGGTGAGCTTATCGAACTTCACCCGTTGGTTAGGCACTCAAGCCGAGAACCTTGGGGTAGAAATTTTTCCAGGCTTTCCAGCCGCAGAAATTTTGTTTGGTGAATCTGGTGAAGTGGTCGGCGTTGCCACAGGTAACCTAGGCGTTGGTCGTGATGGCCAAGCCACTGAGAATTTCCAATTGGGCATGGAGTTGCGTGCCAAGTACACACTATTTGCTGAAGGCTCTCGCGGTCACTTGGGTAAACAATTGATCGAGAGCTATCAATTGGATGATGGCAAAGATCCACAAAGCTATGGTCTAGGCATCAAAGAGTTATGGCAAATCGATCCAGCACTTCACCAAGAGGGCTTGGTGATCCACACCGCTGGTTGGCCACTGAGTTCTGATACTTATGGTGGTTCATTTTTGTATCACTTAGAAAACAATCAAGTGGCAGTCGGATTTGTGGTGGGCTTGTCTTATAGCAATCCTTACCTCAGCCCTTTTGAAGAGTTCCAACGTTACAAAACACATCCAAGCGTGCGCAAGTTCTTTGAAGGCGGTAAACGCATTGGCTATGGTGCACGCGCAATCACCGCAGGTGGCTTGAACAGTTTGCCAAAGACAGTGTTCCCAGGCGGCGCCTTAATTGGTTGCGATGCAGGCTTTTTAAATGCTTCACGCATCAAAGGCAGTCATGCTGCGATCAAGACCGGCATGTTAGCGGCTGAAGCTGCCTTTGAAGCCATTGCACAAGAACGCTCTGGCGATGAGTTGACGGCTTATCCAGAGGCTTTCAAGAAGAGTTGGTTACATCAAGAGTTGAACAAAGCGCGCAACTTCAAACCATGGATGGGCAAAGGTTTGTATGTGGGTACTTTGATGGTGGGCATTGAACAAAAATTATTTGGTGGCAATGTGCCATGGACTGTTCACACCAAGTACGCTGATCACGAGTATTTAAAACCTGCTGATCAGTGTCAGAAAATTGAATATCCAAAGCCTGATGGAAAAATCACTTTTGATAAATTGTCTTCAGTGTTTATTTCTAATACGAACCATGAAGAAAATCAGCCAGCGCATTTAACACTGCGTAATTCTATGGTGCCAGTGATCACAAACCTACCGGTGTTTGATGGCCCAGAGCAGCGCTACTGCCCTGCTGGTGTTTATGAGTATGTGGACGGTGAGCAAGGCAAGCAATTACAAATCAATGCGCAGAACTGCGTGCATTGCAAAACTTGTGACATCAAAGATCCAACACAAAATATTGTTTGGTTAAATCCTGAAGGTTCTGGCGGCCCGAATTACTCTGGCATGTGATGCCGTGGTTTTTTGAATGACTGTTGGGTGAAATTTAGTTCTTGATCACTGCTGTGTCATGGTGTGGCTTGACGCGACTGATGCACCAATAACCCAAAAGACTACTGAGCGCTGCCAAACCAAAGACGTGGTGCGGCGCCAAGTACTCCCAAACCCAACCAGCAAACAAACCACCCACCGTACCACCAATGCCGTATGACACGGTGGTGTAAAGCGCCTGCCCTCTTGCCTGCAAAGGTCCCTTGAACCAAGTCTGCAACATCTTGATGCTGGCACTGTGGTGTGCGCCAAAGGTAGCAGCGTGCATCACTTGAGCCAAAATCAAAATGATCAATTCAGGGACATAAGCCATCAAAGCAAAACGCACGACCGCGATGAAATAGGCGGCGAGCAAAATGTTCTTTGTGGTGAATCTGGCAAAAAAGTAACTTTGAAAGTAAAAAAATATCACTTCAGCCAAAACACCCAACATCCAAAACAATCCGATCTCGCCTTTGGTGTAACCCAAACGATCCAGATACAAAGAGTAGAAGACATATAAACCTGCGTGACCAAAGATCATCCAAAAGTTGGCAGACATGAACCATTGCACGTTTGGATTTTTTAGTACATGACTTAATTTGATGTCTGCATGCATCACCACATCCATCGGTGGCTCACGCAAGGTCAAGGTCAAAGCGGTCATGATGAGCAAAGCCACAATGCCAAACCAAGGCAGGCTATCAATGCCAAAGGTTTCAAACCAAGCACCGGCGCCCAGAACCATGGCTATGAAACCAATCGAGCCCCAGAGTCTTAAACGACCATAACGTTTATCAAAGTCATTATTTTTGTATAGAGCATGCACAGTGGCTGCCTCACCCAAAGGCATCAAACTGCTGATGACTGTGTTCAACAAGAACATCCAGATAAGTAAAGCAATGTAACTCTCTAGATAAAAAATGCCAGTGAAGATGATGCAAGCCAGTGCTGAAGTGATGCGCATGATGCCCAAGCGATCTCGGCGCATATCCGCCAACCAACCCCAAGCAAATGGACCCAGGATGCGGGTGATCTGAAACATCGACATCAAAGCAGCGATTTCAATCGCGCCGAAATCTTTACTGGCAAAGTAAAGACTGGCATAGGGCGACATCAGCCCAATGTATGCGAAGTAGAAAAAGAAAAAGGCTGCGAAAGACAGTCGTACCAGACCAGTCATTGCAGCACTCTATTTAGGGACGTTGTGCTGAAATGCGTGGCGTACTGACACTGACATCACCGCACTGGGCACGATGTCTTAAGACATGGTCCATGATCACCAAGGCCAACATGGCTTCAGCGATTGGAGTGGCACGAATGCCCACGCATGGATCGTGACGACCCTTGGTTTGGACAGTATGCGCATCGCCTGCACGGGTGATGGATTGTTTTGGTGACATGATCGATGAAGTTGGTTTGATCGCAATCGAAACAATCACATCTTGACCAGTGCTGATACCACCCAACATACCGCCAGCATTGTTACTTGCAAAACCATCGGCAAACATTTCATCGCCGTGCTCACTGCCTCTTTGCGCAACGCTCTTGAAGCCTGCGCCAATCTCAACACCTTTAACGGCATTGATGCCCATCATCGCGTGCGCGATGTCTGCATCCAATTTGTCAAAAATGGGCTCACCCAAACCAACCGGTACGTTTTTAGCAACCACCGTCAAGCGTGCACCACAAGAGTCACCTGCTTTGCGCAGTTGATCCATGTAGGCCTCTAGCTCAGGAATGATTTTGGCATTGGGTGCAAAGAATGGGTTTTGCGAAATCTGTGACTGATCTTCAAAAGGAATCTCAAGGTCACCCAATTGAGTCATGTAGCCATAAAAACTGATGCCATGTTTTTCAGCCAACCATTTTTTTGCCACAGCCGCAGCTGCCACAACAGGGGCTGTCAAACGTGCAGAAGAACGACCGCCACCGCGTGGATCACGAATGCCGTACTTGTGCCAGTATGTGTAATCAGCGTGTCCTGGTCTGAAACTATCCAAGATGTCGCCATAGTCTTGACTGCGTTGGTCGGTGTTACGAATCACCAAAGCAATCGGTGTGCCGGTTGTTTTACCCTCAAACACACCAGAGAGAATTTCTACTTGATCTGCCTCTTGACGTTGCGTGACATGGCGTGAGGTGCCAGGTTTGCGACGATCCAAGTCCAGTTGAATATCTTCAACTGATAAAGACATGCCTGGAGGACAGCCGTCTACAACAGCTCCGATTGCGGGTCCATGAGATTCACCAAAAGTGGTGATACGAAATAAGTGTCCTAGTGTGCTTCCAGCCATGCCTCAATTATGACATTGGTCTGGCCATCAAGCTTGATTTGCGATTCTTATTTTTTGATTTTTTGTAATTCTTGGCAAAGACTACAAATTTTCAAGGGTGAATCTCTTTAAAGAATCACCCTTTGGAGTGACTTTATTTAGTAGGCGTACCAGACTCTTCAGCGCCTGGCCAATCGCGGATATAGGCTTTGAGCATGGTGTTTTCAAAACCTTGGGCTTCCACCACTGCTTTGGCCACGTCATAGAAAGAAATCACACCGTTCAAGGTACCGCCGTCCAATACTGGCAAGTAGCGCATGTGTTGATCTAGCATGATGCGACGTGCTTCATCCAAGTCCATCTCTGAAGTACAAGTCATTGGGGACTTTTCCATCACGGAGCCAACTGTTTCTTTATTCAAGGCATCGTGATTTTTAGCCAGTGCATTGATCACTTCACGGAAAGTCAAAATACCGACCAAATCTGCGTATTTCATGACCACCAAAGAACCGATGTCTTTTTCTGCCATGGTGTGGACGGCGGCTGCAAGCGAAGTGTCTGGGGCTACGGTGTAAAGAGTTGCACCTTTGAAGCGCAAAATGTCACTGACTTTCATGCTTGTCTCCTATTGTTTGACTTGTAATCTTAGTCTATCAGCAGGTTTTAAGACCTGCCAGCCCTGCCATATAGGGGCTTACCCCAGCTAAAGCCCTGATTTCAGCTCTCATTAGGCTGGTTTACAGAGCTCTTTTCAATTACTTTAACTTTCAGGAGCTCTCCAAGCCCTGATGATCGGCATATTGGCCACCAAGGTGGCTCCTGCCAAAGTGACCCACCAGGTCAAGTAAATCCAGACCAAGAACAAAGGCAAGATGGCAAATGCGCCATAAACGGTTTTATAGATGGGGTAGCTGGCCACAAACCAAGCAAAGGCAGATTTGGCTATTTCAAATATGATGGCAGCGCAGGCGCCACCCAAGATGGCATCACGCCACTCCACTCTTTCATAAGGCAATATTTTGTAGACCAAACTGAATGACATGGTCGAGAGCAAGATTGGGAAAGCCCCCGCTATGAAATTAAAGCCATCACTCAAAGGGCCAATCAGACCCTTGGAAGCACTCAAGACCATGGAGCTGAGATAAATACTCAAGCCCAATAAAAGTGGGCCCATGACGGTGGCCACCAAATGAATACCAATGCGCTTTAGGAATGGTCGACGGTTTTCAACCTGCCAGATGCGGTTGAAGGCATTCTCAACCGTGATCAATGTGAAAAACACGCCAATCACCAAACCAACCGTACCAAAGATGGTCAAGCCTTTGGCTTTGAGCGCAAATTGGTTGAGGTAGACCAAGATGGGGTCGCCAATAGCTCCCGGAATCAGATTGTCTGAGAGCCATGCTTGGAAGGCTGCGCGCAGCTTCAGAAAGCTTGGCAAGGCCGCCAAGAGCGCGAAAGAAACCGTTACCATAGGCACAATCGACAAGATGGTCGTGAAAGACAGACTGGCTGCCATTTCATTGACACGACTTACCTTGGCGCGATTGCGCAGGTATTTAAAAAAATCGAGAAAAGAGTCTTTATGACGAATTGCTTGCACGGCTCTATCATAAGCAAGATACATCAACGAGTACACATTCTATGAATTCTGATATTAATGTTTTGGTTCTTTATTACTCTCGACATGGCGCTACGCGCCAGTTGGCAGAGCTGATTGCTGAGGGTGTTGAAAGTGTTCCTGGCGTGACAGCACGCTTGCGCACAGTGCCCGCCGTTTCTGCTGTTTGCGAAGCCACTGAATCTGATATCCCAGCATCTGGTCCTCCTTATGTGGAGAACAAAGATCTTCAAGAGTGTGCGGGTTTAGCTTTGGGCTCACCGACACGTTTTGGCAATATGGCTTCAGCCATGAAATTCTTTTTAGACAACACCACCTCTGAGTGGCTATCTGGTTCGCTTGCTGGCAAGCCAGCTTGTGTTTTCACAAGCACAGGCAGCATGCATGGCGGTCAAGAAAGCACCCTCTTATCGATGATGATTCCTTTGATGCATCACGGCATGGTGATCGTTGGCCTACCCTACAGCCATCCTGAATTAATGAATACTCAAACAGGTGGCACACCGTATGGCGTGACACACTTTGCCAAAGCCGATGGCTCAGCACCTATTTCTGCTGATGAGAAAAAATTGGCAATTGCACAAGGCAAACGTTTGGCTGAAATGGCCAGAAAATTATCCGCATGAGCACATCACTTCAGTCACATCCAGAGTTAGCCCCCAAAGATCATTGGCGTTTGGTCGCCTGGTTCTCTTGGTTCGCACTCATTGTGTTGTGTATTTTGTGGGAAGCTGTTTTGGCGCCCATCAAACCCGGTGGCTCATGGGCTGTGATCAAAGTGTTACCGATGCTGTTTGCTTTGAAAGGTATTTGGCAAGCACGCAATTACACGATGCAGTGGGCATCGATGTTGGTGATGCTGTATTTCATTGAAGGTGTGGTGCGCTTGAATGACAAAGGCTTATCCGCCTACTTGGCAGGCTTAGAAATTGTTTTAAGTTTGGTGGCCTACTTTGCATTATTGGCATATTTGAAGCCATTGAAAAAAGTAGCGAAAATGAAAAAGGCTGAAGAAGAATTGGCAGCGAAGCAGTTAGAAGAAAAGAAGCAAGCAGAAAATAATCAGTAAAAAAATATTAGAAAAACAGAGGAAGACAAGATGTCATTGAATGATCAAGAATTGATTGCTGGCTTTGAGAAGATCATTGGCAAAGCTCAAGTGATCACAGCCCCTGATGATTTAGAGCCCTACTTGGTTGATTGGCGCAAGCGCTATCGCGGTCAAGCGATCGCTGCCCTTCGTCCAGGTAATACGCAAGAAGTGTCAGAGATTGTCAAACTGTGTGCCGCCAATCGCATCGCGATTGTTCCGCAAGGTGGTAACACTGGTATGTGCGGTGGCGCCACACCTAACAGTGATGGCAGACAAGTGGTGATCTCTTTGAACCGCATGAACCAAGTGCGTGCGATTGATACATCGAATCAAACCATCACAGTTGAAGCCGGCATGATTTTGCAATCACTGCAAGAAGCTGCCACAGCTGCTGATCGTTATTTCCCATTGAGCTTGGGTGCTGAAGGTAGCTGCACAATTGGTGGCAATTTATCAACCAATGCAGGTGGTACATCAGTCTTACGTTATGGCAATGCTCGTGAACTTTGTTTGGGCCTTGAGGTGGTAATGCCCAATGGCGAGATTTTGAATAGCTTGCGCGGTTTACGCAAAGACAACACGGGTTACGATTTACGTGATTTGTTCATTGGTGCTGAAGGCAGCTTAGGCATCATCACCGCTGCGGTGATGAAACTGTTCCCACGCCCAGTCGCTAATTGGACAGCCTTGGTGGCCGTGCCACATGCTGATGCAGCAGTGGAGTTATTGAATCGCTTCCAAGCAGGTGCATCAGCACAACTGACTGGTTTTGAAATGATGTCCGATGAAAGTTTGGCATTGTTGAAGCATTACTACCCGGCCCTGGCCAGCCCATTGAGTGGCCCAAATGCTTACGAGGTTTTGGTAGAAATTTCTGATTACGAGAGCGAAGAGCACGCCATGCAGTTAATGGAGTCAATCTTAGAAGGCGCTCTTGAATCTGGTTGCGCGAGTGATGCAGCCATTGCGAGCAATCTTGCTCAAGCCAGAAAGTTTTGGGACATGCGTGAGCACGTGCCATTGGCGCAAGCCGATGATGGTCCAAACATCAAACACGATGTGTCTCTGCCTATCTCAGCGATTCCAAGCTTCATCACCACTTGCAATGACATGCTCAGAGCAAAGTACCCAGGTGTGCGCGTGATCAACTATGGTCACTTGGGTGATGGCAATTTGCACTACAACATCGCAGGACCGAGCTCAGCAGAAACTGAGGAGTTTTTCACGAGTAAGTCCAAAGAGATCCAAGCATTGGTTTACGCCGAGGTTGAGAAACTGAATGGTTCCATCTCAGCAGAGCATGGTGTGGGTCAACAAAAAGTGGGCTACCTAAAAGGTCATCGCGGCGAAGTGGCCTTGGGTGTGATGCAAGCCATCAAGCAAGCATTAGATCCACACAATTTGATGAACCCTGGCAAGGTGATTGCTTCTTGATCTATTGATTGATTAATTTAATCTTGCAATAAAAAAGCTCCTGAAATATCAGGAGCTTTTTGTTTGAGTCTTACTTGTTTTTATTGTTGATTTATTTTTGATTGAGCTTCACTTATTTGGCCGTGGCTTCAATCATGCAGTTTGAAATATCGGAGAAGTATTTCAATGCAGTGCTGGTTGGCTCGATGTATTTTTTACGGCCATCAGTTTCAACCACGTAAGTCACCATGTTTTTATCGCGCAATTGTTTTAGGCGCGCATGCAATGTTGCAGGCGATCCAATCTCACGCATCGCAATCGCATCACTGACCAAGAGACGTTCGCCACTTTTCCAATGGGTCGCTACTTCGTTAAGAAGTTGAGTTTCTGTGGCATCTAATTTTGGAAAACTTGGTAGCTCTTCAATGGAGCGAACCAAGTTCAAAAACCTGAAGTAGATGTCTTGTAAATCTTTGTTTTTCATTGTGTCGTTGTCTCTAGGGGTATTAGTTTTTTTGTTTCTATTTGTATACAAATTATAGGGTAAATAACTTATATAAGTAATAAAAGTGCCACAAATGCTAATTGGGTTTTTAGGGCTATTGTTTCTGGCAACTTGGCTAACTAATTGTTAATCAATGTGTTTTTAAATAGTGCTCAAGCAGCTTTATTGAAAACTTCATAAAATGGGCTTCAATCAATCATTCTAAAAAGAAAAGAAATATGAATTTATTAAAACCTGAAAGCTTGGGGGCAATTGCCATCAAAAATCGTTTGGTGATGGCACCTTTGACGCGCATGCGCGCCACTGCTGGTGATGTACCCAGCGATTTAGCAGCCACCTATTACAGCCAAAGAGCCAGTGCTGGCTTGATCATCACTGAGGCTTCTCAAATTTGCCCATTGGGTAAAGGCTATCCAGGTACCCCAGGCATTTACAGTGAAGAGCAGATGAAAGCGTGGCAAAAAATCACGGCTGCGGTGCATGCTAAGAATGGAAAAATTGTGATGCAGTTGTGGCATGTGGGCAGAGTGTCTCATTCCTCATTGCATCCCGAAGATGGCTTACCAGTTGCACCATCCGCGATCGCTCCAACGGGTCAGGTGTACACAGCGTCTTGGCAATTGGCCAACTATGAAACCCCACGCGAGTTAGCAGTCTCTGAGATTCCTGCCCTACTTCAAACTTATCGTCATGCGGCCACTGTTGCTAAGCAAGCTGGCTTTGATGGTGTTGAGGTGCATGCGGCCAATGGTTATTTATTGGATCAGTTTTTACAAGACTCTAGCAATCAACGCCAAGACCAATATGGTGGCAGCTTTGCTAATCGCACACGTTTGTTATTGGAAGTGCTTGATCAAGTGATTCAGGTATGGGGCAGCGATCGTGTGGGTGTACGTCTATCTCCATATGGCACTTTCAATGACATGTCTGACAAAGACCCAGTTGGTTTGTTCACACATGTGATCGAGCAGTTGAATCCATTGAATCTGGCTTACTTGCACATGATTGAGCCACGCTCTACCAGTGCTGGTGGTAATGATGAAGTGGCTAAGGATGTGCCAAGTACTTCTGAACTGTTCAAAAAACTTTTCAAGGGCAAGGTCATCATGGCGGGCGGTTACGATCGAAACAGCGCTGAAGCAGCCGTGAGCTCAGGTCAGGCTGATGCAGTGGCTTTTGGCAGACTGTATATCTCCAACCCTGATCTGCTTGAGCGTTTTGCCCAAAACGCAGCATTAAACCCTTATGACCGCTCAACTTTTTATGGCGGCAACGAAAAAGGTTATACCGATTACCCTTCTTTGACCTAAGACAAAAAAGGCCCTAATCCCCGGTAAAAGCCCTGTTTTATCAGGGCTTTTACCTATTTTGCGGGCCTATTTTGATTAAAAATCAGGGTGCAGGGTTTTACTTAGCTCAAATAGGTAAGGATAATCAAAGATTCGGCGATTAAAATCGCTTTCGAATTTGCTGCACCTTGAATTTGCTACACCTTGAGTATCAGACGTACATCTATAAAAAGAGGACAAAGAAGAATGAGCAAGGAAAAATCAACGATCATCTACACATTGACAGATGAAGCCCCATATTTAGCAACTGCTGCCTTTTTACCGATCATCAGAACTTTCACGGCACCAGCCAATATTGAAGTTGTTGAAAGTGATATCTCTGTTGCAGCCCGAATCCTTGCTGAATTTCCAGACTACCTCTCAGACGAACAAAAAGTTCCAAACAATTTAAGCGAATTAGGCAAGTTAACTTTATTGCCTGATACAAACATCATCAAGCTGCCGAACATTTCTGCAGCCTTGGGTCAGCTCACAGCAGCTATCAAAGAATTACAAGCTCAGGGTTACAAGATCCCTAACTACCCAGAGAACCCACAAACTGAAGAAGAAAAAGCGATTCGTGCACGTTATTCAAAGTGCTTAGGTAGCGCAGTGAACCCAGTGCTTCGTGAAGGTAACTCAGACCGTCGCGCACCAGCAGCTGTGAAGCGTTATGCACGCAAGAACCCACACTCTATGGGTAAGTGGAGTCAGGCTTCAAGAACTCACGTGTCTCATATGCACGGTGGCGATTTCTACTCCAGCGAAAAATCAATGGTCATGCCTCATGCTTGTGATGTGCGCATGGATTTAGTGACCAAGTCAGGCAAAACAATTGTTCTAAAAGAAAAAGTGTCTCTTTTAGAAGGCGAGATCATCGATAGCATGTACATGAGCAAAAAAGCTCTGTGCAAGTTCTATGAAGAGCAGATTCAAGATGCGTATGAAACGCGCGTGATGTTCTCATTGCACGTGAAAGCGACCATGATGAAGGTGTCACACCCCATCGTGTTCGGTCATGCTGTGAAGATTTTCTACAAAACTGCTTTTGATAAGCATGGTGAGTTGTTCAAGCAATTAGGCGTCAACGCTAACAACGGTTTGAGCAGCGTGTACGAGAAGATTGCAACTCTTCCAAGCTCTAAGCGTGAAGAAATCATCAACGATTTGCACGCCTGTCATGAGCACAACCCAGAATTAGCGATGGTGGATTCTGCCAAAGGTATCACTAACCTTCACTCACCTAACGACGTGATTGTTGATGCTTCTATGCCAGCGATGATTCGTGCCGGCGGCAAAATGTGGGGCGCTGATGGTCGTTTGAAAGACACCAAAGCGGTAATGCCAGAATCAACATTTGCTCGTATCTATCAAGAGATGATCAACTTCTGCAAGACACATGGCAACTTTGATCCAGTGACCATGGGCAGCGTACCAAACGTTGGCTTGATGGCTCAGCAAGCTGAAGAGTATGGTTCACATGACAAGACTTTTGAAATCTCAGAGCCAGGTGTTGCACGCATTGTGACTTTAGACGGCACTGTGTTGCTTGAGCAGAATGTGGAAGAAGGCGATATTTGGCGCATGTGCCAAGTGAAAGACGCTCCAATCAGAGATTGGGTAAAGTTGGCAGTGACTCGTGCACGTCAATCAAATACTCCAGCAGTGTTCTGGTTAGATGAATATCGTCCTCACGAGGCTGAGTTGATCAAGAAAGTAAATAAATACTTAAAAGATCACGACACCACTGGTTTAGATATCCAGATCATGTCTCAAACACGTGCGATGCGTTACACGCTAGAGCGCATCATTCGTGGCAAAGACACGATTTCTGTCACAGGTAATATTTTGCGTGACTACCTCACAGACTTGTTCCCGATTCTTGAATTAGGTACTTCAGCGAAGATGTTGTCTGTGGTGCCATTGATGAACGGCGGCGGCTTGTTTGAAACTGGTGCTGGTGGTTCAGCTCCTAAGCACGTCAAGCAATTGGTAGAAGAAAACCATTTGCGTTGGGATTCATTGGGTGAGTTCTTGGCCTTGGCAGTTTCAATTGAAGATGTGGGCATCAAGAAGAACAACTCTAAAGCAAAGATTTTGGCCAAGACTTTGGACGAGGCCACAGGTCAATTGCTTGAGAACAGAAAATCACCATCATCACGCACTGGTGAACTTGATAACCGTGGTAGCCAGTTCTATTTGGCACTGTATTGGGCACAAGCTTTGGCTGCTCAGACAGAAGACAAAGAACTACAAGCTCACTTCACTTCATTGGCAAAGCAGTTAAAAGATAATGAAGAGAAGATTATTTCTGAGTTATCAGTTGTTCAAGGTAAGTCAGTGGACATCGGCGGTTACTTCAAGCCTGATCTTAAGAAGCTTGAGCAAGTGATGCGCCCTAGCGCGACACTGAATCAGATCATCGATTCTGCTAAGTAATCAAAAAAGCAATTAATCAGAAACAATAAAGGCCGCATCAGCGGCCTTTATTGTTTTGTTGATTTTGTTTATTTACTTTTATTTTTGAAACGCCTACTTTAATCAAGGCTTCAAGTAAGCGTAACGCTCTTTGGCTTGCAAATTAGAAACTTCTGCAACGCCTGATGGAACAATCTTGGCTTCCATGATCACTTGCTCTTTAGGAATTTTTCTTGAGACCAAAGTGTTGTTACACACCCTGAACTCAACGCCCTTGCTCACCAAGTCACCAATCGATGCGGCAAACTTTGAACCTGACATGTTCTCAGCGCCTTCAAGTAAAAAGTCGATACCAGGACCATGTGTCACCACCACGATTTTTGCTTTTGGATCAGCATTCAGGTGATTGCGAATATTGCCAATCGCGCGACTGGCTTGCTGAACACCCTCGTTCACGTGATAAACAATTTTTACTGAGTCTGAAAATGCATGTCCTGAGAAAATCACGAATGACATGGCTGTGATTAGTTTGATCAATTGCTTCATAACACTCCCTCATATTTATTAATAACACTTAGCAAGACAAACTAAGTATCAGTGGTGAATAAATTAATTTGAACTAAAACTTTATTTATTGAGATAACAATGAACCAATATACCGATAAAATCAAGACCCATCGATAGAAAAGATAGTTATTAACTAATGCGTGATGCTCTTCACTAAAAAACCATCAAGATTTCAGGTGGGACTTCTACTGTCTTTGGCATTTCATTTAGTTTTGATTGTTTTAGGATTGAACTACCAGGGAATCAATCCAATCAAACCCAAAGCTCTCGAAGAGATCGTTCAAGTCAAACTTGAGCCTGAGCAGAAAAAAGATGAAAAGAAACCTGATGATCAGACGCTGGTTTTAAATACTCAAAGAGAAGCTCCAGAAGAAAAGAAGTTGGCTTATATGGATGCGCCGCCAGCGCCCTCAGCTGAGGAATGGCAAAAGGCATCGACTTATACCCTGAAGAACAGTAAGCGCTATCGCCACAACTGGGGTCAACAAGTGCGCAGCATGATGGGCAGATCTGTTGAGGGCCCCGACCAAGGTATGGTGCGCTTTCATATAGAGATTGCTGCTGACGGCAAACTCTCAAAATTAGAGACTCTTTGGTCAACGTCTCCTGTTGCTGAGAAGTTAGCAAGACAAGCCATTGAAAACATGCCCCCTCTTCCACCAATACCAACTGGAAAACCGTTGATCTTCCAGAAAACGATTTCTTTTCAACCAGTGGATGATGGTTGGCCGCCTATCTATAAATACGATTGTTTACCAGACCCACCAGCCTTTAAGAACCCATTTGCCTGGGATGGCAAATCTCCACAAACAGTAGTTCAGCAAAAGGTTGCTGATGGATCTAAAAAACAGATTCCAACTGATTGCCCAGTCACTGAAGAAGACACCATTGAGGCCGAAGCTGGTGATATGAAGCGTCAGTTTGAAATCTGGGGCTCAAGTCGCTTGAATCAAAAGAAGTGATTCGCTGACTTTATCCATCGGCTTTTTATCTTTTCTTCAATTTAAATATGATTTATTTGATGAAAACATTTCTAATTTATAGAAATTAGGTTCATACTGGGTACATACCACTCTAAAAAGAAGAATAAATATGTACTTGAAAGTTAATACCAAATTTCAACTGGCATTAACTTTTGCGATTCTGTGGAGTATTTTCTCCATCTGGGCATCCCAGTTCTGGTATCAGGATCTTTCAGCGGTCATTGGCGGTTTTCTGGCTGGGTTTTTAATCTTATTCATCGCCATCGTCCCCGGCTTTATCAATGCCTTCATGATCTTTAGTCTTTTCATGGACAAAAGACCTGTGCGCAAACATTTGGATACTTATCCACCGATCAGTATTTTGATCGCAGCGTATAACGAAGAATCAGTCATTGCAGATACGCTAGAGAGTATTGCAAAACAAAATTATCCTGGTGTGCTCGAAGTGATTTTTGTTGATGATGGTTCAAAAGATGAAACACATGCTGTGTGCCATCAATTGACCAACACCTATCCTTGGTTGCGATGTATCAAGCAAGAGACCAACCAAGGGAAGTCCGAAGCGTTGAATCGTGCTCTTATATTAGCAAGTCATGAACTCATCATCACTTTGGATGCTGATTCATATTTATACAAAGATGCTTTGGTCAGAATTGTGGAACGTTTACACAGTGACCCAGCGAATACATGTGCCGTGGCTGGCACTATCATGGTGCGTAACTCACGTCAAAACTGGATCACACAATCTCAAGAATGGGATTACTTCCAAGGCATTGCGACTGTGAAGCGTGTGCAGTCTCTGAATCAAGGAACGCTGGTTGCGCAAGGCGCAT
>JACCDQ010081310.1_pt1 | contig 21952 bp, 8 predicted proteins | sample 7446031 | NCBI WGS metagenome assembly JACCDQ01 (sample SAMN15323442, study PRJNA562643) | freshwater metagenome | isolation source: river surface water | place: USA:Blue River Watershed | collected 2017-08-17
ACAAGTACCAGTTCATCACATTGGCTGGCATCCACATCAACTGGTACAACACCTTCCAGTTCGCCAATGCATACGCCAACGGCGAAGGCATGAAGCACTACGTCAACATGGTGCAAGAGCCTGAATTCGCAGCGCGCGACAAGGGTTACACCTTCGTGTCACACCAACAAGAAGTGGGCGCAGGCTACTTCGACGACGTGACTACTGTGATTCAAGGTGGTTCGTCTTCTGTGAAGGCTTTGACAGGTTCTACTGAAGAAGAGCAGTTCCACTAAGCACTTCAATTGAGAGATGGCCTGAGAGGGCGGTCTCTTGGTTTGAATAGGGTTGAAACCACTCAACGCGCGAGCGTTGAGTGGTTTTTTATTTATGCGAGATCTTCAAGACATCTATTCGTTTGCTTTAAAACCAGTCGCCTTCACCACTTCCGCCCAACGTGCTGTTTCAGTTGCAATTGTTTTTCCGAAAGCATCACCAAATTCAGCTGGTACATCAAATCCCTGTGCATCCAAGCGCGCACGGTAATCGATGTCTGCTTGTGCTTTGCGCACGGCTGCTTCTATGGCGTCAAGGGTTGGTTTCGCTGTGGTTGTGTGAGCAAATAACCCGAACCAAATGGTGGTGTTGAGATCTTTGTGTCCGAGCTCGGCCAGTGTAGGGACTTGTGGCAAATACCGTGAACGTTGAGGTCCAGTCACCGCTAATGCCTGTAGTTTTCCAGAGGCAATATGCGGCAAGGCGGTTTGTAATTGAGTAAAGCCTAAAGGAACTTGCCCTCCCAATAAATCTGTCACTTGTGGTCCCGAACCTTTGTAGGGCACGTGAGTCATATCTAAACGCAACTTTTCATTGAACTGAAACCCTAGAAAGTGAGAGGGTGTGCCTGGGCTGTAAGACGCATAAGCAGCTTTATTGGGATTCGCTTTGACCCATTGCAATAGCTCTGTTAGATTTTTTGCTGGCACGGAGGGATGTGAGACCAACACCAGCGGCGCTTCCACACCTTTGGCGATCGGTTTGAAGTTGGCGGGTTGCCACCTTAACGCTGGATAAGCGGATGGATTGATGGTCATCATTGCTTGTGTACCGATCCAAAGCGTATGGCCATCTGCAGTCGCTTTCTGAACAAATTCAGCGCTGATATTTCCATTTGCACCAGCCTTGTGGTCGACAATGAAATTTCCGCCAGTTTCCTTGCTCAGTTGTTGTGCAAGTGCACGAGCGTACGCGTCAATTGCCCCGCCTGGCGGTGTGCCAATAACCAGTGTGACGGGTTTGCTAGGCCACACAGCACTTTGGGCAGAGGCATTTGAGCCAATCGCACCGGTTGCTATTGTGCAAATTGCTGCACAAAATTGAAATAACGTTTTCTTCATGTCGGTTGTTCTTTCACTTTGAAATTTTGAATTCATGATTGATCTTCGCATAGCGGTTGATGGCATCTCATTCAAGTCTCAAGTTAATTTTTCTGGCCACCTCGCCCCAGCGTTGCGTGTCTTGCGCTAAACGAGATGCTGTTTCGACCGGTGGTTCCGCTGCAACCGTTTGATCAGATTGCGTTAACTTATCGATCAAGTCTTGACTTTTGAGCGCGTCCGAAAATGATTCGTACATTTTTTGAACCACAGGTGCGGGTGTGTTTTTGGGGGCAAACAACACCAAGGAAAAAGTCGCGTCAAATTTTGGGAACCCCGACTCTGCGATGGTTGGCACCTCGGGAAGCAGTGGTGAGCGCTTGATTCCCGAAACGGCCAGAGCATTTAATCGACCTGCACGTATATGTGGCAATACGGTAGGCCCCGCGAGAAAACCGCACTCCACTTGACCTCCAAGCATGTCTTGCACGGCAGGTGCTGGACCTTTGTATGGCACATGGGTCATCTGAATGCCGGCCGCAGTGCTGAAGAGTTCGGTGGTGAGGTGTCCTGGTGAGCCGGCGCCTCCCGTGGCATAAGTCATGGATGTTTCTTTTGCCTTTTTCACAAACTCAGCAACAGTTTTGAGCCCTGTTTTGGGGCTGCAAACCAGCGTTTGACTGAACGTGCTAGCGCGTATCACTGGCTGCAAGTCAGAGGCTTTGAATGGCATCTTTTCGTAGACATGTGGGTTGACTGTCAGGGTCGTGTCCGTAGTCCAAAGCCATGTGTAACCGTCGCCAGCCGCGCGTGCAACTTCGGTCGTGCCAATGTTGCCATTCGCGCCGGGTTTGTTCTCAAGCACGATCGGTTGCTTCAGTGCTTGAAGAATTTTTGGTGCCGCGTTGCGCAAGACAATGTCACTCGGGCCACCGGGCGGTAGAGGAACGATGACGCGGATAGGTTTTTCTGGCCAACCTTGGGCTTGTGCTTGAAGGCCTAGTAGACCGCTTGCGCAGCACGCCCAAAATAAAGTCTTAAAGCTATTTTTTTTGATTACACGCATGTTGTCTCCTTCTTTGTAATTTTTATCTCTGCGGCATATCTGCGTAGGAATATCCCAAGCTCACAGAAGCATCTTCTGGAATTTCAGGTACTGTTGCACTCCATTGCAACCATTGCTGCCGCATGTCTTCCATCAACACGGGTAAACGTGTGGCGAGATTGGTTCTTTCCCTCGCATCTAGTTCAAGGTTGAAAAGATATTCGTGTGCGTCTACCTTGAGATATTTCCAAGGACCTTTGCGCATTGCCCGTTGATGTCGATGGTTCATTCTCCAAAAAAGCGGTCGTTCAAAGGTCTGCTCAGGTTGACTCAGAATGGCTCGCAACGAGACCCCATCGAGGGGGTAGTCGTTTTTGGCTTTGCCACCACCGATGTCTAATAAAGTAGCCGACCAATCCATGGTCATGCACTGCTGCTCGGACACGCTGTTGGCAGGAATCACCGCTGGCCAGTGTGCAATCCAAGGAACTCGGATGCCCCCTTCAGTTAGATCCATCTTCCCACCAACCAAAGGCCAGTTGTCGCTAAAACGTTCGCCCCCGTTGTCGCTTGTAAACACAATGAGTGTGTTGTCGAGTTGCCCCTGATCACGCAATGTTTTGACGAGTTCACCAATTCCTTCGTCCATGTGGTGGATCATCCGACGATAGGTTTCTACATTGCCGCCATGCAGGTGAAATAGGTTGTCCTTGACTTCGTCCGCTAAATGCGCATCGTCTCTCGTCTCCCAAGGCCAGTGGGGTGCGGTGTAGTGCAAGCTCAAGAAGAAGGGTTTGTCTTGCTTGGTTGTCTTGACGTAGTTAATAGCTCGCTGTGAAAGTAGGTCAGTCAAATAGCCAACTTCATGATGCGATTGTTCGCCAACAAATAAATCATGGTCACCTTTGCCTGAGCAGTGCGAAAAATAATCAACGCCACCAGCCATGATGCCGTAGAACTCGTCATAGCCAGAGCGAAGTGGACCAAAAGCAGGCGGATAGCCCAAGTGCCATTTACCAATCAATGCCGTGGCATATCCTTGCTCGCGCAGCAAGGAGGGGAGGGTTGGAATATCAGGGGGAAGTCCCAATTTCGGATTCCCCTTGCTGCGGCTGTTGATGGGCTCCTCCATGCCTCCTCGCAAACGGTACTGGTAGCGCATGGTGATCATCGCGAAACGCGTGGGCGAGCACACGGGGGAATTGGCGTAGCCCTGGGTTAGCCGTAATCCGCCTGCCGCTAGGGCGTCGATGTTGGGAGATACCTCTCCGAATTGGGCTTTTCTTCCGCCGTAGCACCCGAGGTCAGCGAAACCTAGGTCGTCGGCAACGATGTAAATGATGTTAGGTTGCATGCTTCCAACGTTAATAGTTGAAAATTCATTTGTAAAATTAATTTTATTTAGATTAAACAAAGGAAAATCTATGGATCCAAGGCATCTGATGCAGCTCGCGACCATCCTCGAGAGGGGGGCGATCAGTAAAGCCAGTTTGGTGTTGCATTTGACGCAGCCAACGCTGACGCACAACATGCAAATCCTCGAGAGCAAGGCTGGTGGGCGGCTTTTTGAAAGAAGCCGTTTTGGGGTTCGTAGTACGGCGTTGGGCGAAGTGCTTGCGCGTGAAGGGCGTGCGATCGCTCGGCGGGTCAGGGATGCTAATGAGGCGTGCGCACGTCAACGTAGCGGGTTTGAGCGAACGGTCAGGCTTGGTGCTGGGCCTCTCATTGGGGCTGCATTGATGCCAGGATTGATGTCTGCGTTGTCAAAGCAAGGTCTGGGTTATGCCTTGGCTGTGCAAAGTGACAGACCACATTTATTGCTAGATCAGCTGGTAGATGGCAAACACGATTTTGTGATCGCACCATCATGGCTTGATAAGCCCCCGCCAGGCGTTGTGAGATTCCTGCTGAAAAAGGATGAGATAGGTGTTTTTTGTAGTCAGAGCCATCCGGCTGCAAATGCTAAAAAGTTTGAGGGTAAATTTGATTGGGTCACGTTAGGAACGACCTCACCTTTTGAGCAAAACGTACGGGAAATGCTAACAGCGGTTGGTGTTGAAGAAGCGAGGCAAGAGGTCATGGTCATGGGGGACACGCACATGCTGTTGGCCACTCTGGCACAAGGGCGTCACTTGGCTGTGTTGCCTAAATTTCCGCTGAAAATTTTAGGCCCTTCGTTCGGTTTGATGGACCTCAAAGTGAATACGCAAGTTTGGGGTCGCAATATTTACATTTGGTGTAGATCGACTTTGATGGAGGATGACGCATTGATGGCTTTGAAAGACTTCATCGTCAGTTATGTAGCGCAGATTGATGAAGATAAAAATGTTTGATCGATACGATTGTTTATAAAGAGGGCTATCTCTTTGCCTAAACAGTGTTGAGTTTAGAAAGATCTCGTCACTGAAAAATAGCCTCTGGCATCACCAGTCTGTGTATTGGCGGACGTCCAGCCAGCAGGTGTCGCGCCAAAAGAATGCGCCACAGACAGCGACCAGTTGAATTCATTGATTTTGCCACCGACTTGCCAGCCGATGCCTCGTAGGGAATATGCGTTGGCATCAGTCGCTGTGCTTAATGGGGTGTGGTTGTTCTTGACCATGCCAATGTCATAAAACAAACCACCATACACATCTGGCACCACTTGGTGAACGATATCAAACGACAGTTGCGCACCCTGGTCACCCACGCCGTCGGTTGATTTGTAAGCACGAATTCCGTTCACGCCTCCCAAAGAAATCTTGTTGTAGGTATCTAAGTTTTTAGCAGCGGCTTGGGCTCTCCATCGGACAGACCCAGTGTAAATGCCATTTTTATCGAGGCCGTGTGACAGACCGCCGTTCATTTCTAGCTTTTGGTAAGAACCTGCTACTTTTAGATTGAGCGCATCATCTGTTTTGTCGTTGGCGAAGCGGTCTAAATTGATGTTGCCAGTTGTCAGCACAAACTCGTTGTTGAAGTTGTCTATCCAGCCCTTGTTGGATTCGGCGCGCAGCTTGAGTCGCAGCTGTTGATCCACACGGTCTGCGGTCATGATGCCTGAGGCCCAGTTCTTTGTTTCGCGACGTGACAGCTCTGCGCCGCTCAACCAACGGCCTAAGCGGTCAGTGCTTAACAGTTGCGTCAAGCCTCCGCCAGTCTCGTGTGACAAACCTCGTGTTGTCGCTGAGTCGTTTTTCACTTCGCTGGCGTAGACCTTCCAACGCATCCCCGTGCCCACCATGGGGGCTTCATAATCTGTGCGGTAGTAATGCACGCCATCCGATTGTTGTGTGGTCAAGGTCAGTTCAGACAATGGTGTAAAGCCACCAATGCGAACGCTGCCTAGCAACTGCTCTTGTCCAAACTGTTCTAAGCCGTAGTTGTTGGCTTGCAGTACACCACCTAAGACTTTGCCCAGTTGCGCATCAATGGTGCGCAAGTAAATGACAACATCCACCACTGTGTTGTTGGTTTGACGCATGCTCACCTCAAGGTCGACAGGCAAGTCATACGCAGCTGCATTCAATTGGTTTTCAAAACCCTGCACATCTACTGGTGAGCCTGCTTTGTAAATTGCGCTGAAGCGACGCGCGACTTCGTCAGTAAATTCTTTGCCCTTATTGCCTTCGACGGTCACAACAGACACTTTGCCTACAGTGGGAAATGTCACATTGACTGTTAGCACCGAGCCTTCTGGCGTCGGTTGTGCGCTGGTGGTGATGTAGGCCAAATAGCCTTTGCTTTGAAACAGCTCCCATGCAAAAGCCTTGAATTCACTGAGTTTGTGCGCAGGCACGGGTTTGTTGACTTCGCTGGCCCAGTAAGCCATCAACTCTTGCTGAAGCAAAGGGCTGTTGATTTGAATTTCCTTCAGTCGAGCAAAGCCTTGATCCGTTGTGGCGGGCAGCGTTGGTTTTTGGGCTGCAGGTTTTGGTGTTGTGCGATTGAGTTCAATTTTGTTTTGTTCAATGTTGCGTAAAACATCGGCTGCATTAGGGCCTGTTTGCGCGTATGCACTCTCTATCGTCAGTGCACATAAGCATGCGCTTGCGATACAGCCAAGTTTGAACGCGACGGTGCTTTTTTGAGATTTTTTCATATGGATGCTAATTTTGAGTAAAGCCAACTAAGCCCGCATTCAGACCATCAGCTTTGCTGCTGATGGTTTTAGCCGTTTTGGGGCTGATAGCAGATGGCAATGCCTGAGTCTTGTTTTTCGCAAGTGCAGGCATCTAAGTTGTTGGAGGTGCAGTTGTCGGTATTTAAGGGGGTGCTTGGAATGAGCAAATATGGGTTCTGTGCAGAGTTGTTGTCACCTGAACCGTTGCCTCCGTTGGCGCTGTGGGTGCTCTCGGTTGGGATGATGGGCTTAGGTGGGTTGATGGTGTTGCTTGCTGCTGTGATGTCAGCGGTTGCGGTGCTCGTGCTGTTTTGCAAGCTGTAGTTAGCGGCATCAATGCCGTTGATGGCGATGCCTGCCACGGACACAGTTTTTGCTGTGCCCATCTCTTTGGTGTCAAAGTTTGCCGTTGCATTGGTAAATGTGACGCTGTCTCCAGCGACTAGGTCACTCGATGTGCCTGTCACACTTGCCAATGTCGTGCCGTCAAAAGTCTTGTTGCTTGCCGTGAAACTGGCTGTCAAGTTTTTCGTTGTGATGTTGGCGTGTGTGCTGGCCGTATTGCTTTGCAACGCATAGTTGCCGCCATCTGCTCCACCAAGGCTGATGCCTGTAATGAAAACAGTTTTGGCTGTGCCTACATTTTTATTGTTGAAATTCGCACTGGTTGCCGTGAAGGTCACGGTATCTCCAGTCATAACGTCAGTTGAGTAACCCGTGACATTGGCAATGGTATTGCCGTTGTATATCTTGTCGGTGGCAGTGAAGCTAGCCAGCAAATTTTTTGGGGTGATGTTCCCCGTTGTCGTGGCATGGTTACTTGTCAACATGTAGTTGCCAGCATCGGCACCACTGATGCTGATGCCCGCGATTGACACCGTTTTGCCATTGCCCGCATTTTTGTTGTCAAAGTCAGCGCTGATGTTTGTCAACACCACAGTGTCGCCATTGATGATGTCATTTGATGTGCCAATCACGCTGGCTGTTGTGTTGGCGTTATAGGTTTTGTCTGCGGCTGTGTAGATAGGAATCAAACTTTTAGGTGTGATAGATCCTGTGCTGATAAGGGTGTTGCTGGTTAGGTAATAGTTGGAAGCATCAACCCCTGATAAGCCCAAGTCGCTCAAAGAAACGGCAATCCCATTGCCCACATTTTTCGTTGCAAAGCTACCCGTACTTGCCGTGGCATTGACGCTGTCACCAGTTGCGGTGTTCGTTGCTGCAATCGTTACACCTGTGACACCCGTGTTTCCATCGTAAGTCTTGTTAATGCTATTGGTGCTTAGTGCAATGGCGAGCGGCGTAATGGTCAGTACACCGCCATTGTTAGCCCTGCCTGAGAAGTTACCGTTCGGTAAAGACAGTGGCGCGATTTCTGTGGTGTTAAGGTTGTAGCTGCCAGCCTTCAGATAGCCACCAGTGGAGTAAGAGCTGCTGGTGGTCGCAACTGTGGTGTCGAAGACGACGTAGCTACCCGTGTTGTCTGTTGCTTGCCATTTGTTATCTGCGAGTCGGGTCATTGTGAGGCTGACCAAATTTGCACCATTGCAGTTGTTGGCCACAAGACAATACTGTGCAGAAACACTGTTGTTGTTGGCATAAGCCGCATTGCTTGACATGCGGTTGCCGTAGGTGTCGCTTTGACTTGTGACGGTGATGAGCAGCTTGTCTGCAGGTGTCACAGTTAAGTTGCCACGTTCAACCGTGATGGCATAGTTGCCGTTTACGCTGGTTGGGGTGGTTGCGAGGCCATATACGTTGGCGTAGTTGCCGGCAGTGGGAAAGTACGAGCCGGTATAAGACCGATCGCCTGCAGTTAATGCGCCTCCGATCAGGGCCGTGGCTGCCGTTTCACCGTTCTTAAATGTGGAATACGTAAACCCTTGATGAAGGGCTGTGCGTGCATCTTGCGTCACAAACATGTCAGTGTCATTGACTTTGATGATTAGCGATGCAGGTGTGATGGTGCTGTTTGTGTTGTCTATGTAGGTGATGTTGTAGTTTTGCGTGACATCGTGGCCTGTTGCATCTTTTAGCGTGATGCCACTTGCTTGTACGATTTTGTTATTTAAGCCTGCGTTCTTGTTTGTGAACATTTGACCGCCAGTGCTGTTGACAGCATCGTCGCCTGCCAATGTACTCACCGTGCCTGTGCCCGCGGCGGTTGTCAGCCCATCGTATTCTTTCGTGACTTGCGTTGCTGTGACTGTCAACTGGGCAGGTGTAATGGCTGCATTTGTTGTCGTGCTGGTGTTGGTCAGGTTGTAGTTGCCGGCATCGGTACCACTGATCGATAAACCTGCAACGGTGACAGTCTTGCCAGTACCAACATTCTTGGTATCAAACGTAGCATCTGTTTTGCTGAGTGTGAGGTTGTCACCAGAGATCATGTTGCTAGACAAAGCCGCCGTTGCAACAGCGGTGGTGTCGTAGATCTTGTCAGACACCGTTGCGCTGATGGTCAAGTCCTTTTTTGTGATGGTGCCAATTGCGGACGTTGTACTGACGGTGTAGTTGTTGCCGTTGTTACCGTCGTTGATGGTGTAAACGCTGTCAACAAATAGTGTGGAGCCATTGCTTCCGAGTACGTTTTTGCTTGCAAAGGATTGACTCGCTGTGACACTGTCATTGCCTTGTTTTCCTGTGACGACCACCGTGCCGCTTGATCCAGTGCCGCCATCGTATGTTTTGGTGTCGGTGACAGCAGCAATGGTTAAGTTGGCTTTTCCAATGGTAAGAGCGCCGCTGGTGTAGCTCACGCCATAGCCCAAAGCATTCAGGTTTGAGCTAAGCCCACCCGCATCATTGGCACTGATGACATAGGGGGTGGTTGACGCATTTTTTGCGCCTTGCGAGGACCCACTAAAAGCAACATTAGCCGTGACGGCTGCAAAAGTGTCGCCGTTCAGCAGTGCCCCGGATGTCAAGACCGTGTTCAGCACGCCCCCACTGTATGCGAGGCTGTCGTAAGTCTTGGATGCATTGTTGATGTCCACCGTAACCAGCGGTTTCTCTCGGTAAATGGCGTAAGCACCTGAACCAAGATTGACGGTGTAGTTTGTGCTGGCTTCATCGCTGTTGTAGCGGTGGTTGCCCGCTATCACGCCTAGGCCAGTGCTGCCTGCAATTGAGCCAGTTTCGTAGGTGATGCGGCCACCTGTTCCTGTTACGACAGAACCGGTACCAGAAATCGTGATGTCACCACCGGTGGCAGTACCCGCGGTGGTTGACTTACCTGCGTTCAAAACAACGGCAGCCGCACTGGTGTCATTTGTGTGGATGGCTTGCGTCACGGCGATGTCGCCATCACTTTCTATTTTGACTGTGCCGTTGGCGGTGAGGCCTGTTGTGTTGACGCTACCTAGGTTGAGCGCGTTGCTATCAAAGTAGGCGAGTGACTGGGTGTTGCCTGCCAAGGTAACTATGTCGTTGTCTGCATTGGTCAGGGTGTAGGCTGCGGTACTACCCAGTAGTTCCAGTCCCGTGGCTTTGAGTGCAGCGGATTGAGTGACAACACTGCTGGTGCCAGATGCATTGATTGTGAGATTTTTAGTCGCCCCAGTTTCTCCCACCGTGAGTGCCGCATTGATGCTGAGGTTGCCCCCTGTGAGCAGCGACACATCGCCGCTGGTGGCGGAGGTGGTGACGACTGACGATACCGTCATGTCGCCTGCTGATGCACTACCGATCACCAGTTTGCTTGCGGTGATCGTATTCAGTTCAGCATTCGTCAGGCCTAAGGTGGCGGTGGCTGCTGCCACATCATTGCCGCCAATATCGATTTTTGTGCCGGCCGTTTTATTCACCAGATTGACTGTGCCAGTGGTTTTTAACGCCGAGTTGGTTTCGATGGCCATGGCGTCTGACGTCAAGTTGATGTTGGCAGATGACGTTGTGATGTCTGTTGTGTCGTAACCTAGCTTCGCGCCTCGTAAAGCAATGCTGTTGAGCTTGTCGGTTGTGGCGGAGCCTGTGATATTGATGTCACCTTTTGCGCTGAGTACACGTGCTCCAACAAATGTATACACACCGCCTTGCTTATTGCCATTGCCTACCAAGTTGATGGTGCCACCTGATGCATTGGTAGACAAAATAGAAGCTTTGGCACTTAACAAAACACCATTGCTGTTGGTGGGGGTGTTGGATGAGGATCCCGTGCCTGTGATGTTGATCGCACTCGCTGTGCTATTGCTTGTGGTTAAGGTCGTGGCGTAAGTTGGTACGCCGTATGTGCCAATTTCTACGCCATTGCCTGAGTCTGCATACGTGGTTTGAGAAATACCTGTGATGCTGATTTTCCCTGTGCCTGAGTTGATGTTGACGTTGGCATCTGCATCACGTAAACGTACGCCATCGCTGCGGTAGTCGTAGTAACTTGCATCTGCGGAGCTCTTGCCTCGCAGGGTGATATCACCGCCTGCAGATGACAAGCTCGCACCATTGAGTAGCACCCCGTTTGGATTGGTTGCGTTGCCTATTGCAAAATCAGCCCCTGTGCCGGCGCTGCCACCACCCAACGTAATATTGCCGCCGTTGGTGCTGATTGAAGAACCCGTGTTCATCACAATCGCGCCACTGCCTGAGGCATCGCTGTCGCTATTGAGCAGCACCGAACCTGTGGCGGTTGCGATGGATTTGCTTGCCGATACGCTGATGTCGCCACTGGCTTTTAGCGTGACGGTGTTGGCTCCTGTCAGCGATACGTTTCCAGCGACGGTTAGGTCCCCGCCGGTGGCGCCTGTGATATCGGTGATCACATTGCCAGCACCTGAAATATTGTTGGTAATGGTTGTGGCTGCTGCGCGTACAAATTTTAAATTGGTGTTGTTGTTTAAGATGACATCGCCTGTACCTAAGCTACCTGTGGTGCCGCCATTACCAATTTGCAAGGTGCTTGCGTTAACGGTAGTGGTGCCGCTGATGTTGTTGTTCCCTGTCAACGTGAGCGTACCTGCGCCAGCTTGAACAAGATTCCCAGCCCCAGTAATCGTTGATGAATTGGAATACGCTTCTGCACGGTTGAAGGTGAGTTTGGCCCCCGCTGCGATGCTGATGTTGGTCGCTTCTAGCGTCGCTGTCGTGGATGTTGTTGCAGCAGTGCCATCGCCTATTTGAACTTGACCGGCATTGATGTTGAAATTGGTCGCACCTATCTTGTCTTTGACTAGCAGCCCACCACCGCCAGACATATTGATCGAGGTTGCGTTTTGTAAACCGTATCCGCCTTGGACGTTTTGTATGAACGCCAGTGCGGCAAAACTGCCATCGAGCAACGCTGTACCGCTGGTAGCGTTTACCAAGTTCAGATTGATGTTGGCGTTGTTGGCATTAAAAAGACCAGTGACTTTGTTGGTCGCACCGCCACTGGTGCTGAATGTGGTGGTAGTGCCGCTGGCGCCAATCGGGTTGCCTCCCAAGTTGAGCGTTCCACCGCCATTGCCACCTGTGAAGTTAAAGGCGGTATTTTTCCACCAACCATTGCCTGCGGTACTAATCGAGAACACCGATGCATTCTCGACATTGACACTCGCCGGGTTGAGTTGAGCGTATGTCGCTCCAGGTGATAAGGACAAACTACCGCCATCTTTGACGGTGTAGGCGTTTGAAATGTTTGTGGCCAAACTCGCAGTTTGTGCAGGCGTTTGTGTGCTGTAGGGCATGGTGATCCATGAATCCAATATCAAGCTTCCTGCGCCAGCTTTGATGAAATTGGTTTCATTGATCGCACCGTCATAGGTGCTGGTGGTTGCACTGGTGAATGTGACGGACGCACCTTTGTAAGTGCTTGATCCGATGCTGCCTGAGCCTGTAATACCACCCATCGTTGAGGTCAGATTGATGGATGCACCGTTGGTTGTTGTCGTCAGCATGGCTGTGTTGTTGACGGTTTTATTGCCAGTGACGTTAATGACGGAGCTTGCGCTGGTCGCCTTGATTTCGCCTGTACTACTGGCAATAGCAGTGCCTCCTACATTCATCGTCGTGGTGCCATTTAATTCAACTGCATTTTGTGAACCAGCAGATGCACCTGCCACGTTCACGTTGCCTGATGCGTTGATGCCTACAGCACTGGTTGAAGCCAGTTTGACAGGAGAACCATAGGTGGTACTGGTTGTTGCCGTGCCTTGTGTGATTGCACCAGTGGTGGCATCTACTGTGCCGTTCGTGGCGTCAATAGATACATGGCGTGCCGTGATCGTGCCCGTTGTTTGGTTGATGCTGCTGCCGTTGGTAGATTGCAGCAAGACATCATTCGTTCCCGCATTGATGCTGCTGCCAAGTGAGATTGCACTACCCGCTGCGCCGACGGCTCCCCCATTGGTTGCCCCGGTAATCTGAACTTTTCCACCTGTCCCTGTGTCGGTGATGGTGGCTAAAACGGCAACGCCATTGCCCGTGTTGCCAGATGTCGCGTTTGTATTGGTGCCACTGATGAAGATATTGCCCGATGTGGTGCTAATGCCGCTAGCAATGTAAGCGCCCGTCGTTGCGGCGCCACCAGCCGTGCCCACCACATTAATGTCAGAGCCTGCGGTCAGCGTCTCTTGCACCAAGACGCCAGAAGCTACAGTGCTTTTGCCAAAAATATTCAATCCACTTGAAGCGTTGATGCCACCGGTGCTATTGAGTCGAACACCTGCACCGCCGTTCATCGTCAAGACGCCCGGCGCGCTGATGATGCCTGCACTGACGGTTCCCCCCGTGTTGTCAATGCTGATGTTTTTACCTTTCAACGTACCTGCACTGTGTGAAATTTGAGTGCCATTGAGAGAGCGAATTACCAAATTGCTGGTGCTGGAAACACCGCCTACATCTGCACCAATCAACACAGCATAGTTATTGCCGTTGTTGTTTATGCCAGAGCCTGAGAGTGTGATGGTGCTATCAGCAAAAGTGTTCGTGAGTGCTGCAGCAATATTGACACCAGATGCCGCAGTTGCTGTTGCACTGCCTGACGTCCCGCCTTGAATATCAATGTAACCACCACTAGTGGTGGTGGCGCCCCCAATGTTGACACCATGCATTCCTGCCGCTGTGGCTGTGGTGTAACCCGCCATGTTGATGTTGCCGGTGGCCGTGACAGTGCCAAGCAAATTGATACCGCTGATGGTTGAGCTTGAACCTGCCGCACCTGTTCCTTTGGTGATGGCGCCGGTGGTCGCGTCGATGGAGCCGCCTGTGTTGTCAATGGTGATGTTCTTGGCGCTAAGAGATCCCGCTGCCTGCGAGATATTGTTGCCAGAAGATTGAATGATCAGATTGCCTGAAGCTGCTGAAATAGCACTGGTCGTGTTCAGGTTAATCGTGCCAATTGTCGATTGAAGTGTGACGCTGCTAGCGCTACCGCCTGTCATGCTTGCCCCACTGACAAAGCTGATGGCATAGTCTGGCGTTGTGGTGCTCGTGTTGTTTGCCGTTCCGATGAGTTTGATCGCACCCGTGGATGAACCTCCATTGATGGCGCCACCAGAAATATTGATGCCACTTAAACCTGCGCTTGAAGAGGCTGATGTGGTGCCTTGAAGGGTCAATTTACTAGACGGTGAGGCTTGGTTATTAATGGTTCCGCCAATTAACAAGCCATCACTTGAGCTGCTTGAGCCGATGATGCTGATATCGCCTGTCGTATTTAGGGTGACGCCACTGTTAATACGCCAGCCACGCTGATTCACTAATGCGCCAGCGGCCACAGTGGGGGCGTTACCAATCAAACTTAATGTGGTGCCGTTGGCTGCAGTCGCGGAACTATTGCTGTACATCGAAAAAGCAGCCCAGCCAACGCTTGCAGAAGTCGATGCATTACTAATGCCGGTGACCGTACTGGCTGTGCTTGTGCCACCTGTGCCTGTGGTGCTGATCGTGCCGCCATTCCATGCAAAAGCAACGGAACCTGTTGTTGATTTACCTGTTGCATTGATATAAGCCGCGGCCAAATTGGCTTGCGAAAGGATGCCGTTTGCGCCGCTGCTGGCACCATAGACGTTAAGGTTTTTAGAGGCGGTGATTGCTGCTTTAAGCTCCACGCCATTAACAGACGCCCCTGAGGCTGACGTACCCGCGGTAATTCCACCGGTCGCGGTATTGATCGCGCCTCCGGTGTTGTCAATAGAAATATTTCTTCCTGAAATAGCAGATGTGTTTCTGATCATGCCACCAGAGGACTGCAAGAACACATCACCAGCTGTGTTGATCTCCGCACCAACCGTGATGTTGCTTGCGGCAGACAAGGTCAGTGATGAGTTGGCGCTGCCCGCAATCACCGCATTGCTGGCTCCAGCAATCGCGGTGTTTACAGCAATCGTTCCAGAACCTTGTGTTCCGGTGCCTGTGATGCCTACAGCCGAACCGGTGCTGGTTGCGCTGGCATTCGTGGAGCCTGCGGTGCCCGTGCTGATCACAACATTGGCTCCACCGCTTAAAGCGTTGACGATGTCACTTGCTAAAACAACGGAGTTGCCTGCCGTATTGGCTGCGGACGTCGCATTAATTTCGATATTGTTTGGATCTAATAACCAATCTTTGGCTTTAATTTGTATGCCGGTGGTTGTTAGGTACTCGCCTGATGTTTCGATGAATCCGTTGCTCGTACTCAGCAATGCACCGCTGGCATCGGTGCTTTTGGCCAACGCTCCCGTTTCTTCGTCGCGTCCAATGATGATGTCACCACCTCGGTTGGCTGAACCATTTGTGCTGCCATTGCTGTTCGCTGTGATCCTGCCATCCACCTTGATGACGCCACCTTCTGCCAGCACGGTCACAGCGCCGGCTTGTGGGGCTGATGTGTCAATGCTGCCGCTGTGGGTCACGCTGGCCACGGCTGTGCTGAGTGCGGCTGCTTGCAGCAGTACTTGTCCGCCTTCGGTGACGATCACGCCGCTTTCGGTGTTGTTCACGGCGGTGTTGATGGCAGCGGGGTCAAGCTCTAGGCGCACGCGTTTGCTCATGCGCACACTCACGGTGCCGTTATTCGTACCGGCGGGGAGTGTGACGTTTTCGGCAGCCGCCAGAATCACATCGCCTTGAGGTGCGCGAATGGTGCCGTCGTTGGTGACGGTGGCACCGATCAAGGCTACAAAACCGCCAGCGCTGGTTTCAATCGTGCCTTGATTGACCACGGCTGCAGTGCTGCCGTTGCGCTTGTATTTGTAGAAACCGTCCATGAAGTCGGTATCGGTCAAGCCAAAGGTGCTGGCCGTGAAGGTGCTGGCTGTGACCGAGCCATCCTTGCCAAACACAATGCCGTTGGGGTTGAGCAAAATCAGTTGGCCATTGGCTGTCAGCTTGCCCAAAATTTGACTAGAGTCGTTACCCACCACGCGGTTGAGCAGCACCGACGACGCGCTGGGTTGCGTGATGTTGACAGATGCAGCGGTGCCTACGTTGAAGCTTTGCCAGTTGATGCTGGCCTTGTCGGTGGTTTGGTTGATGACCATTTGGGCACCATTGACACCGATGACGGTTGAGCCGGTGTTGATGCTGCCGCCTTGGGGCAGGGCCGTTGGTGATAAGCCGCTCCCCGCGGATTGGGCCTGTGTCGATCCTAAAGAAAGGCAGGCCAGTGCCACGGAGGCAAATGCCAGCCGTAATACGCCAACAAAACCTTCAGCCAATGCATCAGGCGATGTGTGCGATGCGCTGCTGCTGCGGCAGGCTTGGCCACTGGCGGCTTTACCTGCAGATGCCGTGTGCTCTCCCACGGCAACGAGGGTGCCGAGGCGTTGAGAGAATACGATTTTGTAGCAACTGGCGTTCATTTTTGGCAGTAAAAAACCAGATATTTAGGTTTTATTAAAAAAACTGCCAAATTCTATAAATTCAGGGTTAATCCGTATATACGCCAATTGGCGTATGCACCTCGCGTAAGGCTTGATTTTTGTGAGTCTTTTGCAAAATATGTTGAAGTTTTGCGGTCTCGCAAGTTAATTAATCGTGCAAGGTAGCGTGATTGCGATGGTGGCCGTACCGTTTTTGGGGATGTTCCTGGTAATCGTGCCTTGGTGTTTGTGAATGACGTTATCGACAAAGTCAAGGCCCAAACCAAAGCCCGGCATCGATGGAGCGAGGTCTTGTGAGACCGGGGTGACATTGACCGGATTTGTCACCCTGATGATGGCTTGCAGAGTCTGATCTTTTACCTCTTCGACATGGCTGACTTGAATAGAAATTTTGCAATGAGGAGGGGAGAACTTCACCGCATTGAAAAGCACATTCACCAAAGCTCGGACCAGTAGTCGGGTGTTGACCATGACGAAGATGGTGGAGTTGTCGCTCTCATCTCGCACGGTGATGTTTTTGGCTTCGGCCAAATCGATGACTTGTTCAATCGCATCGTTGAGCAGGTTGTCGAGCAGCTCTTGCTTGAAGTTGTAGCTGGGTGCTTCGGCTGAGACAGTGAGAATGAAATCGTCCATCATTTGAAGCAAGGCTTTGGCGTGATGAGTTATTTTTTCTCGCTGTTGTGTCACATCTGTCGCTTTGAAATTGTGCTGTGTCAGCGACAAAATGGAGGCGAGAGGCGTGCGCATGTCATGGGACAAGAATTGCAAGGCTCGATCGCGCTGGGTTTGTGATTGGCGCAATTCGGTGATGTCCATCAAAATCACAAGTCGTAGCTGCCCGCCTGTGGGCGAGTCAATCCGCGTCGTTTTAATCAATAGCTCGCGAAAACCCATCAACGAATTCAGGTGGAGCATGGATTGCGTTGCACCAAGCCCCTGTTTGTCTGAGCTCGCGGATAAAGTGGTGATCGGTAGTTGCAAGTGGTGTGCAAACGCATGGAGGGGGCTGCCAACCTCTAAATGTTTTGCATCAATCAGTTTCTTGATTTTTTGGTTGCAAAGTAACAGCTTATCTTGTGAGTCAAAAATAGCGATCGCATCAGGAATTTCGTTCACCACTGCCGATAAAAAGTCAAGCTCTGAGCGGGCAGATGCCACGGCATGATCCAGTAGTTTGGCGTATTGCAGCACCACTTCGCGTGAGGGTTTGATGTTGTTGCTATGTCGCTCAGTGGGTTGAAACTGTTGCAAATCTGCTGCTTTATCACTGACCAAATGGACGATGGCTTCTAGTCGTCGCCATGCCCAAAGCGGTTGAAGCAAGATGGCAACCAAGATAAACGGAATTGGATCTATCCAATAGTCAAATTGAGTGAGTAGTGCATAGCTAATGGCGACACTTGCAAGCATCATCACGCCAGCCAAAAGAAGTGAATGACGCGGTCGCAAAACTACCAAACTTTGCAACATGGCCAACAAAGGAAGCAGCGCCAAGAAGAACACGATAGGTGGCGAGGCCTCTCGAATGAGTGCTTCATTCAGCGAAGCGTTGAGCACGCTAGCTAAGATCGCCACGCCGGGCGTGCTGGCGTTGTTTTTTCCAGAATAAAGCGTGGGGTAGCGATCCCCTAGGCTAGGTGCGGTGACACCGACCAACACGTATTTATTTTTAAGCAGCGTCCGTGTGAAGTTGTCATTGATGGCATCAGCCAAGGAGACCATCGGGAAACCAATGCGCGGATCAACCATGCGAAAGCGTCTGTAGCCAGATTGGTGCAAGTCGGGTGGTTTTTGTGTATTACCTCTTGCGTGAAGTGCTAACGAAAAATGAGGCCAATTTTGTTCAGCCATGTTGATGCCTCGAATCACGCCATCATTGTCAAACGATAGGTTGATATGCCCAATCTCCGCGACGTCCGCGAGGGGCTTTACAGGGAGCGTTGGCTTGAGGCTTTGCTTGGCATCTTCTTGGATGCTGAACTCCAGTGGCAGCACCGTGTTGATGTGACGCATTCGTTTGGCTAACTCGTTGTCGCCAGGTGTTGAATCTAAAAATAAAAAATCAAAACCAATCACTTTGGGGCGATAGCGGTCGTCGTCGAGGGTGTCTAGCAGGCGTGTGTATTGGTCGCGTTTGAGTGGCCATCCTCCTAGATCAGTCAGTGCACGGTTATCGACCGATACGATCACGATGTCTTGGGTGCCTTTGAAGCCGTGTAGACGCATGAGGTGGTCATACAAAACGTTGCCCATGGGTTTGGCAATGTCACCAAAAACAAAGGCACCAAGAAGCGCTAGCGAGACTGCAACAGTCAGCAGCCATTCGCGACGCAAAAGTGCTTTACGTTGTTTGTGAGCGTTCAAGGTTGATGCGCTGAAAGCGTGATGAGTTCAAATGCCCCCGATTGGCGAATGACTTGCTCACTCGACGAGGTTCCTGCATGTCCTGCCATGGTGTACGACAGGCTCCAGTTGTAGTGTCCAGCAGGCAGGCCTTGAATGGCAAAGCGGCCGTTGCGTGCTTGCAGTGTGTGTGTGTTGATGAGTGGTTTAGCTACACCATCAATGTTTTTCGATAAATGAAAGCTAATGGTTGCCCCATCTGCCAGTGGTGCATCAAAGAGGGCAGTGCAACGTGATGCGCTGCCCTCTGCTGTAACGGCGCAAAAACCATAGTGGCGATCTGTGCCGATCAGACCGCTTTCGGACGCTGAACTGAGCTGATAAAACGAGATTTGCTTATTGAGTTTGGGGATGAATAGCTCGGGTGCCAACAGATGTTGAGATGAGCGTTGGCCCGTGAGGTTGGCGGTACTTGCATAGTTAGCGATGTAGTAGTTCGCAAGTGGTACAGCTGAGAGTTGGGCGACAAACGACGGTTGCGAGCCAGGTGTTGCACTCGCGGATACGAATGTGGGCGCCTCTAATAGTTTTTCGATGCTCAAGGCTTTGCCTGTTGCGTCAATAGGTACCCCAAGGCCTCGGGTGACGTTCTTTGCATCAGTATCAGCACTGCCGCGTGTTTGAACAATTCCACCTAGGACTTCGACTTGGCCTGTTTTCCCTTCTGGCGTGTAGCCCACTCGAAACTCTGTTCCGCGTACGCCCATGATGGAGACAGGTGTACGAACCTCAAATGGTGTTGAGTTGGGACGGTTTTTGTTGACATCTAATTCAACCCTGCCTAGGGCTAAATCGAGTTTGACCTCGGGTGTCGCTTCCAGTGCATTTTTACGCAGCGTTGTGATTTGGAGTGAGGCACTAGACGGTAAACGAATGATGGAGCTGTCTTCCAATAGCAGCGATACATGGCACTCAGCGGGGACCTGGATCACAGCGCTTTCGCTGATCACAGATCCAATGGTGAGGGGCTTGCTGGCGTTTTTGAGTCGAATGGGGGTTGCGCATGACAGCCCCATGATGGTGGCCTTTGATGGGTACGTTTTGACCAAGTGACGTGGAATGTTGAGTTCCATCCCAGCAGGGAGCATGTCGATATTGTGTAGATGGTTCGCTTTTTGGAGAGCGTCCAAATCGACTGGTTCAATCATGTATTTGCGTACCAGCTTGTTGATGGTGTCGCCTAGCTTTACCTTGTAAACAATGAAAGAAGGCGCGCTACTGGCGTCTTTGCTGTCAGCGAGTGCGTAAGAGGTCAGGCACATGCCTAATAGAACAGCCAGCGCTTTATTCATGTTGTATTTCTTTTCCGATGTGAGTCGGCGTTCGCTCTGGTTCGTGGAACTATGTTTGATTCGGGATTTTATAGATATGCCATGTGATTTCTTTCGATGCCCTTGTGCGGCGTAAAATCAGGCTTTTGCCGCGCTTTAAATTACATACACATGGTTCAGATTACTCTTCCCGACGGTTCGCAACGTGAATTTCCAGGCCCCGTGACGGTGGCTGAAGTGGCCGCGTCGATTGGCGCTGGCTTGGCCAAGGCCGCTTTGGCTGGCAAGGTCGATGGCAAGGTGGTGGACACCAGCTTCACGATGAACAGCAATGCGAGCTTGGCCATCATCACAGCCAAAGACGCTGAAGGCTTGGAGGTGATTCGTCACTCCACCGCCCATTTGTTGGCCTATGCGGTGAAGGAGCTGTTCCCCGAGGCACAAGTCACCATTGGTCCCGTCATTGATGATGGTTTCTTTTATGACTTTTCATTCACGCGTGGCTTTACGCCTGAAGACTTGGCCGCCATTGAAAAGCGCATGACCGAGTTGGCGAACAAAGACGAGGTCGTGGTGCGCCGCGTGTTGCCACGCGACGAAGCTGTGGCTTATTTCAAGGGTCTGGGCGAGCATTACAAAGCCGAAATCATCGCCAGCATTCCTAGCAACGAAGACGTGAGCCTGTATCGCGAAGGTAACTTTGAAGACTTGTGCCGTGGTCCACACGTGCCCAGCACCGGCAAGCTCAAGCATTTCAAGCTGATGAAAGTGGCCGGTGCCTACTGGCGCGGCGACAGCAAAAACGAAATGCTGCAACGCATCTACGGCACAGCTTGGGCCAGCAAAGACGATTTGCAGCTGTACCTGAAACGCTTGGAAGAAGCTGAAAAGCGCGACCACCGCAAGCTGGGCCGCGAACTTGATTTGTTCCACATCGACGAACACGCCCCTGGCTTGGTGTTCTGGCACCCCAAGGGTTGGAGCGTGTGGCAAACCATCGAGCAGTACATGCGTCAGGTTTACCGCGACAACGGTTACCTTGAAGTCAAAGGCCCGCAGATCATTGACAAGTCTTTGTGGGAAAAAACTGGTCACTGGGACAAGTACCGCGACAACATGTTCACCACGGAGTCTGAAAAGCGTGACTACGCTTTGAAGCCAATGAACTGCCCCGGCCACATCTTGATCTTCAAGCAAGGCATCAAGAGTTACCGCGACCTGCCACTGCGCTACGGCGAGTTTGGCCAATGCCACCGCAACGAGCCATCGGGCGGCTTGCATGGCATCATGCGCGTGCGTGGATTTACGCAGGATGACGGCCACATCTTCTGTACCGAAGACCAAATCTTGCCTGAGTGTGACACCTTCACCAAGGTGCTCAAGAAGGTCTACGAAGATTTTGGCTTCACCAACATCTTGTACAAAGTCTCGACCCGTCCGGCAGCCCGCATTGGCTCCGACGAGTTGTGGGACAAGGCAGAAAAGGCGTTAATGGACAGCTTGACGGCGTCTGGTTGCGAGTACGTCATCTCCGAAGGCGATGGCGCTTTCTACGGCCCCAAGATTGAATACACCCTCAAAGACGCGATTGGTCGTGAGTGGCAGTGCGGCACGATTCAGGTCGACTTCAACCTGTCCGAGCGCTTGGATGCCGAGTACACGGCTGAAGACGGCTCGCGTCAACGTCCCGTCATTTTGCACCGCGCCATCGTGGGCAGCATGGAGCGTTTCATCGGAATTTTGATCGAGCAGCACGCCGGCGCCTTGCCCACTTGGCTGGCGCCAACCCAAGTTTCGGTGCTCAATATCACCGATTCCCAGGCCGAATACTGCCAAGAAGTTGCAAAAACACTGCGAAATCAAGGGCTTAGGGCCGATTTAGACCTTCGCAACGAGAAAATCACGTATAAAATACGTGAGCATTCGATGCAAAAGCGGCCTTTCATCCTTGTCGTTGGTGACAAGGAGCGGGCTGCTGGTGCCGTCGCGGTGCGCGC
>JACCDQ011973976.1_pt1 | contig 21948 bp, 25 predicted proteins | sample 7446031 | NCBI WGS metagenome assembly JACCDQ01 (sample SAMN15323442, study PRJNA562643) | freshwater metagenome | isolation source: river surface water | place: USA:Blue River Watershed | collected 2017-08-17
GATTTTATTTAGACTTTATATGGATTTAAACAGAAAATATAGTTGTTTAAACATTAATTTTCTGTTTAAAAGTGTTTAAAGGCTTAACTTTGGATTATTCGCCAATCAATTATTAATCTATATCTTAATTATTTTCTATAGTTTTATCATATGGCAGGTTTTCATACAAAGACATTTATAAAACACGATGATTATATGACACCAAAATATGCTTGGGAGAATATTAGACAATATATACCAGATGATAAAATTATTTGGGAGCCTTTCTACGGTGATGGGATGAGTGGCATCTATTTAACAGAATTGGGGTTTAATGTAATCCATGAACCTATTGATTTTTTTGAAAATAATCTTGGAGATGTTATAGTAAGCAATCCGCCATTTTCAAAGAGTAAAGAAGTGTTGCAACGATTATGTGAATTTGACAAACCATTTATACTAATATTGCCAGCAAGCAAAATATGCACACAGTATGTTAGACACTTTTTTAAAAATAAAAAATTACAGATTATCATTCCAAGAAAAAGAATCCATTTTTTAAAAAAAATTAATGGTGTAATACCGGATAATTGGAATAATTCTTGCAATTTTGACTGCTTCTATTATTGCTATAAAATAAATTTAGAAAATGATATAGTGTGGTTAGAATAATAATTAATTCATTTCTTAAAAATATTTTCTGTTTAAATGTTATATGAGTAAAAAGGAAGACGCAGTTAAAAATCTTGTAAAAGAAAAGAGACCAACTTTGAGTGCATCATCAATCACTACCTATGCCAGTATTCTAAAAAATCTTTTTAAGAAAGTCTTTCCAGATGATGAAACAATCAATATCGAGAAGTTTAACGAAACAGAGCCAATCCTCCAATTTTTGCAAGATGTTCCGTCGAGTAAAAGGAAAACCATTTTGTCTGCTTTGGTTGTCATCACAGATAATAAAGATTATAGAGACCTTATGATGACTGATGTTAGAGAATACAACAAAGAGATTGATTTACAAACGAAGACTGATACTCAAAAGGAGAATTGGGTAAATGGTAATGAGATCCAAACTATTTATGATGAACTCCGGAGAGATGCTGAAGCAATTTACAAGAAAAAATCGATGACCTCTAATGACCTACAGCAGATTCAAAATTTTATTATTCTATCTTTGCTTGGTGGTGTATTTGTTCCTCCAAGACGAAGTAAGGATTTTTGTGATTTCAAAATCAAAAATATCGATAGAGAAAAGCATAACTACATGGATAAGAACAAACTCATTTTCAATTCATACAAGACTGCAAAGACATATGGGCAACAAGTTCTCGATATTCCAAAAGAACTAAAGAGTATATTGGTAAAGTGGGTCAAGACCAATCCAACAGATTATCTATTGTTTGATAGTAATATGAATCCTTTATCATCTGTAAAACTGAACCAACGCCTTAACAAGATTTTTGATAAACGAGTTGGCGTTAATGGATTGAGGCATACTTTCTTAACTGAAAAATATGCAAAGACGAGTGAGGAGAGTAAAAAATTATCAAACGATATGACAGCCATGGGAAGTTCTAAGAATGTGGCTGATGTCTATATAAAGTTAAAATAAGTTACTTTAGCCAAAATTAATTTCTCGCTTAATATTATTAGAGATGTTTAGCGTAAAATCTGTTTTTATTTCAAAGGATGGCATAAGTTCTTACTCCACAGAATGTATTACAAAGGAAAATGATATTTATAATTGTTCTGCAAGATGTATTACATATCTACCATATAGTGAAGTAAAAAATGTGGATGTGACTGGATACATACTATTTTTAAAGGTTAATAACATTATTACTGAAGAGAAGGCAGCCAGTCTATCTTTTTTTTGTGATATGAATGTTAAGATGATACAAGAAGAATTAACGAGAACGAATGAATTGGACGGAGGAAAACGCAGTTTTACATTTAGTATTACCAAGGTTAGAGATTTAACTGAAGAAGAACAGATAGAGCAACTTAAAAATAAAGTAGACCAACTTAATACATCTCTTACTTTTTATAAACCAAAAAAGTAAATAATAAAAAATTTAACTTAATATTTTTGTAAATTTAGTTAAATTTTAAAGTAAATTAGAAGTCTTTATATTGTTTTATAATATCTTAAACACGGGCTCCAGAAAGTGCATCAATAGAAACAGTTTGACCATAGGACACAAACACCATAAGGTCGATAGTTTGGGCAGATTGATTTTGTCCGGTGATAGAGATACTCTTTGGCACGGCTCGCTCGACATCCAACATTCGTGAGACATCGACATAGTGGTAGCAGTATTCCATTTCCCAGTCTTGCTGTCCAATAAGAGAAGAGGTGAGACCATCAATAAGTCCTCCATTAACAGAATTGGCACCCAACACTTGTTGTGAGAACAACTCCCATCCAGTATAGCGGATGCTGTTGTAGATGGCATTCTGTCCAGAAACCACCACATTAAAGTTGTTAAGGAAGCACAAAGGAGAAGTAGGCCCGCATCCAGCAGGGTCGAATGGTGATTGGTAAGCAGGAAGAAAACCTCCTCCAGTAAGAACTGCATTAGTAGAAGCAGAGTAGTACGGTAGGCATAATACCGAGCGTACGTCACTAATGCCATTTGAAACAAGTGAATTAATTTGATTTCCTGCAGCAATATTCGTGATTTGATATTGATATAAATCTTCGTATTTTATGGTCTTTACAGGTGAAGAAAGGTAGGCACTTTCAAACACAGGATTAAAAGAGTAGAGAGGGACATACAAGTAGATAGACTTTGCAAGAGTTCCTTCGCTGTTATTAAAATTACCAAGAGAAGTGATTTGTGTATCCAAGCAACGAGAACCAGCAGAAACATTTGCACGATAGGTAGTAGCACCAAAAGCAAGTGCACCTCCATTTGAAGTATCCTTTGAAGCCAACATAATAGGCACAACACCTCCAACAGAATTACTAACAGCATTCAAAGCATAAGCAGTTGTGGCTAATCCGGTACAAGTAAAAGCAACAGAAGAGTTGTTTAAGTTCAAAGTGAGACGCATATAAATTCCTTTCAAAAGTGGCATATAGTTAAAGAAAGAATGAAGATGACGGAGATAAATAATAGCACTAATAGATACTTGGTAAAGACCACAGTCTCCTCCATTTACACCAGTTCTCTTTCTTGAGACATATGACTTCCAAACATTAATAGAACCTTGAGCAGTAAGCAAGTTTGCGTAGGTTAATGCACCTTCTCCAGCATCGACATCACCATCCACGTCATAATTGATAAATTGTTGTCGTTTAAGAAAACCCTCATTTCCTGCCCTAGATTTATAACTGTTAAAAACAGCACTCACTACAGTTTGAAGAGCACCAGCACCAGCAGGGGTAAAATTAGTAGTATTACAAACTCCTCGTCCATGAGTTCCATCCACTGTAGAGTAAGACCAAGACAGAGCATCATCAGGATAGAACCCAATAGTAGAACCAATAGTTTTAACATCTTCCCAAGAGAGAGAAGTCATCAGTTTAAAAGAGTTCCACATATTGCTAAATGCGGTTTGTTGAATAATAGTAGATCCTTGAAGGTCTAAAGTCATCGAATGGATCATCGAACCAAACCAATTTTTCAAACCAATAGAATAATCAGCAGATGTACCAGCAGCCGCAGGAGGAAAGGCTGTATTAGTAGCAGGAGTAGTAGAAGCAACAGTCAAAAGGAGGGGCATAAGAAGATAGGCTTCTCTATAGGATGCATACTTGTTTGAGTTGGAGATAGATGAAGTATCGATGACAGATTGGTTGGAGGAGTAGTTGCCATTCATATTATCGAGAATATTCACCCAATCCTTCTTAATAAAGATGTTCGCGGCACCTTCGGTTTCTTGTGAGAGATCAAAAACGAGTTTATCAGCCATAGTTATAATAATGGATTAGATAAAAAAATTCTTGGCTCTAAAGATTAAATTTAATGTTTTTCATTTTTTTTAGAGGTGGCTTTGGTAGAAAGGACAGCGCCTCGAGTTTTCTGTTGAGGCTTGCACCGGAGCCTTTCATTTTTTGAGTTTCGGTAGTTGCTAAATAACTATCGATGCCATCATAAGAGGAGCCATCACCAGCACCTCCTCTATTTAATAGAAAAGCACCTCTTCCGGTGATAACTCTTCCTCGAGTTGTCATACTTGGTCTTCCTTGAATTTGTAAAAGATGAGTTCGCATTATACTATACTAAATATAAAGATTTTTTGATAGGAGGCAGAAGCCCTTATTCGCTTCTTTGTTCGATTTCCAATTCAATTTTTGTAATTCGTAAAGCAATATTCCTCAGGGTTTTCGTAAGCAATTCTACAGATGTGGTGTCATTTGATATAAATGGCAATTGGCATATGATAGTGTCTGCAACATCTGCTAAATGTCTGGCGTTGTTTCTCTTCTCGATTATTCTATTTCCTTCTATCCTATTGAGGACTGCTTTTATTTCTCTAAAGTGAAAGTCGTCTAGTTCTATTATTTCGATTTGGTCTTGTTGATGAATAATCTGTGGCATTCTTGTATTTAATTAATTATGAGATTATTTAAATACAAAATTTAATGTAATGAGGTTTCCTGCATTTTCTCTTTTTGCTTTTTCAGTTTGATTATCGATAGGCTAATATTATTAATTGTAGAGATTTGTTGATACAGTCCTTTCTCGTGTCCTTGTTCGATTGACCCGTTTGTTAATACAGTCATTAACTTTTGATGCTCTTTTTGTAAATCATTATAGACCTTCTCCAAGTATTGGCTATTGATGTCGCACGTAAAACTCATATATAATTAAGCAAGATTATTTTATTAAAGTTTCTACTGCATCCTTTACAACAAGGACTATTGTCATGGATGGGTCTCTTAATTGAATTGGATTTAGGTCTGTTCCAAGAATGGTCAATCGAAGTTCGCTCACAACACCATCGATGAGTTTTAACCAAGCAAACTCTGGCACTCGTTCGTTGATGATTTCTCCTGCAGAGACAGAAGGGGTTAGTGTATAGAGGATTGATGATGGCATAGCGTATGCGTTGTCGATATTTGATAAAGAAAAGAGAATTGAACTATTTGGTTGAACATTTGGATAGGTAGTTGAGATGTAGGATAAAGTTCCGTTTGCAAGTTTGCTTACATATTGAGACACAGGAGGCACATAAGCGTTGTTTAGATTTTGGTCTGTAGCAAAACCGGCACTATATCCAACGATTTCGTTAAATCTTGATTGGAGAGTGATGATTGGATTGAATGATTGAGGAGGAAAGGGGACAGCCGCTGGATTAGTCCAACCAACCGGAAGAGCAGTTGGGAAAAGGAAGGTATTGAGTTGGACTGCATATCGTTCTGGGTTGAGGATGAATTCGGCATAATAAACATTATCTCCGGATCCATTCACTAGATAGTGTCCGTTTTGAATAAAGACATATTGGAGATATGCGTTGATTGCAGAGATTTCATATAATCCGTCTGGGATTGTGACAGTATATGTAGTAGCAACTCCGGCACCATCTATCCAATTGTAGGTGAATGTTGTATTTTGCAAAGTTGTTTGAATATTAAACCACGAATAATAAATAGAGCAAGAGGCAAAGGCTATGTAGTTATTTTTAAACTGGACAGAGTTTGGAAAACGATAGACAAGTTTGTTATTTTGTCCGTCTTGAACGATGTTAGTCGTGTTTAAAATAAGTGTTTTCATTTATGTATTAATCATAGATAAAATTTTAAATCTTTCTCGACATATTGTATCCTTTCACTCTACGACCTCTGGCAGTTGGAAGTCCAGAACCTGTCATAGTATCTCTTGATATGCCTAAAGCAACTGGCACTTGACTACCTCCAAAGTAAAATGGTTTCTTAAAGCCCTCGCTTTCTGTTTGAATTTGAACTTGACGAGAAGTTGGATCTTGGATTTTTGGGTAAAACATTATATCATATAGTTAGATTTTTTATTCAATCTTTGCAAGTTCTACAAGTATATCTCTGGCTTGTCCTTTTGGCAATAGTTCTCTATCTATCATATCGACAATTATCTTCTTGAATTTTTTAATCATCTCTTGGCTGTCGTTTCCGGCTATGAGTTGTCCTCTAATAATGCTAAATTGATTAATGAGTTCTTCGTTTTTGTCTTTCTTTGGACTTGGCACATCTAACTTGCTAGATAAAGATGTTCTGTTAGAGACGAATTTTAAATATTCACGCTCCTCATCATCTAATCTCTCCAATTCGCTAAAAGAAGGGATGGCACCTCCTGCCATTTTGTTAAAAACGACTTGTAGGTTTGGTGATATTCTCTTGGTTTTTAATTCAGGGATAAATGCTCCATTTCGTCTCTTTACCATAATGACACCATCTTTTAATTTTCTTCGATTAATTAGATGCTTACCAAACGGAACATAGTCTGCTTCTTGAGGTAATCCTGCAGTTTCATCGACCATTAGTCCTTTTCCTTTCATGCGTGGCATCTTTGGCATCGTGAAGAGTTTCTTGTGAGGGTTTAATCCGGTTGAAAATCCGTTTCCTTGTATCTCTTCTTCTGTAAATTCTACAACCTGTGGAGGAGCCTTTCCAGATAATAGCGCCTCTGGTTGCGCTCTTGCCCATAGTTGTTTAATGATTTCATCCTCTTTTTCTAATCTTATGATTGCTGTTGTTTTATCGAGGTTTTTAGTTAGTCCAATTTTTTTTGCAGCCTCTGGATCTATCTTTCTAATTGCTTCCAAGTAATCTCTCATACTTGGCTTTCCAACAACCCTTGATGTGTTTGGAAAAGATGATTTTCGAAGTTCTATTAAAGGAATGTATCCATATTCAATCTCCTTAACAATTACCTTTGGTTCTAATCCTACAGATAGAACAGTTGCTTCTGGTATTTCTTCTGCAGTTGCCATTTGAAGAGGTTCTGTTTGAGATATTGTCTCACGAAGAGCCGCCAATTCTGCTTGTAAATCTCCAGAATAAGATGTTATACTTGCAATCTCTCTCATAACGGTTTCTGCTAAAACCATATCTCGTCTCGTCATAGCAGTATTAAGAAGTTGTAAACTCTTTGCTAGTTGAGCACTTGTTGGCATTTCTCTTACTAGTCCGTCGACTTCTCTCAATATTTCATCTGTTAGAATGGCATTTTGGTTTTCTTGAATGGCTTCTACTGCAAGAGGAAGTTCGTTTATTGCTTGGCGTAGGTCTGCTATGTTTTGTGTAATGTCTCTACCAATTTCAGTATTATCCAAACCAAGTTCTCTAACATTTCTTAAAATCTCTTGCAAGTCTCTTAACTCTGGGATATTTTGCAGAGGATAATCTACACCTTGCGTTTCGTTGAATTTCTGCATTAATCTCGCCAAGTATTGGTTAAAAGCAGCCGCAGGGACACCAAGAGCAAACTTGGGTTTTAAGTCCTTTATGATTGTGTTTATTTGTTGGGCAACAAAACGGGCTTCGTCGTCATTCAATCCGGAAGACACAGCATTAGCATCAGCACCAGACATAATCTCAGTCAGTCTTCCTCTTAATTGCATTCGCAGATTTGTAAGGTCTCTCAATTTTTCAGTTGTATCTCTTGTATCGACAAGTTGGGAAGGAGCGCCGGTTCGTTGGTATACCTTGTTGGCTTGATCATTTATGTCGTCGTTTTTTATCTGCAGTCCTAAAGTATCCATGTAAGCCTTTCGATACTTCGTCATATCTTGTTGGGTTCTATAGGCAACACCGCTCATTTATAATAATACAAAATATATTATTTTTGCATTATACATATCTATTCTTGTTCTGTGTCTGTCTTCGGTTCTTTTTCCGGTTCTGTTTCGTCTTGAGGATGGAGCACGCTATAGTCTGGTGGCGTTGTGTCTTTCACGAATATTTTAGAGATGTCTTGTCCACTTTCTAAAATCTGGTTGTTGACAATATCGTTAAACTCTTCGTTTATGCGCTCGTCCTTCCAAGTGGTAAACATTTCATAAAGTTCTTTTGTGAACTTATTCTTCTTTCTTTGTTGAAAACTGGATGGGTTTGTTAAGGGATGTTCTTTCCAATTATCGAGAAGAACCACTTTACATTTAGTGGCTTTTGCTTTAAGGTAATCATAGGTCTCTTGATTATCGCAATTAAAAAGGTAGTCGGGCATCCGTATATAATTAAGCAACATTTTAATTTTTGAGAATTTATCGTAAAATATTTTGGCACGCTCTTTATATATGCCTGTTGTTGTCGATAAAGAACTTTACCAAAGAGCAAGAGCAGAAGCAGACCGTGTCTATAGTAAATCGTCTGCATATAAATCAGGTTTTATTGTAAAACGCTACAAAGAACTAGGAGGTCGTTATGTTGATGATGATATTCCAAAAGCCCTTGATAGATGGTTTAAAGAACAATGGGAGGATATAGGCAATAAAGACTATCCGGTATATCGTCCAACTAAAAGAATATCAAAAGAGACACCTCTAACTGTTGCAGAGATTGACCCAATACAAGCAATTCAGCAAGTAAAACTCAAACAGATCATTCGTGGTAAATACAATCTTCCTCCATTTCATCGTCGTTAATTATTTATAAGCAAGTGGCATCGATTGTGTCATCTGCAAAGGTATAACTACTCCATTTATTGTCCAAGTCCAATTTTGTTTTTCTTTTTGGGGAGACAAAGCATATATGGTCTGTCTCCCCTCTTCTCGTTGTTCTCTTTTTTTGAGTTTTTGTTTTAATCGGCGCTCTTCTGCATTTTTATATGGCATCCTCTTCTTTGTAATTGATTTATACTTTTTTTGCCTAAATCAATTTTTATAACTATTTTTCTCTTAAACTCGCCAACGAACGCTCACAACTTTCAGCGTGTTCTCTGCCGTCTTCCGGTATGTCCATATTGAGCCATCTCTCTTTCTCACAACAAAGGTCATCTTCTCCATTCTATACTTCTGTATATTATCTTTATATAAAAACTTCCTAAAAGTATTTATACAAAAAACTCTTAAAACCGCCAAAGACCCTCCAAAAAATAACCGCATTTGAATAACCGCATTAGAAAAAAATAACCGCATTTGACTTTATCTAGCAGATTGCTTAACTCTGTTTTATTATTTTTTATTATCATAATGGTAAGGAAAAAGAATAACAATAAGAAGAATGCTATTGTCAGTAACAATTCTAATGCGGTTTTAAATGCGGTTATTTAATGCGGTTATTGATATTTTTAGTTTCTATAGAAAAAGTTCGAAAGTAGTTTTCAAACTCACGAACTATTCTACAACTATTCTAACGCAAAACACGAAAACCGCATTTCAAAAAACCGCATAACCTCAATTAACCGCTTTATGATTTTATAGGATTTATTCGTATAAAATAAAATTCTAATTTAATGGTTGCCTTCAGTCTCTTCAATCCATTTCAAACCAAGGATGCAACTGCCATGATTACTTTCAGTTGTCAAACCTTGCTTTTTCAATTTTCTAACAAACACATTACTACTCTTTGAATTCTCTGCAGGATATTTATGAACAGAAAGCCAAGTGTTATATTTTTGGCGGAAGTCATTAACTTTGATCACTCCAGTTGGAGATTTATTGCCTTTTCCTCTATCTACTTCGCATTCTTCGCAGTTTTCTAGGATAAAATCTTTTAAATAATCTGTTTCATTATCTGCTATGACTTCATCACGCTTTACAAGCATCTCATCTGTAAATTCAAAAGAAGAACGAACAACACCATTATTCATAATATAAGAGAATACACAAGACAACATTTCTGGTCTCAACATTCGTGTTTCAATTTCTGTGTCAATATCAAAACGATTATTGAAAGGAAAACATCCTAATCTGTCATGTGTTGCTTTATCTACATCAATGTTTGGCATCTGGTTAGTTGCAACGAATAATGTTGTTGTTGGTCTAATTGTTCTATTTGTTTTTTGCAATCCTCTAACATCAACACCATCACCACCAGTTATTTTTTTAACCATAGTATTATCTAATTGTTGTTCTTCTTTCAATTCTGTAATGTATCCAATACGAACATTCTCTAATTTTTCATATTCAGTCGTAATATTGCTTCTGTTCTTTTTTTCGATAATAACATCGTTGCTAATAACATCCATAAACTTTGGAAAAACACTTGATATTAATTTCAAAAGTAGGGATTTGCCATTACGACCTTCACCAATCAAAAAAAAGATAAAGCGGAGAGGTTTGCCACAGATTGCAGATTTCACAATATCGATAAAAACTTGTAGCGTATCTTTTCTGCCACAGAACACCGCATTAAAATATCTCTCCAATTCTTCATTTAAATCCTCTGGTATGGTCTCAAAATATCTAACTGGGCATTCAAAAGTCCATTTATCCTCGATGGTGCGGTCTTTAAGTTCTTTTGTAAGGACATTAAAAATCTTACCGGAAGCAATTGGGACAACATCGAGTTTTACATCTAATGCCTTTTCAAAAGTCATCCTATCCTTGGACAGAATACTTTGAACCTCACGGATAATGTTATTACGATTTCCTGTGCTTTGAAACTTGGCTTCTATCTTTGATATTGTCTCTTTGGATGTTCTCAGTTGCATTTTTTGGTCTTCATCTAAATCAGTATCATCGATTTTTAATAGGAGGTCTTTCCTTGGCTTAAAATATTTTGTAAAAATCTGTTCCAACTGCCCTCTAATGTGTTCGCTGTTTGTCAATTCATATAATTTCTCTCTTGTGAATTGGTAAAAAATATCCTTACGAACATCAACACACACGCTACAACTTTTTAGATGAAAGCAAACCAATTTTGCCAATCCAAGGTCAGTATCCATATTTTCTGTAAAAGTTGGCGTGTTCTTCTCTGGGTAGTATTCATTCATGATGACATTTGTTAGTGATGCATTAACCAATCTTGATTGATACACTATTAAATTCATTCCGCAATTGGATTTATTATTAAAACCTGCAAACTTGGTTACATAATGCTCTTTCGAATGGCTCATAGTTGGTGTTCTAAATTTTAAATACAGATGCAACCCCTTATCATAGTCATTAGCAAACAAGGATCTAAAAGCCATTCCAATTTTAATACGGTCATCATATGACATATGAACGGATGACAAACAACTATAGTGTAGAAGGTCATTAATGAACTCATAGTGTTTGTCAATATTGGTTTCTGTCATATTGCTTTCTTCAAAAGGAGCATCAGTAGAACTTGGCGTATTGGTAAATAATGTTTGAGAAAATTTTATCTTACCATCAGCAACACAGAATTTGGAAGCGTCCAACTTTTGGCATTCTTCTAGTTTTTCTGGAAAGACCCTTATAAAAATATCATTAAGGTCAATAGCGTCGTCTTCTTCTGTGGTTGGTTTTTTTTGCAGAATAAATGGATTGTTCTTACCAATTTTGGATTGATTATAAAATCGAAAATTTTGATTTGCTCCATAAGGGGCTTTGTCAAAAATATATCGTGTTTCAACTGCTCCAAGTGTATTTGTGAATTGGTAAGAAAGCAAACCAACATCCGGACACGACGCCATCTGTTTCCAAAGCCAATTAATGAACTCTTTGTGTGTTTTGACATTTTCAAAATAGCAGTTGGAAGCCGTTAGATGGTATGACAATTTTTTTGGAGTAGATGAGTTATAAATAACCCACACAGGGACAACGCCAAACTCATTTTCAAAAATTGGGGAGACAAACGATAAGAAGGTGTCAATCCTTCTCTGGTAAGTATCGAAAGATATATCTGTCATTTCGCAATCAAAATATGGATGAACCGGAATATTTGCTGGGACTAGTTCGTAGAGATGGTTGTCATTATTAACAATACCAATTATGGTGTCATCATCATTTATTGGGACATAGAAGTATTTCTTGCAGACCTTGACTTCACCATTCTTTTTGTATTGGTGATCCTGTGAGAAAAACAAAAAGTTCTCATATTTCTTATCTACAGCGTTGTAGCAGTCGTCTAGTTTGTTGTAAAGGGTTCTTTTGGCGCTCATCTCTCTTTTCTATTACATGAGAAAATAATTTTTATATCCTTTTTTTATAAAAAATTCTAAAGGTTTCCTAAATATTTCTAAAAACTTTATTATTTATCCTTTTTATAGGTAAAATAATAATCGTAAAATTTTTCATATGGTCTCTGTGATGGTCTGCTCTTCTATCATAATCCTTTCAAAAAGTTCTCTTGGGATTTTCTTTTTTATTTGTCGAAGTTTATAAATATCTGCAAGGTAAATACCATATTCTTTAAACTCTTCTTCCGGTAGGTTATGGGTTTTTTTGTATTTCAACGAGTTCTTGTAGGACTTGCATTCTTCTTTATTGTCTGCATAATACTTTCTCATATACTCACGCATATATGTAGTCATATCTTCTGTCTTCCTTGGCTTTTTCTGTTTGACTGGCAAAGGTTCGTCGCTCATTTATATTAATTGGATATAAAAAATCTTTAACTCTTTTTTTTCTAAATGAGGGTAAATGAGGTTATGCGGTTTTCTGTAATGCGGTTTTCGTGTTTTGCATTAGAATAGTTGTAGAATAGTTTCGTAGTTTGAAAACTACTTTGAACTTTTTTCTATAGAAACTAAAAATATCAATAACCGCATTAAATAACCGCATTTAAAACCGCATTTGAATTGTTACTGACAATAGCATTCTTCTTATTGTTATTCTTTTTCCTTACCATTATGATAATAAAATAATAAAAGAGAGAACAAGACAATCTGCTAGATAAAGTCTAATGCGGTTATTTTTTTCTAATGCGGTTATTCTAATGCGGTTATTTTTTTGGGGTTTTTGGTGTTTTAAGAGAAAAAAGTTATAAGATTTTGAGAAAATGAGTGATGATAAAAAATTGAGGAAAAGCGGAGATACGCTCAATTGTTTTAAATTATTGGTTCTGCAGTTGTTATGGTCTCATCCGGTCTATTAATATATTCAATTTTCACTTCTCCTAAAGTTTGTTTAAAAATTCAAAAAAAAGAGAATTATGCAGTCTATATGGTCTCATATGATAGTTGGTATTTTTTGTATTTTTTAAAGATTTTAAGAGAAAAAAGTCATAAAATCATAGGCATTATCTCCAACTTTAACAAAAAGCCATTATTTCTTTTCTCGATAATAGGTATAAATGGATACTCATAGAGCAATCAAAGTTGGCGTTTCGCCAAAACAATTAAGCCGAATGCGCAAAGGACATCCTGTTAGAATTAGACCACCCATGGAAGGAGAAGGTGTTGTTGTTATTGTAGATCCAAGCACTTATGATTTGGCAACAAGAACCTTTAGCAGAGGTAAAGGAATGCAACTGGCTTTAACGCCAACTGAACTTGCAGTCAACAAAGAGTTTGAACCAAAAATGGAAGGGAAAGGCATTTTTGGAAAGACATTTGATAGAGCAGTTGGCGCTATTATTGGTAAGAAAAACCAAAAGGAGGTTTATGATGCTGCACGAACTCTCTTACCTCTTGCTCAAACCGGACTTGTAGGAGGACTTGCATCTGCAGGAACGGCTCTTGCTGTTGCCCAACCAGAATTGGCGCCATTCATACCTGGAGCAGTTGCTTTACTTTCTCAATTTGGAACTGATTATCTCGAGAACCCAACTATTTACCAAGGAAAGAATAGAGGAAAGGCTGTTAAAACGATGGCTGGTAAATATGCCCGCAATATGGCTATTCAATCTTTGAATAAAGAACTTGGAACTAATATGGATAATCTCTCAACTGCTGGTATTGCAGATGCAGTGGCAAACAAAGCAGCCGCTGAACTTGCCAAACGAGGTATTGAGGCTCAAAAAGAAGAGATGGTTGGAGAAGGACTTTATGCCGGAAAAGGATTGTATGCTGGTTCTGGACTTTATGCAGGAAGAAGTCGAGGAGGTAATGTTGGTCTATACCAAGGCTTACTTCATCAACAAAGCCCCGCTTTGAGGTCTCAACCATACGCTGAAAATTTCCAATTTAAATCGACCTTACCACCTCAATACCAAAAGTATATTGTCTAAGAGGGGAGACAGACCATAATATGCTATGCCATTACATTAAAAAATAAAATATTTTTATCTGTGTCATATCCTCGTTCTTTAATTAATATTTCAAACGCTTTTCTATCATAGTTTGGATTAGACGGAAAAGGACAATCAAAACTGCTTTCAACTGAAAATGGTTTTGAATATTTTATAAGTGTGAGCCTTTCATCATCTATGCATACATCACGACCAACTTGGACGCCAATAATATTTGAAAATGATGTATTTCTCAAAATAGCAGATAATAAAGTGCCACTTCCAACAGAACACCATATTTCGTCTGGTTCTTTTTCAAAAATATTAATAACTGTGCTAATCCATTTACCTAAAATGTCAACATGATCTAATGCTCCAAAATTTATGAGGACACTATCCGGATTATTTTCACAATATTTTTTTGCTCTTGACTGAATGACAGTTAGATATGACGGAAACACTTCAATAATAGTTGCTCCAAGTTTTTCGCATAGCAAAGTGTTCTTGTGCTTGGACTTTCTTCGTGCAGTAAATATAATTGCTTGCTTATTATATTTCTTACAATAAATGGACAGAGCAATTTGAAACCCACCAAAAACAGAAGTAGCATAAACAAACTCTTCTTTCTCGATATTCTGCTTAATTATATAGTCTGCTATGATGCTTTTAGAGCCACCATCTAACAGGTCATCTCTAACTATGCTAATGTTATTTATTTTTTGAATTATAGGAATATTCATTATAATCTACAGATATTATAATGGAACGACAAACAATATCAACAATAATCAAACCAATAACTGAGGAAAAAGCCCTCAACGATTTTTTGAGATTATGCAGAGAGAAAGACAGAGGATTAAAACAAACCTCACGACTTGGAACAAAGACGCTTGATTATTTCACATTCTATGAGAGACTTAACACAAAGGGTAGATTAGGTATTTCTTTCTTTGATTTTTTTGATGAGATTGAAACACATATCGAGAAGCCATACCATAGGAAGATGATGAATTGGTTAAACGAACATCGTCAAAATGTAGAAGATGTTTGTAAATATTATGAGATTTACAGACTATACCATGGGGTGATTGCTTCATTTTCACCGGTTAATGCTTTACAAGTCTATCAAAGATATAATCCAAAAAAAATCTTGGATTTTTGTAGCGGATGGGGCGGACGCTTTCTTGGTGCTTGCGTATATGGTGCAGAACAATATATAGGAATAGACAGCAATCCTAATCTTATTGAACCATATAATCGAATGACCTCTATGACAGAACAACATACATCAACCGATGCCAGGTTTATTTTTGGAGATTGTTTGAAAATTGATTATTCGCAACTTGAATATGATATGGTTTTCACAAGCCCACCATATTTTAACTTGGAACTCTATACCGGAACCAACAAAAAGTCGAATAAAGAATGGAATGGCTTCTACCAAAAGGTATTTCTCGATACTTATAAATTTCTCAAACCAAACGGACACTATGTGCTAAATATACCAAAGAAGGTTCTCATGATTGCAATAGATGTCCTTGGAGAACCAATCGAACAATTTAACCTTGGAAAACCTTCCAGATTAAAAGGAGGAGGAGAAGACTATAAAGAAGTGTGCTATGTTTGGAGACGATAAATGGTTTGTCTCCCCTATTTATTTTTCATATCTCTAATCATCTTCATATGGTCACGAGCCTCTTGTGATCCCTTAACAAAGCGTCCCTTTTTAACCAAACCAGTCCCAGTAGCCTTTTGAACTTTCTTAGCAGCAATCGAACCAAGTTTTGAACCAAGAGCAGAACCAGCAACACCTGCAACCGGATTTCCTCCAGTAGCAGTAGTAGCAAGCCCTCCAAGAATGGCGCCAGAGAGTGCAGGAATACCAAACTTTACTAAATCTGTAGCAAGCCCTCCTTTCTTCGAAGTGATATAGTCATCACTTGGATTGATAAAGCGGTCTTCGATTGGCTGAACGAATTCTGCCTGAAAATCCTTTTTAATAGGCTGAACGATTTCCTTTTCAAACCCCTTCTTAACATCGCTTCCTAATTTTTTAAAAGCGCCTGATACTTTGCTTGATATTTTAATTTTACCTCCAGCCATTTTTGGCTCCATAGAGCATCCACACATTTCACAATAAGGCATTATACCTTTACCAGATATTTTTTTTCTCGATATTCGCTTTTTATAGATGAGGATTAGTTTAATGCCACTATCACCTAACTCAATCGTTCTGTATTCTGTAAAACCCTTATCCTCTGCTTCCTTTGGGTCAATCTGTCTAAATCTAAAATATTCACTTGACCTATCAACTGCAGGGGCTTTATAACCGTTTTCATTCAACCATTTCTTGGCATTCAACACGGAAGGGTGCTTTAATTTATCAAAAATAACAGATTGAACGACATAACTCGTGCCTAACCCTTTGCCAGTAATAGCCACATTAAAACGTCCTCCAATATCTGTGACTGTGTTTGCAAACTTTCGTAGTTCTGGAAGATTTTTAAAGAGTTGTTCTGTATCTTGTTTGATAAACTTGATGTCTTCCTCATCACCAATACCGTTTGATTTGAATATCGAGACAATAAAATCTTGACAGTTATTACTGCTTGCTGAATATCTAAAGAATTTTTTACCTTGATACTCTTTGGTCTTATTCATCATTTCATTAATTGTTAAACCAACCGGAATATTGCTTGAGACAGACTTTGATTGAGTTTGTGATCTTTTCTTTGGAGATACATCCATGTTAATAACCTCATTCTTCTCAACTGATAAACGCTTACCACTTTTTGTGCGGATTTCTAAAAATAGATGAAAGAGAGTATCAAAAGCGTTTTTCATACGAGAGCCAAACTCTCCTGCAGAAAAAAGAGATAAAGCGCCAGTTAAAACAGACGGAACTGGTGTCCTCATTATGGTAAGACCATCAACAATCTCATCGCCATATTTTGAAAGAATTTCACGAACCTTTGGTGGGTAATCCTCTCTCCCCTTGATTACAGTAGTGCCATAATCTGTCACATCTCGAATAACATTTTGTGCTACATCTTTCAAAGTTTCAAAACCAGTTTCTAATTTACTCTTGGTTGCAGAGGCAACATTTCGTGTGGTAGAACCAATCTTTCGTCCAATATTTTTTGCTCCTTGAATAAAATCTTTGACAACACCCTCACCTTGAACTTTGGCTTGCTTTCGCTCTTCTCTCTTTCGTTTATTAGATGCTAAAGTCTGTTCTAGTTTTGCCTTTTTTCTTTCCTCTTCTGTTGCGTATTTTTGGCGTCGTCCTTTCTTTGGTGCTTGTTGCGTAGGCTCAATAACAACATTTTCTTCTGTTATTTCAATAGGCTCCTCAATTGGAGATGATGGTTTCTCGACTTTTCTTTTTGAGGTTGTCTTTGTAATCCTTTCACCATTTGGTAAAGTGTCAACCTCCTTGTCTAGATTAATAACGATGTTCTTTTGAGTTTTCTTTCCTTGTGCAGTTTCATAATTAATTGCAGAAGTAGTAGTTCTCTTCTCTCTTATTGATTTCATGTAATCACGGGCTTCTTGGCTTCCTTTTTCTAATCGAGGCATCCTTTTCACTATACAATTGCTAAAGAAAATAAAAATCCATCTTATTTTCATTAATTTTGAATTAATCACCAAAGTAGGTGATATGACATAAAAGCCGGAGACCACTTACTGTCCATAGCCCACTTTGCATTTCTAATTTTAAACATTCGTCTTCTGTCTTCGTTATTGTGGTAAGTCCAATCTTGAGCCCCCCACATACCAAAATGTATCATTTTACCGGAAGGATTTGGCATCATATATTTTTTTGATGCTCTTGTAGATATATACAACGGAACATCCTCTCCATAAAATTTATCTACAAGTCTCCTCACCTTTTGCGGATTAGAATATTGATAAATCAATTGTTCTTTTGACATTTATAAAAAGCAAACATTTAAATTATTGGCTTACCAAAGAAAGTCCCCATTCTAAATCTTCTGTGTGTGGTGTCCTTATAGGAGTAATAGGTCTGCTATTGGTTGGAGAGACTGACGGTATATCTGCTAAAGCATCTTTGATTGTTTTTTTCACAAGGTTCGAACTCTCTGTAAGTTTGATGTAGTTATTATAGATTTTCTCGAGATAATCTTTTGCAGGAACTGGTCTATGGTCTTTTGTGAGTAAGAGAGTTTTTTGTATATCAATCGATAAAAGGTAATATTCTCTACTGCTAATGAGTTCTGCCTCAACCCTTTTTTGAATTGCCAAGAAAAGTTCTATAGATCCAATAACAGAACAGATGAGAGACAAAACACATGTGATGCCACTAATAGCCTTCTGCTCTAAATAATTCTGCATACCAACGGCAATCACACTATTTATCCCGCTAATAACAATCAAAGGCAAACGAAAATATTGTAATGTATTTTTGAGACGAAAGTAAGTATGCTTATGCTCATCACTCAATATTGACGAATTCTTGCGTATTCTCTCTAATACATCCTCTACATCAATCGTCCAATCCGTTCTCCTGATATTTTGCTCATCAAAATCGCTCATTTATATTATAGGTTGAGAGAAAGTGTATTATTTTCTACCACAACAACAATAGATCTAAGCGCATCGTGTGAGAGATATAGCGCAAGCCTCTAATGAAGCGTTTGAAGTAAGATTAGCATTTACAGAAGAAGCAATTCCACAAACATTAAACACTTGAGAACCGCTTGAAGCATAAAAAGATATTGTTTGTGAAAAGAAGCATCCGCCTCCGGCTTGACTTGCCATAGCGTAATATTGGCATACCGGAGAGACAAGAGACGTATTTCCAGTTCCAGAGGTAATCCAAAATTTTAAATTATTATTGCTTGCTCCATTTGTATCTAAATTTATATAAACATCCACTTTGTAAGACCCATAGGCAATATTGGTTCCGTCTAATGTAAATGATTTGAGAACTTTGGCTGTTGTATTAGAAACAATAACATCCCACCCACCAGTTATTAAAGGAAAAACATATCCTAACTCCGTTTTGTTAGTTGGATTACCGCCTGTTCCAGTTGAGGTATTTATTTTGTATTGTACTGATAAGTTGCCTCTAACAGAACAGAATGAACTTGCCGCCCCACCCAAAATCCAAACAGAAGTGGCTCCTCCATTATTCGCCAAGTCCAAACGCCCAGAGGTAAGATTATTTCCAATTCTCAAAACAGTAGGAGAGGTTGCTGTAGGAGCCTCAATCGCTGTCAAAGTCATAGTTGAGGTGCTTGGATTGTAGGTGAGAGGACCGGTCACGCTGTCAATATATAGTTGTCCTTCTGTGCCTGCTGCAACTTTACTAAAAGGTATATAACAAGTAGTATTCGTGTCATCCGCTGTCATTTTAAATGATAAACTTCCAGGACAACTCACAGTCTCTGTGGAGCGTCCCAATATAATTTGATTACCTGCAGTATTAGTTGCTCCATATCCAATTGCAGTCGAATTATTAAAATTTGCATTCGAACTTGTTGCTCCAATAGCAGTATTGTTTACTCCTGCAGTGGTTGTTAAATTCGCATTATAACCAACGGTTGTGTTAAAATCAATACCACCAACAGACATATCCCTATAGGCATTATATCCAACAGAAACATTTCCAGTCCCATTCAATAATTTACCCAATCCACCATATCCAACAACTACATTAGAAGAGGTTGTATCACTTGCTGCCTGTAAAGCCGTCCTTCCAATTGCTATATTATTATTTGAACCAGAACCAGCAGATGATAGAGTGGCATATAATGCGTTTGCGCCAATTGCAATATTTCCGGTTGTATCTGTCATTTGGTAGCCAGCGCCTGTTCCAATTCCTATATTATGAGATCCAGATGTTACTTTCGCAAGGGCATTTCTACCAAAGGCAATATTACTTATTCCAGAGGTTATATCATGAAGGGTATTATGTCCAAGGCATACATTATTAGTTCCTGTTGTGATTGCCTTTGGCGCTGCAAGGTCATTAATAAGATAATTAAAATCACTTCTGTCCCACTGTATGTCAGTAGTTGGTGAGAAAACCACATCAGCGTTAGTAGTAAGGACGCCATTTACATTTGTAGCAAGAAGATTTTCCGTTCCTTGAGCAGAAGGATATTTTAAAAATTTCTTTACAGCAACATTATAGGTTAAAGGTTCGTCACCAGTAAGGAAGACAGAACTGTCAAAGATTGCCAAGTTTTCAGTAGGTGGTTGATATTCAGCCATTTTAATTTATATATATGTCGATAGATTAAATTTTCTTTCTTTATCTTAATTATATAGATGCCTCCTAAAAAGAGCAAAGAAACACCCACAGGACATATCGTTAATATGTATGAAAGAATACCCAAAGAATTCCTTGACAAGGTAGAAAACCCCAATTTCCATTTGCATAAATTAAAAATACCTATGAGGATGTGTATTGTTGCTCCTTCTGGTTCTGGCAAAACAAACTTCCTAATTAACTTACTGCAGTTGTTTAGTGTTGGTGAAGGGACTTTTCAATCTCTATATATAATAACCCGCAACAAAGACGAACCTCTTTATAAATGGCTTGAGAGTGTGAGTGATAGAATAATCATAAAAGAAGGAGTAGAGAACACGCCACAATTGGACAAGTTTGACAAAGATGCCAATCATTTAGTAGTATGGGATGACTTGGTCTTGAGCAAAGATTTATCAAAGGTAGAACAATACTACATTCGTGCAAGAAAATTAAATGTTAGTGTCATATTCATCAGTCAGTCTTATTTCAAAATTCCAAAAATAATTAGAAACAATTGTTCCTATATGGTCTTGCTAAAATTATCTGGTAATCGAGAAGTGAATATCATTTTGAGTGAATTTGGTCTTGGCATAACAAAGGATCAGTTGTTGAATATTTACCAATATGCAACAAGAGAAAAACTACAGCCTCTATTGATTGACATGGAGGCATCACCGGATGAACGATTTAGAAGAGGGTTTTTAGAAGTTATAACTGTAAGGGCATAGGAAGCCTAAAGGCATCGACACCACCATTTGTGTCATCTGTTATACTGTCTACATCAGCAATCGTAGTAATCTCTCTACGAAGGCTTGGGTCTTTAGGTTGGAAGAAGTGCTTAAGAATATATTCGTTTTTCATAAAATTTGTCGATTTGTTTAAATCCTCAAAATAAGAAAGAAACAATTCAGTATCGTCATAGATGTCTCCGGTTTTATGTGAGAAGTTAAAAATAAAATGCGCCCAAGCGGTGCAGAACCAACCACAAGCATTACTCATTAGAGATTGAATATCCTTTGTATTGAATGGGACTTTCTTCTTGGCAGTTTTCATAATTGCGTTTTTCACTTTTTCAGGTGGTGGCATACCATAAAAATCACAATACATAGGAGCAATTGTGCCATTTGGATATTTCATAATCACAAAAGTAGTCCAGTGTGACCCAGAGTTTAACTCGCCTTTTTCGTTATACTCGTCATCCAGATTGATAAAATATACTTTGTTCTTTTCTAAAAAAGTGGGGACTTCGCTCTTAAAGATGATCCCTTCTCTTGCAAGTGGGATATTCATCTTCGAACACAACTCTCGTATTTGACTATCTGTAAGGGACATTATAATAATAGCAGATAAAATAATATCTTAAAATTCACTTAAATTTTTTTAATTTATCCTTGTTAAAAAAATTGTCCATTTTCTTATTGGTTGTTATAGTAGTATAGACTGCAAAAGCAAAGACCGGAATAACAGATGCTCCTAACCCTTTCATTTATATATGTCGATATTTAATAATTCTCCTTAAAAATTGCTAAAGAATTGTGGTTTTAAACAAAAATTAATATGTTAAACAGTTTTAAACAGAAAATTAAGCCTTTATATGATTAAAAATCTGTTTAAATTTGTTTTATATATGAATAAAATCGATTTTATTCATATATAAAACAAATTTAAACAGATTTTTAATCATATA
>JACCDQ010942245.1_pt1 | contig 21943 bp, 19 predicted proteins | sample 7446031 | NCBI WGS metagenome assembly JACCDQ01 (sample SAMN15323442, study PRJNA562643) | freshwater metagenome | isolation source: river surface water | place: USA:Blue River Watershed | collected 2017-08-17
ATCGAACTGTTGGCCATTGAAGATGCTGGACCGGCGGTCAAGCAACGCGCTGAGCGTGACGTTCAATGGGCGCGCCAGGTTATGGTGGATCTCGGCGTGCTGCCACAAACGCCAGATGCGTCAAATTTGAATGGAGCTTCAAATGAGTGATCCAAAGGCTCGTAGTCGAAAGAAGACTGTTGATGAGATTCAGCAGGCTATCGCGCAGGTGCAGGCTGGTCAAGGCAAGGTGTCCATCTCTGCGGTTGCAAAATTGGCGGGGGTCACCCCTGCACTGATTCACAACACCTACCCCGACCTCGCCGAAAAAATTAGAGGACTGGTGGGCAGGGCGACGCGAACCCAGCGCGATGCCAAGCATGATGCGCTGGTTCGTGAGCGAGAGGTCAACCGCGCTCTGAGGCAGGAACTCGCAGAATCGCGCGCGGACTTGGCCAAACTTGCATCTGTCAACCAAGTGCTTCTGAACGAAGTGGCCTTACTCAAAGGCATGGCCACTGGCAAAGTGGTTTCGATTCTTCAACCAAAAGGCGCCGGCGTTTAGTCATGTTCAAAGGCTCTGGTCATGTTCGCTCTGGTTGATGGCAATAACTTTTACGTCAGTTGTGAGCGCGTGTTTCGGCCCAGTTTGAACGGTCGTCCAGTGGTTGTGCTGTCTTCAAATGATGGGTGTGCGATTGCACGCAGCAACGAGGCCAAGGAGCTGGGAGTCAAGATGGGCGCGCCGTGGTTCGAGATACAGCACTTGGAAGAACAGGAAGGTCTGGTCGCGCTGTCGGCCAACTTCGCTTTGTATGGAGACATGAGCGACCGCATGATGAGCATTGCTGCTGGGCTGGGTCCGGCACAGGAGATCTATAGCATCGACGAGTCATTCATTGGACTTGATGGTGTTCGCGGTGACCTGACCAAGAGATCTCATGCTGTGCGTGACCGGATCAACCAGTGGACTGGCATCCCCTGCGGCGTCGGTATTGGTGCCACCAAGACACTGGCCAAACTGGCCAATCACATTGCCAAGACCGCCGAAAGAAAGCCTGGCAGTTACCCTGAGAGTTTGGCTACGGTCTGCAACTTGTTAAACCTCCCTGGATCTGACGTGGATGCCATATTGGCGGCGACCGATGTGGGCGAAGTGTGGGGGGTCGGTCGGCGCATCGGACAGCAACTGCGTGACGCAGGGGTGACTTCGGTTCTCGACCTCGCAAGATTGAGTCCATCCATGGTTCGTAATCGTTGGAGCGTTGTATTGGAGCGCACAGTCAGAGAATTGCAGGGTGAGGCATGCATCAGCTTGGATGTCGCGCCAAGCCCTAAAAAGCAGATTGCCTGCACCCGCTCATTTGGTCAGCCCGTCACTGAAGTTGAGCCGCTCATCGAGGCAGTAAGCGAGTTCACCAGCCGTGCGGCAGCCAAGCTACGGCGTCAATCCGGCTTGGCCGGTCAGATACTGGTGTTCGCCCACACGTCCCCCTTCCGGCAAGGACCACACTTCTCCAAAAGCATAGTCATACCCCTGCGCCGTCCGACGGCGGATACCAGGCATCTGGTTCAGGCCGCAGTAATGGGCGTCACCCAGATTTACAAACCGGGATTCAAACTCTCCAAGGCAGGAGTCATGCTGCTGGACTTGATGCCAGACAACGTCTCACAAGGCGAGTTTGACTTCGATGCGCCTGAAACACGGGATCGCGGAAAATTGATGGCGGCGATGGACGCCATCAATGATCGATTTGGACGCGGTGCCATCCATGTTGGAAGCGCTGTCGGGGCAGGATCGCCCCGCGACTGGTCGATGCGACAGGAAAGACTCACGCCTCAATACACCACCAAATTTAGTGATATGCCTGTAGCTAGAGCTTAGAGCTCCATCGGGCTTGAGGCGAGTTTCAACCGCGCATAAAGACAATCGCATGCTTATTCGAGTCCAAAATGCACACGCATGGCTGTCTTCAAGTCCTCAACGTTGGTCAAGCCCTGTTCGCCTTCCATGCCTCCCAGCTCAATAATGGTGATGCATTCTTCGACAAGCATCCTTGCAAACGCGTCGAAATTGACCTCGCTCCATGTCTCGCTCAGACCCGAACAGTGGTCGCTGGCCTGCTTGATCTCTGTGGCTTGGACTAACAGAGCTTTGATTCTTTGATTTGTGGGGTCAGTTATTTGCATTCACGCCTCCTGGATTGGGGTTGCCGGATTTCTCGCCCGCATTGAATGTCAGAATGAAGATGAGCCCTGCGCCGATGCAGATGGCGACATCTGCGATATTGAACGCTGGCCAATGCCAAGCATTCCAATAGAAATCAAAGTAATCAACCACAGGTCCTCGCAGAGCCCGATCCAATGCGTTGCTCAATGCGCCTCCAAGGATCAAGGCAAAGCCAGTTGCCTCGGCTTTGGGCCGAGGCCGAGACAAAATTGCGACCAACCATCCACAAGCGAGGACGGCGATTGAAAGAAAGAAGTAGCGCTGCCACCCACCCGCACTTGCCAAAAAGCTAAATGCGGCGCCGGGATTTAGAACATGAACTAAATTGAAGTATGGGGTGATAGGGCGCATCTCCAACAAGGCCATGTGATCGGACACCAAGCTTTTTGCAAGTTGATCCAGCATCGCAATGCCAATGGCCAATCCAAACCACGGTCCAATTCGCGACGCTTTGATCGATTTCCAAGCTAGAACTCTCGCGGCAATCTGCATGCTGGCTGTGCCCACAAGCCAACCGGCCACCACGTCGGAGGGGAAGTGCATTCCTGCCGCGACGCGGGACCAACCCACCAGGACCGGATACAAAACCAGTATCCACCGAAGTCGCTTGTTGACCAAGTTCCAAAGCGCGCTGACAACAAGCGCTGAAAAAGTGGCGTGGCCGCTTGGAAGGCTGTATTGGCTATCGGCTTCGCCGATAACGCGAATGGCCTCTCCAAAAACGATCGCCGGACGAGGAAAAGCAAACGTGACTTTCAGCAGCCAGGCGACGAGGATCGCCGCGCCATAGGCGATGACAAGTGAAATCAACACGTTGTTGATGAATTTTGCTTGGTGCTTGGCGCCCGCTCTTCTGGCATGGAGCCATAGGCCTGCCATCACGGCGGGCGCAGACCAGTAACCCCCTGCAAGCGCCAAGAACTGAACCAACGGCGAAAGGCCCTGTGGGGTTGCTCCGTTGATCACGCGAAACAGCGCCTCATTGAGGCCACCCCAGTCGTAAAAAGCATGCGCCCAATTCATTTGCGGAGCATCCTCAATCCGTTGAATACAACCAAGAGGCTGGCTCCCATGTCTGCAAACACTGCCATCCACATGGTCGCGCCACCAAACAAAGCCAGCAGCAAGAACACGGCCTTAATGCCCAAGGCCAAGGCAATGTTCTGCCACAGAATGGTTTGGGTCTTGCGTGACAGCTTGATGGCTTCGGGAATGCGGTGCAGGTCATCGTTCATGATCACGACGTCCGCTGCCTCCATGGCGGTGTCCGTTCCAGCGCCACCCATCGCGAAACCTATGTTGGAGCGTGCCAACGCTGGTGCATCGTTGATGCCGTCGCCAGTCATGGCGACATAGCCATATTGCTTTTGCAAGCTCTCAATGGCAACAAGCTTGTCCTCGGGCAACAAATTGCCGCGCGCATCGTCGATGCCGGCCTGATTGGCGATGGCCTTGGCTGTGGCGACGTTGTCGCCCGTGAGCATGACCGAAGCTACGCCAAGAGCATGAAGTTCCGCGATGGCCTCGCGCGAACTCTCCTTGATGGTGTCTGCAACCGCGAATATCGCCAGCACTTGGGCAGATGAAGCCAGCATCGTGACCGTGCGGCCTTGCGCTTCATGCTTTGCCAAGCAGGCTTCGATCTGCGGGCTGCACAAACCTCGGTCTTCAATCAGGCGATGGTTACCAAGCATCAATGAAAGGCCATTGGCTTTGGCTTCAATGCCCCGGCCTGGCAAGGCTGTGAAGCCTTCGAGTTGTCCGCTTTCTTGGATGCCCAATCCTTGGGCGATCGCTTTGGACACGGGATGGTCGGATTGCCCGGCCATGTTCGATGCCCAACGCAAGACTTGCGATTCCTCCTGGTCGGTTGGCAGAACTTCGGTCGCCACCAGTTTGGGCTTGCCCAGTGTGATGGTTCCGGTCTTGTCCAGCGCGATCGCCTTGATCTTGCGGGCTCCCTCCAGATGGATGCCGCCCTTGATCAGGATGCCACGGCGCGCGGCAGCGGCCAGGCCGCTCACGACGGTTACGGGGGTGGAGATCACCAACGCGCAAGGGCACGCGATAACCAAAAGCACAAGTGCTTTGTAGATGGCCTGAATCCAGGTCCAATCCATCAGCCAGGGCGTCAGCAAGCAAACGGCCAAAGCCAATGAAAAAACGGCGGGCGTGTAGATGGAGGCGAAACGATCCACAAACTGCTGCGTAGGCGCCCTTGAACCTTGGGCCTGTTCGACCGCATGGATGATGCGGGCCAGCAAAGTGCCATTGGCCGCAACGCCAACTTTGGCCTCAATCATGCCCGTGGTGTTGATGGTGCCTGCAAACACGGGGTCGCCGATGGCCTTGTCAACAGGAATGCTCTCGCCAGTCACTGGGGATTGGTCTATGGAAGTAGACCCAGCAACGATCACGCCGTCCAGCGGAATACGCGCGCCAGGTTTGACCCGAACGACTGCGCCTATGCCGACGGTCTGGACTAGGCTCTCCACCCATGAACCGTCGGCTTGCTTGACCTCGGCCTTCTCAGGCGTCATGTCCAGCAGGCCTTTGATGGCATTGCGGGCGCGGTCTACCGACCGCGCTTCGATGAGTTCGGCAATGGCATAAAGGGCCATCACCATGGCGGCCTCCGGCCATTGACCAATGAGGAACGCGCCCGTCACAGCGACGGACATCAATGCATTGATATTCAAGCGCAGGTTTCGCAGCGCAGCCAAACCCTTCACATAGGTTGAAAAGCCGGCCAGTCCAATGGCTGCGGCCGAAAGCGCCATGCCAACGCCGGTGAAGGTCAGGGTATGCGGAGCGAAGAATGAAATTGATTCGGCTCCAAAGGCCAGAACCAAAGCCAAGGCGTAGCGGGGCAAGCCTTCGGAAAGCGCAAAGCTACCATGACGTTGCCCCTGATGATGATCTTGTTCAGTCTGGGCATGGTCATCTTCTGGCTCCAATGGCAACGACAAAGGGACCGGTTTGAATCCCGCCTTGCGAATCGCCTCAAGCGCCTGCGGAATGGCTTCTGGTGGGGCATCGATTGCGATAGTCCGCGCGCCCAGTTGAAAGCTCAGGCTGCGTAGCCCTGGAAGTTTCGCCAAGGCATGGCGAATCTCTCCTTCCTCTGACGCACAGTCCATGGTGGGGATGCGGAAAACCGGGATGCCTTCCGGCACTGGTTGGGATTGGGCGATGACGATGGATTCCGTCCCGCAAGCGCTCCCACAACCGCAGGAGTGACTGGTATTGGATTCTTCGGCGCATGGGTGGCTCATGGGTGTCCTTGCAAAGCAGCGTTCGAGTCGATACAGTATTAAAAACCCTGTAGCCGCTACAGAGTCAAGCCATTGAGGAAATCTCATGAAAATCGGCGAACTGGCCGCTCTCACGAATACGCAAGTCGAAACCATCCGCTTTTACGAGCGCGAGAATTTGCTTGCGGAACCTGGTCGCAGTGAGGGCAATTACCGGATATACGGTGAAACCCATGCGGAGCGCTTGTCCTTCATCCGCCATTGCCGTAGCCTGGACATGACGCTCGATGAGATTCGTGTCCTGTTGCGATTCAAGGACGCTCCCACGGAGAACTGTCTGGAAGTCAATGAGCTTTTGGACGAGCACATTGGCCATGTGGCGCAACGGATCAAGGAACTGCGCCAGTTGGAAAAGCAGCTCAAAAGCTTGCGCGAAAACTGCCTGGGTGGTCAGGAGGCACAGAACTGCGGCATCCTCAATGAGCTGACTGAGATTGCAAAGGGGCCGTCACTGCCGCTTAATCGAGAAGGGCACGTTCATGGCACTCACATGGCAAGCGGCGCGCGTAACACGATCCACAAGCACTGAGCTTCGCTTAACTGCAGGGTAAAAATTGTGGAAAGTGTTAGCCTCAATAATCGGGCATTTGCATAGGTCCCGATACTTAACTAAATGTTAGGGTCATTCAGAAACAACGATGGTTGCGTGGTGTCCCGAAGCAATGAGTCCAAAGCACTGGGCGTCAAGATGGGACAGCCATGGTTCGAGTGCAAGGAGTTGGCGCAAGAGCATGGCATCTTGGCTTTCAGCAGCAATTACGAGTTGTATGCCGACCTGTCCAACCGGGTGATGAATACGCTCAGTGGCTTTTCGCCTTCGCAGGAGGTGTATTCGATTGACGAGTGTTTTGTTGATCTGACGGGCATGCCCAAGCTGAGAGAGGTCAGCTATGCCATGCGCCAGAGGGTAGGGCAGTGGGTTGGTATGCCCGTGTGCGTAGGCATTGGCCCAACGAAAACACTGGCCAAGCTGGCAAACCATGTGGCCAAGAAGCACCCACGCTCCAAGGGTGTCTTCAGTTACAACGCTCTCACCGCCGAGCAAAAGGCGAGGCTGCTAGCGCAGCTGCCAGTTGAAGAGGTATGGGGAGTAGGGCGCAAGCTGACCAAGCGTTTGGCTTTACATGGCGTGCAGACCGTGCTGGATTTGCGAGAGGCACACATCCCGACCCTGCGTGCCGAATTTGGCGTGGTCATGGAAAAGATACAGCGAGAACTGCAGGAGGTCGCCTGTATCAAGCTGGAAGAAGTGCAGCCAGACAAGCAGCAGATCATTTCCAGCAGGTCATTTGGGGGCATGGTCACTGAGTTGCCAGTGCTGAAAGATGCACTTTCTACCTTCGTAGCCAATGCCTGCGCCAAGCTACGGGCACAAAACAGCCACGCTGCTGTGATCCAGGTCTTTCTGCAAACCAATAGGTTTCGCAAAGACTTGCCGCAGTACATGCCCAGTCTGGCAGTGCCATTGCCGTACCCGACGAATGACAGCTTGGAGGTCAATCGCTGGGCAGACTACCTCTGCGAACGCATGTTCAAGGACGGGTATCAATACAAAAAAGCAGGGATCATGCTCAGCGAAATCAGCCCAGTGACACGGCAGCAGGGCGATTTACTGGAGACTGCACCAGCAGGAAATCAGCGTTTGATGCAGGCGCTGGACACACTGAACAAGCGGTATGGGCGAGGTGCAGTGAAGATTTCTACGCAAGGCGCGTACAAAGACTGGCAGATGAGGCAAGAACGAAAGTCGCCTTGCTACTCGACGAGATGGGATGAAGTGCCCATGGTTTGACATTCAGCCAAAGAAACAGCCGTAGGTATCAGTGTCGATGATGGTCAGTGCCTCTTCTAGGCTGCAGGCCGCTGAAGCAGGTTGGTATGAATCCCATTTTCCTGTCTGGCGCATCCAGTAGATGTGCCAAAGCTCACTGGACTTGACGTATCGAAAGCGGGCAAAAGGGTGACGTGTAACTTTTCCGGGTGGTCCTCGCCATACGGGCCGAACCTCAAAAATCGTGACGGCTTGGCCGTCGATCTCATAGTCATGATCGATTTGATTTTTGAGTTCGGGAGGAACCTTTTCAAGGCACCACTGCCCAACAATGTGGTCAATGTCCCCGATATCTTCAATGCTGAATGCCATGGGAAGAGACGCTACCGGTTAAAAGAGTGAAGTGAATTTTGAAGCGGTTCATATGGGACGTGCCTCTGAAATGACGATTTCACGAAATCTATCGGGTAGGGCACTGGGCGTCAAAACATCTACATGGACGCCCAAAAGGTTGCGCAGCTTGTAGCGGATGGCACCCAAATCGAAGAGAGTAGTGTCTGGAGTGGTGTCAACAAGAATGTCCAGGTCACTCTCGTGAGTGTCTAAGCCATGTAGGACTGAACCGAATACGCGTGCGTTGACCGTCCTGTGCTCCAGCACAATTTTGAGAATTTCGTTGCGATGCGCTGCAAGAGCATCTGACGGTTTCATTATCGGCATGAACTTTTCAGGCGATTTTACGTATATGCCTTGAGATCGCATACGAAAAACGGGCGGCCTAGGCCGATGCGGATTTCACGCTGGAACTGGCCCACTTTGGATGCTCTGAAAACCGTAAACAGCCCAAAGTAGCCACCGTGCGTCCTGTACGCTCAGGGCTCGAATTTCGGTCCTGACGACCTGGCTACGCCCATTGACCTGAACCCTGACTGATGCCTTGTAGGTGTGCATCATGTATTTATTGGCCAAGGACTCGCTAACATCCATCAACCAGATCAGTCAGCAAGCAAGGATTTGCTTCGCCTTCGGCATGTGGTCACACATGCCTACTGGTTTCCCATATGTCCCATTTATTTCACGAAGTGGATCATCTAAATTACTATATGCGTGTGACTTTTTTGGAAAACTTAGAAACCTGTAGAAACCAGCTAAATACTCTGAAATTCATAGATTTCTGAGCGCAGGGTGAGTGCAGAGGATGATCAAAATCACGGTAGAACAGTCAGTCGAAGATGCTTTGACACGGGCATTCCCCACGCCCCATGGGGCTGCCTTCCGTGCGCTCAATAAATACATCAGTGTCGTCGAGGCCATGATCAATGCCGCGCTGCTGCGTGGACTCAGCCCAGATGAGAAGAAGCTGGGTTTTTACAGCATCTCCACCAGTGATCTTGCCAACAAGGGCGGACAGATAGGCTCCCGAAAAGTACGGGTCCACAAATGGCTGCGCGAGAACAATCTGGAGATCGTTGAAACGGTAGTGACGGGTTCGAAATTCACAGGCAAATATTCACAGGTCAAGCTCTCTAAGCTTGTCACGATCAAGGACGATCTCAAGACCGTTTCCGGTGGCTTGGCTTATGCCACTACGGACGAAGAGATTGACGCGTATCTCAGCGGTGACGATGTCAGCAATGCGGCCTTGTTCGACTATCTGTATCCAGAGTTCAAGCTGGAATGGCGCGAAGGAAAACTGGAGGAAATGTTTGACTGGGTGCCCGTTGATATTCCCTCCGTCAAAGCCTACGTTATGTGGCTTGAGAACGAGTCACAGCACATCAAAGGCGCGAAAAAAGACGCTGCACTGCGTCAGGCGCTGACCATCATTGGCGTTGCAAGCCATACGCGTGGCTATTTTGTTCAGCGCAGGAAGCCCAGTCCTTTTGGTCGGGTGTACTACGAGGGCACCAGCGTACAAAACATCAACAAAGAGTTGCGGCGTGCGATGCTGGGAAATTGCTGGGAATACGACATTCGCAGCAGTGTCATTGCCTGGAAGATGGGCTTCGCCCGTAGCTACCTCCAAGACAATGGCCTTGAGTTGAATCTCAAAGAGCACTTCAATTGGTCGCTCTTGTACTTGGAGCACAAGGCCGATTTCTTGACCACGTTGCGCCACTACGTTTTCACCAAAGACAGCCCCGTTCCGAAAGATTTACAGCCAGCCCTGCTCAAGCAGGCATTCACTGCAATCAGCTTCGGGGCGCGTCAGTCTGGTACCGGGTGGCTTGATGCGTCCGGCAACTGGAATAACCCGGCACTCGTCGAGATTATCAAAAACGGGAACGACCGACAACGATTTTTGGATGATCAGTCCGTGCAAGGGTTCATCAAAGAGCAGAACACGCTGGATGACTATTTGTTCGCAGCGTTCAAAAAGCACTATCCCGTGCTCTGCAAGGAGTCCTTCCTGCAAACAGACAGCGGACGGCTGAGCAAGTCCAAGGTCATGGCCTACTTGTATCAGCACGACGAAACCGCTGTCATGAACATCGTTCGCCAAGCTGCGAAAGCCAAGGGGAGAACACCGATTGCAGCTGTGCACGACGCCATATTTTTCAAGCCCCGCTTGGGCGTAGATTTGAAAGACAGCATCGAATGGCAGATGCGCGAACAGACGGGTAACCCGTATTGGCACCTTACCCCTGAGGAACTCAAGCGATACGAGCCCAGGTCACTGAACGCTGAGCGGGAAGAACTGGAACACAAGATGCGCATTGCAGCAGAAGAGGCACTTGCGAAAGGCTACGTTCCTCAGTGGCCGCAATTACTCGGCCAAGAATGACGCTCCAGTCAAGAGTCCGTCCAAATTGCCGGGTTAACACCTAAAAGGTTGCTCTTAATAATGGTCTGAAACTAAATTAGTTACTCCTGCAACACACTTTAGGAGCAACTCATGTCAGGTCTCAGCGCATTGAAATTCGTAGTCACCAAGCGTCAGCAGGGCAGCAGCCCAGCACATGCAAAACGCCAAAAGCTCAGCAACAAAATCCACGAACAAATCCAGATGGCCAAGGCCGTGCAATCGGGCACGGAATTTCGTCCCGTGAAGCTTCGCAAGGTCATGGATCAGGAGACGGGAGAAATGCGTCAGGTGGAGTTGCCCAAGCGTCTGAAGCCTTGGTGGTGGCCCAGTGAGGGTGGAAAGATGTGCATCACTGTCCGCTACGGTGCACGCACACTGGAAGTCATCGAAGGGAAAAACGCCATCGAAACAGACAGTCTTGAAGGCGTAATCACTACGCTTGAAGTGCTGCGCGGGGCAGTAGATGCAGGGGAGCTTGATGCACGCATTGAAGCAGTCAGCGGGCTTGTCAAAGCAGGATTCGATAAAGAGGAACCGGTCGGCAAGCGCCCCAAGCTCAAGCTGCCAGCTAAGGCGAATTGAACGCCCTCAATCCACTAGCCGACATGCGTGTCGGCTTTTTCATGGTCAAACGGGCTTGATGGGTTTGAGCGTAGCGGAGGAGGGCTTGCGCAGTGTTTGCAGTGTCTTCTGCGCCTTTTGTATCTTTTGCCGCTGACGCTCTTGCTTGACCGCATTGCTCGCTCTGTCGCTGGAGGCTTTCAGCTGATCAAGACGCAGTTGGTCAGGCGTTTTAGGGGATTCAATTTCTGAGATCTTCATATCGATATTTATGAACCTGCAGCGACGCGTGCGTGCGTATGCGCTTCATTTCTGGGATTTGGCGCTCATCAATCCTCCCGTCGTTTTTGTAAATACATAAGCACAGAAAGGAGAAGAGTGATGCGATTCATGGAAATAGCCGATGCAGAAGATCAGCTTGCGCTGTGGCGTCTGATTTCAGACAACGTCTGGTCCGCAGTCATGGCGCAAGCCAAAGAGCAAGCGCGCCAAAAGGTCCAAGCGGTGCCCAGGCCCAAGAAGGCCAAGCCACAGAGAAATGTTCCCAAGTCCCCAACACCCCCAAAGCCCAAGATTCCTACCCCCAAGCCACCCCCTGCGAAAAGTCCGGTACCCAAGCAAGCGAAAGCCGTGCCCCCGCCCGCCCAACACCACTGCCCAGCTCACAGCCCGTGCTCAGGCCAACCCACTCCAGCAGTTTCAGCCAAGCCGATCTTCATGGGCTGCAGCAGGCGCACATGGCCAACACGCCAATTACACAGGTACCCAATTCGCATTTTTGACGCTAAATCGTGGGGTTTCAGCCAGAAATATGGCTGTTTTAGAAAATCAGGCTCAAGGTGATGACAGGCATAGCAAAAATACTTTTGAGCTGAAACGTGGGAATTCCACAACATTTCATGGGGTACTCATAGACGCTGTAATCAAAGCCTAGCGCGGTCAAAGAAATTTCCTTTAACGGAGCGAATTAAAGGCTGGCATTCAACGCGCTGTAGGGCTGATTTGATGTGCTGTAGACGCTAATTTATGAATTCGCATAGTGCAAAATATTGGATTTGCGAATTTGAAAAAATTCAGGTTGCTCTTTCTGGAATTAGAAATTAAATTTGTGCAGATATTTGCATTAATTTGATTAAATTCAAAATGGATTCCAAAAAAGAAATTGCAATTTTAAATTTGCGCGATGAAATTCAAATTAAAAGAATTGTGCGGGTGCGCAATGTTGAATTTGATGAAGAATTTTTATCTGAATTGTTGTCGAAATATTTCTCTAAGAAAATAAATGAACAATTTCCTAGATTGTCTGATGCTTTGAACATATATCTTAATGAAAGTCGTGCATCTGGCGTGAGGAAATTCCAATTGGATGCGATCAATGCATTCAATAATTTCATTGATCTGATTGGTAATTTATATTTGTATGAATTGAAGCACATTCATATCTGCAAAATGCGCGATCACTTGCTGGATCGTGGACTGAAGCCGGTGACAGTCCGAAGACAAACATCAATTCTGAATGCAATGTTGAACATTGCATTCAGGCATCTGGATATCGACAGATTGAGTCCTTTCCGAGGACTGCGCATCGCCGGGGAAGGTGACGATAAGCGCCCCATGCGCACCATCACGCCAGAGCTGATCATGCAGGTCAAAGAGAAGCTGATGTTCAGACCAAGGCAGGCGTACAAATTCGTAGGCTTGCTGCAATTGAATACGGGAATGCGCCTATCGGAACCAGTATTTGCCAGAAGGGATGATTGCGTTCTGGATCATCCTATTCCTCACATTTGGGTTCGAAGAAATGAACTGACTGAAAGAAAGACGAAAAGCAGCATTCGAGCAATCCCACTTTTGGGTGTCTCACTTTGGGCTGCATCAAGGCTCGTTGAATTTGCAGAGCGAGATGGCAGCGAATGGCTTGTGCCTCAATATGCACATATTGGTGGAAATAATAGCTGCGCAACAATGATGAACAAATATTTGTCTGAATTTCAATTCAGAAGCCATATGTTCAGGCATGCTTTAATTGATCGTATGAAATCATTGAATAATATTTCAATCCCGCTGGCGGAGAGCATCACTGGCCATGCAACAAGGAATGCATCTGAATTTCATTCATACGGCACAGTGGGATACACGCTTGAGCAGAAATTAGAAGTGCTCAAACGCATAGAAATGTAATTTCCCAATATCAATTCAGATGTACGAAAGTATGATGCTCAGCTTTTAGTATTATGTGCTGAAGTATTGGATGGTAATTTCCGGTTGACGGCATTATTCCCGAAATTAAAATTATATTTTGGCTGGAATGAGAATGTATTTTCTAAAAAATGTCGCTACAAAAGTAATTAATTCAAATAGCGCCAAAATTGGCAAGGCGGCTGTGAATGTATATTTCGAGGCAGATGGCCCACTCTTTGTTGAGTACAGGGACGAGACCTATCTGTTCACGGGTAAAAGTGGAACCGATTCCGATACGGGTTTAGCCGCTAGGGAAATGGCAAACGATGCAGGTTCGCGCCTCTGGATCACGTTGGATGGGCAGACGATCTGGGAGGACTGAACGATACGTTTGGCAGGCCCAGTGCCCATGCAGCGTAAAAAGTTTTGACGCTTGCGCTGTAGTATGGCCGTTAGGCAGTGCTCCAAATCATGGTGCTATTTCCCTCCGAACAGTCTAGAGAGATAGCTGTGCAAGTGTTTTTAACCATACTGTATAAATATTTTTGATAGTTACGTGCTGCTGGCAAGATTCAATTCTTTTAAGGTTTCTGCATTTGCTTCATTCAATGTGGTTTCAGCTTTCTCGATCCCAAGCAATTGAATGTCATGAAACCGACCATCTGCTTTCACATTAGCTTGCCATTTGATGTCGAATCCAACTACTTGTATCTTCTGTAGAGGTGGTAAGGCACTAATGAGTAATCTATTTTGTGGAGACTCTGATTCATAAAGGGTTGCAACATCTACTCTGCTGCTCCAGTGAAATTCACGTGAACCTTCTAGCTTGGTAAACTGAGTGCTTCGAATCCAAATCATTCTTCTCAATTGCTTCCATGGAGTTGGAGTTCCTACTGAAGTCAATAATGTAAGGCCTCCAGAAAAGGTGTCTTGTAGAGTTAAGGCCGAAGAATAGTCGGTTATTATCTTCTCTGCTATTTGAGATTTAATATATATACAATTTTGATCGGATTTTGTATAGAATTTCTTGCGCGCATGGTGCTGTATAATTTTGACAAAATCATTGGTAAGTTTCTGCTGAGTGAGGCTAATATAGGCTTCGAAGTCAGATAATGACTCAAATGCTAAAAACTTCTTCGAGGCCTTAAGTCTATTTTCTGCTGTTGTTCGCAATAGGTTGTCGTTGCACACAAAAATGACTGTTTTGTTACCTGATGCTGTATCGCATACATGAACAAGAGTCTCAAGAATCAAGGCATCTCTAAAACCTTTTTCGTTGGTTTTATCTTTGGCATCGAAAGTAAAAGGGGGTTTCCTCCAAATCGCAGCATCAACGACTGTTGCCCATTCAATTTTTTCCACAGGTGTCGGTGACAATTTTCCAACATGTCCTTTTAGCCATTTCTCTAGTTTTGTCTTAACTTGATTCTTGATTGTTACTTCATTGCATTTGTGGGAATAAATTGTATTGGTTATCCCTGAAAGTTCAGAATAATTCTCGAAAATATTGCCAAGAGCCTTTAATGCAGATGTTGTCTGTTGAAAATGTAATTCGCCGAAAACGACTTCAGGAACATGTAGCTCCATAGGGAGTAAAGTTACGTTTTTCTTCCAGAATTCATCAAATGCAAGGCAGACTGGTAATTTCTTGTCTTTATCCCACAATATATTAGTATCAACAATGACAAGATGTGGAGGCGGTGTGGTCCGGAGAACTTTAGGCATGATTTAGATGTCAAGCGATTGAGTTAATGGTCAGCAATCAAACCAGATTGAACACTGCCGTGGTGCCGAAACAGTCGTTCAGGCTGCCGGTTCAGGCGCACGACCTATCCTAAGCTTCGCCAGCTCGGCTTCCAGCCATGTGACATCGCAGTCCGGGCCCATCTCAATTGAAAGGATACCGCCTTCGGCCAGGCCTGCGCGGAAATTGCACTGCACCTGAAGGCTGGTCGGCAAGTCCGCTATCTGGCCGCCGAAGGCCAATTTGCCTATGCCAATGGTGCTCAACTGTCTACAAAATCTTGGGTGATTCAGTCTACATTACGTTGTGTGTCCCTTGCCGCCATCTCACCTAGGAGTTACCGTGTCACTTAAGGTTTTCGTGAGCTACGCGAAAGAGGATCGTGATCTCGCGCTGAAGTACTATGACCTGCTTCTCCAAGAGGGGGCTACACCTTGGATGGATGTAAAACACCTGCTCCCAGGTCAAAACTGGGAGGCAGAAATCGACAAGGCATTCAGCGATGCAAACGTAGTTGTTCTCTTGCTGAGCAAGCAAAGCGTCAACAAACGTGGTTTTGTGCAACGCGAGGCCAATGACGCTATTGAACGCCTCAGATTCAAGCAACCTACAGACATCTATGTGATTCCGCTGTTACTTGAGCCGTGCGATGTTCCTAGTCACATCGCCGGACGGCTTCAATATGTGGATCTGAGTACAGAGGGAGCTTGGAATCAAGTCCAGGCCTCATTGAAGCTCGCTGCCGAGCAGCAGTCGATCGAACTAGCCAGAGGATTAGACGCCGGCCCGTTCCGGGTGTTCACAGAGAAATTGGAGGAGCAGTGGCAAGGTGCTCCCGGACACGACATCAAGATTGAATACCCAAGGTTTGAGTCCGCGTCCCTTGCGGACATAGCCAAAGAGCTGACTATTTTCTTTGCAGGACGAGCAGCCAGAACGCTAATCAAATCGCGTCAAAAATCTTGGGATCAATCATCCGATCTCTACCCACAGATTGGTGGATTTGCTTCAATGAATGGCCGATGGGACGGCTTTGGGGTCGTCTACGCAACCACGCAACTTCTTAGTCTGGCATATGAAGTTGGTTGGTATGGGGCAGGAGCGGCTCACCCCAACTCGCACTTTGAAACGTACAGTTTCGCCACACAGGATAAGTTATATCTCCTCAGTCTTGAAGACTTTTTCAAAGACGGTCCAGCCGCTATCAAACGCATTAGCGAACTGTGTATTGCTGACCTCTGTCGTGAGTACTGGAGCAGGACGGGCGAGAAACCCGACGACAATCAGGTGAAGTGGTTTCAGGACGGTGCTGGCCCGGATGCCAAGAACTTCATGGCCTTTACGGTCAATGCAGATCACTTCACCTTTCTCTTCGCTCCATACCAAGTTAGCTCCTATGCAATGGGTCGATGGAGTGTTGACATTTCCTTCTACGATCTTCTTGATGCACTGGACGCGAAGGGCTTGCATCTTCTGGCAGCACCGTCTCGCGCATAGAAATTGCCCCCATCAACCCGATGACGCTCAACCCTCTTACGGTATTACGGGGAAGAAGGTGAGCGAGACTCATCAGATTGAACTTCGGCCTTTTAACGGCAAGGAAGACTGGCCACCCATCACTAAGGTCTGCTCCGGCCTGATCCGGATCATCGCACCAGGCAACTCACTGTCTGCTCTTGGCCGGACGCCGACTGCCGCGATGTTTTCTCTGGACCGCTTTTGCTGCATTTGTGTCATTGTTGACGCTGTAGTATGTTTGCGAAGCAGCGGTCTAAAGTTTTGTGGAGGGGATTTGGGTAAACTTCAAAATATTAGTAAAAAAAAGACCAATAAAATTCATCGCATGATGCGTCAATGAAATTTTTGTATAAATCAATAGAATCCATAAATAAAATAAAAATACTAAAATAATATTACATAACTATACTACTTCTATACTATTTGCAGGGGTCCAAAAATCTGTAAGTCATTGAATTTACAGGGGAAAAGTGCAAAAGTCCGGCGTATTCACACGGCGGGGGTCGGGGGTTCGAAACCCTCACCACCCACCACTTCAAAGCCCTTATTAATCAAGCACTTAAGAAGTTTTCTTAAGTGCTTTTTTAATATATTTTGTAGTATGGAGCGACCATACTACTCATCATTGATTTTTCGAACTGCTTTCATAGATTTCTGAAGGCAGTACGAAGGCAGCATCTGCCTCATTTCAACATCACCACTGCGCAAACACGCATTTGATGCACTGTGTGAATTACGCCAAGCTGTTGTCCAGCGCTCAACTTCAAAAAAAAGCTACGTTTGTTTTTTGGGAAACCCAGCTACCCAGCCCTTCGGGTGCTCGGGAAAACGCGCTGTAGGGCTGATTTGATGCCCGCTTGAGCCCAGACAGGCTAGGGTAGCTTAGCTTAGCTTAGGCTGCAGTTTAGATTTGACCCTGTTGCAATTCCCACGGGCGCGGACGGATACGCAGATGATGCGGCTCCTGCGGGAGCCGTTTTCTTTTGGAGCCAACAGCGGCAGGTAAGCTCGACTGTCTCAGATCAGGCCGTCACTGGGCTGACTTTTGCAGACCATCCCTAGTCGACAAACGACTTTTCTGACTGATGAGATGCGATGGTGACTGAATGCAATTAAGCTACCGGTCATCTATTCCTGGCTGCCATAGGACTGTTTTGAAGCCTGCGCCATCAGAGGCTTGGCCCCGATGGCCAGTGCAAATTCCCCCGCCTGTGGCCACCCCAAACTCCCCCAGGCAAGGACGGGGCAATTATGACGGTTCAGTGCTGATGGCCAGTCGGCTGGCAGCCGATGGAGCGGGGCAGAACACTCACACCCGCCAGTTTTGCGGATTGAGCAGTTCACTGACCAGCAACAAGATTCGGGGTTCCACCACATCGAAACGCAAGCCATGGTGGTAGCCCTTGACTTGGCCTGATTCATTGCGCAGGGCTTGCACTGTCTGGATGATGGCGTCGAGCATGACCTGTTCCTGGGTGTCAGTCGCCGCCAGATGAAAGTCCAGTTGCAGCCGCAATTTTTGCCCTGCGTCGCCCAGTGCCTGGGGCCCCACCAGGGCCGCTCCGCTGCCACTCAGATCCTGAAACTGGTAGCCCTGTGCCGACTGCTCTGACGACGCTTGTGCAATGTGCACGGGCAGGGCGCATTGCACTCGCTCGTGTGAGCGAAAACGAACCTGCCGTATGTGCTCAGGAAACCCCAGCAGCATGTAATTGCGCGGGTTGAGCATCAGGGTTTGCAGGCGGCATTGAAATTCATACAGCGCCACACCGCAAAACACACGAACCTCCAGCAACTGGCCTTCGTCCAGCACCACCGTCCAGCCGTTTTCAACAGGGACGCGCAGCATGACGAATTCCTGGTCCGCATAGCCAATCAGGCGCGTGTAGTACTTTCGAGGCTGTGGCCCTTGGGTAATCACCTGCACGGTCTGCCCGACGCGCAAATTCAATTCGGACAGTTTTGGACCTTGTTTATGGGGTTTGTGTTTTTCCATAGAAATTTGATTATTTTCTAAATATGATAATACCCAGTTTCATCTCCTCAACTGACAAAGGAGTTCATGTGCCCACCTCGCCCTTCCTGTCGTGGCGACTGCTCTACAAAAGATTCATGTGGCTGCTTTTTGGCAAAGTCATATTCGCAGAACGAGAGGAGTACCAGGAGTTCCGCTACAAGCTGCTGATCGTGCTGTTAGCGTCTGGCGCGTTTGTCACCGGCGTGTTTGTGCTGGGCACACTCAGTGCGGTCAACCCGATCGACAGCACGCACCAGAATTCCATGGTCTTCTTCACCGCAGCATCCACCTTGTTGTGGCTCTGGTTGCGGGGAGCACCCGTGCGCTTCATGCCAGCGGCCTGGATGTACGAAGTGCTGTCCCTGTGGGAGGCCATTTCGTCATTGCTGTATGTGTCAGAAGATGAATTGCGGCTGCTGTGGTTTTTTACCAATGTGCCGGGGGTGTTCATTCTGCTGGGCAGGCGTGCCGGTTGGGCGATCACGCTGACCACTATGGTTGGGCTGGCTTGGGGCAATGCCCACCTGGCGCGGCAGTATTCGCCCAATGCCATGGCTACGGCTTTGCTGTGCCTGCTGTATCTGGGTATTTTTTTCCACACGTATGTGGGGCGAACTTTTTCCTATTTCAACCGCATGCGGGACTACAACGCACGCCTGCAAGAGCTGGCCAGTCATGACCCGCTCACACAAATTTTCAATGCCCGCGCCTACTACGCGGCCTGCGAACAACACATCACCCACAGCCAGCGCAGCGGTCAGCCGTATTCGGTTCTCTTTATCGATCTGGATCACTTCAAGCGCATCAATGACGCGCAAGGCCATGCCGCGGGTGACGAGGTGCTGCGTGTGGTGGCCAAAACACTGGGTGAACGTTTGCGTGGCTCTGACGTGCTGGGGCGCATCGGGGGAGAGGAATTCTCGATCTTCTTGCCTGACACACCACTGCAAGGCGCCCTGCAGTTGGCTGAAAATCTGCGCCTGGCCGTTGAGCAATGCCAGCCCTGCATCGGCAGCACCAGGCTGACCATCACCGCCAGTATTGGTGTGGCGACTCGCAGTCTGGACGCGCAGAACATGGAGGTCATTCAACAACACGCAGACCAGGCCATGTACCAAGCCAAAAAGGCAGGACGCAATCGGGTGTCGACTTTGCAGGCAGGAAGTGCCTTGGGCGCCGGACCTTTTCCTGAACCTGTAGATGCGGCTAGATGAAGTGCGGACGCCGGTCAGTGTTTTGATAAATTTCTAAGCAGCATCCACTTTCTTTCGCTGTTCACATTCAAAGGTTTTCATGTTCGATTTACGCTATCTCATCGCTTTAGGCGTTTCTCTTCTCGGCACCTGGGCCCAGGCACAGACTAGCGAGCAGGGCCAAACACAGCCAGCCCAAGCGGACGCAGCTCGCTGGTCACTGTCAGCCGGTACGGCACATGCCAGCAGTGCCTCTGGTGATGCGCGTGAGCAATCGGTCTCGTTGCGTCGTTACACCGAACTGGGTTCGGTTGCGTTCGAGAGGCTTCAACTCCAGCGCTTTGGCTTGCAGGACGTGGCTTATGCCATTGATGCCTATCCACGTCTTTGGAATGGTGCCTACGCCAATGTGCGCGTCCAGCACGCGCCTTCGCAACAGCTGTACCCACGCAGCGCCTGGCGTGCCGAGCTCTACCAGAATGTGGGCGGGGGATGGGAATTGGCCGCCAGTCACGACGAGCTGGGCTTCGATTCGCATGTGCGCATCGAGGGTGTTTCGGTAGGCAAGTACTGGGGCAACTTCTTTGCGCGCTGGCGCCACCAGAGCGTGCGCACCGATGTGTCCTCGGGTAACGGTGATCGCCTGTTCGTGCGCTACTACTACGAGGGCGATGCCGACCATTACGTCGAAGCCAATGCCTCCCGTGGCCGCAGTGCCGACTTCAGCACCGCTGTTCTTGAACCCTCGCGCTCGGACAGCCGTGGCCTGGCGCTCTACCACTTTGTCACCCGTGATTGGGGCATGAAACTGTCGTGGAGCAGATCCAAAGACAGCAGCATTGCAGGCACCACCGAACGCAATGCCAGCCTGAGCATGATGTACCGCTGGTAAAGCTGGTGCGCGCACTGTTGAACAACCTGCCAGACAGGCTGAGCCTGCTGCTGGCCCCCTGGCCAGGCCTGTTGCTGGGCCTGCTGGTGCTGCACGCTCCCGAATGGACACAAGCCATGACCATAGGCGTCGGTACGGCTGTGCTGCAAACGCTGGTCAACGACGGGTTGATGTTGCTGCGCGCCTGGCCACTGTGGTGTTTGCTGTGCCTGCCGTTGACCGGTCTGAGCGCCTGGTCGCGCACATGGGCGCTGGGACTGCTGGGCAGTGTGTGGCTGCTGGTGCAGCTGGGTCTGTCTCAATATTTCCTGATGTCGGGCGTGCCACTGGGGGCTGATTTGTTTGGCTACACGCTGACCGAAATACGTACCACAGTGGTTGCTGGCGTTGCCAGTGACCCACCCACAAGCGCACTTGTGGCGCTGGTGTTGGCGTTGGTCGCGTTCTGGGGCGGACTGGTCTGGCAACACCGTCGGCCGGTGCTTGTGTTCCCTGCGGCAGCCACTGCAGGTCTGCTGGCGCTGAGCCTGGTGGGCAGCGCCACCATGCCCTGGTACTGGCCCGCACCCGCATCAGGAGTAGCGCCACCGACAGTGAACAAGCTCGCTTACTTTGTGTCGGATGTGCTGGACAAACGCCTGCACAGTGCGCCAGTGGCCAGCATCAAAGGAGCCTACCCTTTTGCGCACGCTGAAACCACGCCCGATACGCTCGGCCCCCTGTTCGCGCTGGAGCCCAAGGCCAAACCGGACCTGTTGCTGATCGTGGTTGAAGGACTGGGGCGCAGCTTCTCTGGTCCGGGTGCACGTTTGGGCAGCTTCACCCCGTTTCTGGACGAACTGGCAGCGCGTTCGCTCTATTGGGCCAATTTTCTGGCAACCCAGGGACGTACCTTTGCCGTGCTGCCCAGCGTGCTGGCTTCATTACCGTTTGGTTCTGACAACGCCTTGTTACCACCACACGACAACTTGCCCAAGCTGCTGGGCCAGCAAGGGTACAGCCTGCGGTATTTTTCCGGATCGAACCTGACGTTCGACCACCAGGGCGATTACCTGCGTCAAAGTGGTGTGCAGGCCTTGTGGAGCGAAAAAGATTTTCCGAATCCAGATCGCCGCTTGAGCGAATGGGGTTACGCCGACGGTGATCTGCTCCAGGCCGTCGGCAACGCATCTGCACCCGTCTCGCCCGTGTTTACGCTGGTGCAGACCATGAGCATGCACACCCCCTTTGTGGTGCCCGACCAGGAAACCTACCGGCGCAAGGTGGATGCACGGCTGGACCAGCTGGGCATTGCCGCTGCCCGACGCGAGCCTTACCATCGTCAGCGTGACATCTATGCCAGCGTGCTCTACACGGACGATGCTTTGCGCCGCTTTTTCCTGCAGCTTGAACAATCGCCACGCTGGCGCAACACCATCGTGATCATCACCGGTGACCACCGCCTGCCCGAGATTCCGATGGACACACGCCTGGAGCGCTACCATGTCCCGCTGATTGTGGCTTCGCCGTTGCTGCGGCAACCGCGCCGCATACGTGCCCTGTCGTCGCACTTCGACATTGCACCGGCACTGCTGGCCATGCTCTCCCGCCAATATGGCGTGCAGACGCCGCTGCAGACCCACTGGATGGGCACGGGCCTGGACACGGCTGTTGAATGGCGTAACCTGCACAGCCTGCCACTCAAACAAACCAAGACTGACCTGGACGATTACGTCTTGGGCACGCACTATCTTGGCC
>JACCDQ010808444.1_pt1 | contig 21939 bp, 19 predicted proteins | sample 7446031 | NCBI WGS metagenome assembly JACCDQ01 (sample SAMN15323442, study PRJNA562643) | freshwater metagenome | isolation source: river surface water | place: USA:Blue River Watershed | collected 2017-08-17
CCGCCTGCCGGTGGACGAGGTGGCGCAATCCGCCGGAACCATTGCCTACGAGCTGCTGTGCGCCGTGGCCCCCCGGGTGCCGTTTGAGGTGGACACAGGCCATTGATGCACTGCGGTGCAGCGCCCCTTGCCACAAACAGCCCCACCCTTTACGCCGCCGCCCGGGACAGGGCGGCCTGAACCAACTTGTCAATCTCGCCGGTGATGTTGGTCATGAGATTGGCCACCACCGAAAACTCCCGACCGGCGTTGCCAGCGCGAGCGGCAATGATCTGCGCATTGAACGCCACCATGTGGGCCTGCTTGGAAATGTCTTTGATTTCGCTCATCACGTCCTGGAGCTGACACTTCACGGCATGGGCGTGGGCGCGTGCCTCTTTTTCGTAGATGGCGGTGATGCTGTTGAGCACCGCCAGCAAAGGGGTGGTGCTGGCCACCAACGCGTTCAGGAACGATTCCTTCTGCCGCCAATTGAATTCAATGGCGGTAAACGTCCGCTCGGCCAGATCAATGAAGTCGCGGATTTTTTTGTCGCCGCCGTCCGCTCCGTAATAGGCCGCTTGCAGTTCGGCACTGAACACACCGGGCAACAGTTCGTTCCCATTGACCAGGGCCGTGTGCGCCTCCACAAACAGCTTCAGTGCTTCCTTGGCGGTGGCCAGGGCAGCCGGGGGATCACTGCCCGCCAGCAGCGCGTACAGCACCACCCGTTGCGACGTGAAGCGCCTTCGCCCGGACAAATTGATCATGGTGGCAAATGCTTCACCAGACAGCTTTTGGGTTGGAATTCGAGCATTCATGGCAACAGATGGGAATGTGTGTACGTCTCTATCAGCTTGTCCAGCGTGAGCGGTTTGCTCAGCAGGTAGCCTTGAATCAGGTGACACCCTTCGGCTTGCAATTTCTGCAACTGATCCTGTGTTTCTATGCCTTCAGCGATCACGTCCAACTGCAAGTGCTTGCCCAACGCCAGAATGGTTTTGGCAATCGCGTGGTCGCTGCGGCTGTGCGCAACGTCCCGCACAAACGACCGGTCCACCTTCATCGACGTGATGGGCAAGTTTTTGAGCATGGACAACGAAGAGTGCCCCATGCCGAAGTCGTCCAGGCTGATTTCAAAGCCGAGTTTGCGCAAGGTGTGCATGACCGAAATCACCCGCTCGGGCTGCTTCATCAGCATGCCTTCGGTCAATTCGAGCGTGATACCGGACGGAGGAATGGCGTGCTCAGACGCCAGCCCTTTCAAGATCTCGGGCAACTCGGTGCTGGTGAATTCGGCCGCCGCCATGTTGACGTGGACTTTGAGGCCATGAAAATCCGCTTGGTACAACCTGGACAGGTCAGCGCAAGCCTGGGCCATGACCCAACGGCCGATTTCAATGATCAGGTAGCTTTGTTCTGCGATCGGTATGAACACATCGGGCGCAACCAAGTCGCCATTGGACCTGCGCCAACGGACCAACGCCTCGACCGCGTGCAGCCGACCCGTTGCCACATCAAATATGGGCTGGTACACCAGAAACAGTTCGTTGTTTTTGATGGCGTGGTACAGCTCGGTCTCGATGGCCAGGCGCTGCGCCAGGGTAGAACGGACTTGCGCAATGCTGCTGGGGCTGCTGGTGGAAAAAATGTCGCACCCATTGCGTCCGTTTTGTTTGACACGGTACATGGCCGCGTCAGCGCTGCGCAACAATTCCGGCGTGGTTTGCCCGTTGTCGGGAAACCGGCTCACACCAATGCTGGCCGAAACGGTCAGTGCCACGCCTTCGTATTCAAACGGCACTCGGGCCGCTTCCAGCACACGCTGCGCCAGCGCAGCCAATTCGTCGTCTACCCCGCTGGGCACCAGCAAAGCGAATTCATCGCCCCCCAGCCGCCCAACCACCGTACCGGGCGGCGAAAGCGCTTTGAGGCGCAACGCGAACTCGCGCAACACGCGGTTGCCGGCCTCGTGACCAAACGCATCGTTGATGGGTTTGAACCGGTCCAGATCAATGAACATGAGACCGAACCGCTCCTGCGTCTTGACCGCTCGGGCGCAGCGCTCCGACAGGCTGGCGTGAAAGTGACCGCGGTTGGACAGATCGGTCAAGTCATCGACATGCGCCAGCCGGTGGATGACAGCTTCCCGCTCCAGGCGTTGCGTGGTCTGGGCGATGAGCGCACCGATGGTGGCCGCCACCTTGGGCAACTGGGCTTCGGGCTGACGCGAAAGACAACTGTAGAACTCCAGCACGCCAGGGCGGTGCTGCACACCATCCTGAGCCACATACGTGACCGGAAAAATATACCCGGACTGCAAACCTGAAAATTGCGCGCTGTGGCGACGCAAGAAACGCGGGTTGGTGGTCATGTCGTCCACCCACTGAGCGCCACCTGTTGTCCAGACCTGGCCGACCAAACCGCGGCCCGGCGCCATGACCAGTTCCGCACTTTCGCGGCTGAACGCACCAAGGTTGTACCCCTCGCGGTGCCAATGGTGCCGACAACGCAATTGCGCCCCGTTTTGGGGAGAGGCCTCCATGGCCCAATAAGCACCCCATTCCCACCCCAGGCTTTTGCAAACCAGTTGAATGACATTGATGATGGCATCACTCAACTGGTTCGACCCCACCAAAAACTCGGTCATTTCAAAGCCGAGCCGTTCTCTGATCGCAGCATGCTTGAGGCGCGTGATGTCGGTCAGCACACCACGGGTCTGTGGTGCATCGGCGCTGGACGGCGACAAAAAAGTCAGACGCAACCAACGCAAACCGGCACTTGCAGAAATGACACGGAATTCGTGGTCGACAGGCGTGGGGCCACCCCCCTGCGCAATCAGAGCAGTCAGCGCCACCAGATCGTCCTCGACCACGTTGATGAAGCAACCATCCAAGGCGTGTTTCTGGTCCGCCCGGATGTCCAACAACGCCGCAGCCATGGGCGAAACCTGCATTTGTTTGCGCGTTGCGGTGTATTGCCAGCTGCCAAAACCCGCAGCGCGCTCCAATGCCTCGTCCGCCGTGTGTGGCATGTGCTGTCCCGTGTCCGTTGTGTTTTTCATGGTCGAAGCCCACTTTTCCTAGTGGTTAACCCCAAGCAACATGCATGCCGCAAACCACCAATCGATACCAACGATGGAAGTACTCCGACCTGTGATGAAAAAGATGATTAAAGCGCGCCATGAATCAAAGAATCACCCATCACTTGTACTCCAGGGGGTATATTGATATACTGAGTCCCATTGGAGATGCCCATGCGCCCCCTGTTTCTTTCTGACCTCGCCCCCAAAACCGCTGCCAACACGGGTTGGCCACGCCTTGCAGCAGCGTTGACCACCTTGCTGCTGGTATTGCCTCCCTGGCAGGGGGCCCGTGCGGCCGGCCCCGCAGTGCCGGTGCTGCAAGTGGCCGCCCAGTCCGTGACCGCAGACCTGACCTTGGAAGGCACACTGGAGGCGGTCAAGCAAAGCACCCTGTCGGCCCAGGCCAACGGGCGCATTGCACAGTTGCTGGTGCAGGCCGGGGACAAGGTGCGTGCCGGACAAGTGCTGGCTTTGGTGGACGACCGTGACACCCAGGCCGGACTGGCGCGTTCACAGGCCGGGTTGACCCAAGCCCAGGCCGAATTGCGCAACGCCGAAACCCACGCCCAGCGCACCCGCGAACTTCGCAACCAGGGTTTTATTTCCCAATCGGCACTGGACGTGGCAGAAACCCAGCTGCAGAGCGCCAAAGCGGCCGCCCAACAAGCCCGCGCCGGGCAGACCCAATCCCAACTGGCCCAAGGCCACACCCGGTTGACTGCTCCGTACGATGGCTTCGTGCTCAGCACCCACGCCGAAACCGGCGACCTGGCTTTCGCTGGCAAGCCCATCCTCACGGTGTACGCCCCCCAACCGCTGCGGGCCGTGACACATGTGCCGGCATCACGCGCGGCCATGGCAACCCAGGCCAGCAAGGTCGAACTGCAGTTGCCGGATGGTCAGTGGGTGCTCCCGGCCAGTCAGAGCCGCCTGCCAGTGACCGACCCCGCATCCCAAACCGTGGAGTGGCGCCTGCAGCTGACCCCGACACAAGCCGCGCAACAGGTGCCCGGACAACAAATAAAGGTCCGGTTTACCGGGGGCGCTGCAAGCGACAACAAGCGCTTGACCGTGCCCGAGTCGGCCGTGCTGCGCCGAGGCGAATTGACCGCCCTGTACGTGGCCCGCAGCACCGGAGAACCTTCAGGCTTTGTGTTGCGGGCGGTGCGTTTGGGTGCCAGCCACGGAAAAGCAGGGGTTGAAATCCTCTCGGGCATCAAGGTCGGCGACAAGGTGGCGCTGGACCCGGTGCGGGCCGGTTTGAACGGTGCCCAGGCCGCTCAATAAGGAAACGATCATGCGTTCACAAGAACCCCTGGGATTTTCTGGCCGGGTGGCGCGTGCCTTCCAGGCCAACGCGATCACCCCCCTGCTGGCCTTGGTGGCGCTGCTGCTGGGCCTGTTCGCGGTGATGGTGACCCCGCGCGAGGAGGAACCCCAGATCAACGTGACCATGGCCAACGTGATGATTCCCTTCCCCGGCGCGTCCAGTGCCGACGTGGAAAAGATGGTCGCGGCACCGGCAGAGCAAGTGCTGTCGCAAATACAGGGCATCGAACACACCTATTCGGTGGCGCGCCCCGGCGTGGCGGTGCTGACGGTGCAATTCAAGGTGGGGGTGCCGCGCACCGAAGCCCTGGTACGGCTGTACGACGTGCTCAACGCCAACCAGGACTGGTTGCCGCAGGGCCTGGGCGTGCTCACGCCCATCGTCAAACCCAAAGACATTGACGACGTGCCCGTGCTGGCGGCCACCTTGTGGACCGCCGATGCCACCAGCGCACACGACCTGGAACGGATCGCCTATGCGGTGGAAACCGAAGTGAAACGGGTGCCCGGCACGCGTGAAGTAGAGACCATCGGTGGCCCCGGACAGGCGGTACAGGTGTGGATCAACCCCAGCCGCCTGCGCGAGCGCGGGGTGCCGTTGGAAGCGTTGTACGGCGCCATCAAGGCCGCCAACTTTGGCCTGCCAGCGGGCACCGTGGCCAACACCGGCGCGGGTGCAGACATGCTGACCGTGGAAACCGGTGAGTTCTTGCGCAGCCCGCAAGACGTGGGCGACATCGTGGTGGGTGTGAGCCAGGGCCGGCCCATCTTTTTGCGGGAAGTGGCCCGTGTAGAAGCAGGCGCGCAACTGCCACAACGCTATGTGTGGTTCACGCCTAGCAACGGGGCAGCAGACGCCTTGCCCGAGGGGGCGCAGGCCGGGCAAAGCTACCCCGCCGTCACCTTGACCGTCACCAAAAAGCCCGGCGAAAACGCGGTGGACGTGGCCGCCGGTGCCCGAGCCCGGTTGGCCGAACTGCAAAACACCCTTATCCCGCAAGGGGTGAACGTGTCCATCACCCGGGACTACGGCCTGACCGCCGCCGAAAAAGCCAACAAGCTCATCCAGAAACTGGCGTTTGCCACCGGCAGTGTGATTTTGCTGGTGGGCATGGCCTTGGGTCGGCGCGAAGCCGTGATCGTGGGCGCGGCGGTGATCCTGACACTGACAGCGACCTTGTTTGCCAGCTGGGCCTGGGGCTTCACGCTCAACCGGGTGTCGCTGTTTGCGCTCATTTTTTCGATCGGCATTTTGGTGGACGACGCCATCGTGGTGGTCGAAAACATCCACCGCCACCGCCAGCTCACGCCCGACGAAACGTTGCGCGTCATCATTCCCCGGGCGGTGGACGAGGTGGGTGGCCCCACCATCCTCGCCACACTGACCGTGATTGCCGCGCTGCTGCCCATGGCGTTCGTGAGTGGCCTGATGGGCCCTTACATGAGCCCCATCCCAATCAATGCCAGCATGGGCATGGCGCTGTCGCTGGCCATTGCGTTCACCGTGACACCGTGGCTGGCCCTCAAGCTCACGAAATCGGGTGGGCACGGACACGACAGCCCAGCCCCCAGCAAGATCACGGCCACCCTGCAAAACTTTTTCAGCCGCCTGGTGACACCGTTCTTGCAAAGCGCGCGCCAACGCTGGTGGCTGTTGGTTGGGGTGCTGGTGGCCATGGCGCTGTCGGTGGGTTTGGCACTGGTGCCCAACTCCATCGGCGTGGTCATGAAAATGCTGCCGTTTGACAACAAAAGCGAGTTCCAGGTGGTGGTGGACATGCCCGCCGGTTCATCGCTGGAAAGCACGGCCGCCGCCCTGCAGGACATGACCGCCCACCTGGCCGCACAACCCGAGGTGGCCAACGTGCAGGGCTACGCAGGCAGCGCCAGCCCCATCACCTTCAACGGCCTGGTGCGCCAGTACTACCTGCGCGCCGACGCCGAACAGGGCGACCTGCAAGTGGCCTTGGTGGACGCCAAGCACCGCACCGAAAAAAGCCACGCCATCGCCCAGCGCCTGCGCCCGGGGCTGGAGCAGATTGCCCAACAACACGGCGCACGCGTCAAGGTGGTGGAAGTTCCCCCCGGGCCGCCCGTGCTGTCGCCGATCGTGGCCGAAATTTACGGCCCCGACACGAACGGCCGTGCCCAATTGGCCCAACGCGTGGCAGCGGCCTTTGGCAAAACACCGGACATCGTGGGCATCGACACCACATTGAAAGAGGCCGCGCCGCGCGTGTTCCTGCGCGTCAACCGCCAGCGGGCCGAAGCCTTGGGCATCCCGGTGCAAACCATCGCCCAAACCGTGCACACCGCACTGTCGGGCGTGGACGCCGCCTACCTGCACGACGGCAACGCCAAATTCGCGGTGCCGGTGCGCCTGCAACTGCCGCGCGAAACCCAGGTGGGCTTGGACCACGTGTTGGCCTTGCCGCTCAAAGCCGCCAACGGCAAAATGGTGCCGCTGTCCGAACTGGTCACGCAGGAACAGGGCGTGATCGACCAGCCCCTGTTCACCAAAGACCTGATGCCCGTGACCTACGTGATGGGCGACATGGCCGGAAAGCTGGATTCGCCGCTCTATGGCCTGTTCGGCATCCGCGAGCACCTGGCCGAAGCCGCCTTGCCCAACGCGGGTGAACTGGGCGAATACTGGGTTCGCCAGCCCAGCGATCCCTACCGCCAATACGCCCTCAAGTGGGACGGCGAGTGGCAAATCACCTTCGAGACCTTCCGCGACATGGGCGCCGCCTACGGTGTGGGCCTGGTGCTGATTTACCTGCTCGTGGTGGCGCAATTCAAAAGCTACCTGACCCCTCTGATCATCATGGCGCCGATTCCGTTGACCATCATCGGCGTGATGCCGGGCCACGCTCTGCTGGGTTCGCAGTTCACCGCCACCAGCATGATCGGCATGATCGCACTGGCGGGCATCATCGTGCGCAACTCGATCCTGCTGGTGGACTTCATTGAGTTGGAAACCGCTCGTGGTGTCGCTTTCGCGCAAGCGGTGGTGCAATCGGCTGCGGTGCGGGCCCAACCCATTGCGCTGACCGGTCTGGCCGCCATGATCGGCGCCTTCTTTATCTTGGACGACCCGATTTTCAACGGCCTGGCCATTTCGCTGATTTTCGGTATTGCGGTGTCTACCCTGTTGACCCTGGTGGTGATTCCGGTGCTCTACTATTCGGTGTACCAGCGTCAACACACGAAAAGCACCTGAGCGCCCATGCGCCGGGTCCCCTGAAGTTTTGATCGTTTTTTAAGGAGCTTGAGATGACTGTTGAACGTTATATCCGTGTGATCGCCGGTTTTTTTGTAATGCTGTCGCTGGCGCTGGGCGTGGAAGCCAGCCCGGTTTTTGTCAGCCCTTGGTTCCTGGCGTTCACCGCCTTCGTGGGTTTGAATCTGTTCCAATCGGGCTTCACCGGTTTTTGCCTGCCCGGCATCCTGCTGAAAAAGCTGGGCGTGCCGGAGGGGCAAAGCGGTTCCTGCAGCACGGGCAAATGCTGCTGAGGCACACCGCATGCCGACGCCAACACCCCTGAAGTTTTTGTCGCCCGCCTGGTTTTCACTGGTCATGGGCACCGGGGGTTTGGCACTGGCCTGGCATGCCGCCACACCGTTGCTGGGGGCTTGGGCTACGGGCGCTGCCTTGGTCATCGGAGCCGTGGCAGCCCTGCTGTTCGGGGTGTTGGTACTGGCATCGCTGTGGCGCTGGCACCGTTTTCCTGCTGCGCTGGAAGAAGACCTGACGCACCCGGTCCGTCACGGTTTCGTGGCCACACTGCCCATCTCATTGATGCTGTTGGCCTCGGTGCTTGTGCAATTCCAGCTGGCACTGCCTTTGGCACGCGGCCTTTGGTGGGCAGGCAGCCTGTTGCAGCTCTGGGTCACGCTGTGGGTGTTGGGGCGTTGGTTGGGACACGGCAGCGGAACGGGCAACACGTCAGCGTGGGCAGGCATCACCCCGGTGCTGCTGATGCCCGTGGTGGGCAATGTGATGGCCCCGCTGGGGGGCGTTGGGCTGGGCCATGGAATGTGGGCCACCGCCCAGTTCGGGGTCGGCGCATTTTTTTGGCCAGTGGTGCTGGTTTTGATCGTCACCCGACGCTTCAGCCACGGCCCCCTGCCCGAGCGGCTGCTGCCCACCTATTTCGTGCTGCTGGCCCCCCCGGCTTTGATCGCCTCGGGCCTCATGGCTTTGGGCGCGCCTTTGCCGGTCGTGCATGCCGTGTGGGGTGTTGGACTGTTCACGCTGATGTGGGTCGGCGCCCAAGCCAAACGCATGATCGGGCAACCGTTTGCACTCACGTTCTGGGCGGTTTCGTTCCCATTGGCTGCGTTGACGGCTTTGACGCTCAAATTGGGGGACGCACAAAGAGCGGGCGCACTGCTCAACTTGGGCGTGTTGCTGCTGGCCACCACCAGTTTGGTCGTGTTGGGCTTGGTACTGACCACCTACCGTGGCCTGCGCAACGGCACCTTGTTGGCGCCGGAACCATTGGCCACCATCGTGCCTGTCAACGCAAGCCTTTGATTCCCGGTGCGCGGTCAGGCCCGCACACTGAGCAAACGGCCCATTGCCTTGTCCATGGTTTTGAGGGTGCGCAGGTTGGCCTCAAAGGCATACGCGGCTGCCTTTTGTTCCACCTGATCCGCAACCAGGTCAGCCCCCGGCTCAGGCACCTTGTCCACCTGCGTTCGCACACCGCCCGAAGGCTCGGCCATCGCCCTCGCTTGGTCACGGCGGTGGTTTTCGGTGTGGGCATTGGCAATGTTGTTGGCCGCAACGGTCAAGCGGGTTTGGGCTGACTGCAGGCCCGAAACGGCGGTGGTGATGGGATTCATGGCATTCATCCGGATACAGCCGATCAGTGTACGCTTGACAACCAAAAAGCACCAAACCGAATACCGCTCAACCACCCGGTGCCTGCGGCCCTGATTGGATCAACCACTGCAAAGCCTGCTCAACGCCGGGTTGATCCACCCCAACCGGGTGTCGGTCGAGCATTTGGACGGTGACATTGAACCGCTGTTCCACCCCAGGCAACACGCACGATGGCAGGCCTTGCGCGGCCAGTTCGCTCTGGGCGTCGCGCACCTCATGCGCACGCCGCCGGGCGTGGACCACGTGGGTGCGCACCAGCATGTCCATGAAGTCGCGCAGTGGCGTCTGGTCGATGTCGGCCAACTGGTCATACAGTTTTTCGCGCACGCCCTGCTTTTCGGCGCTCACCAACAACTCCACGCAAAGCGCCTCCATGCCCTTGGTAAAAATGCTGCGCAACATTTTGAGCGAGACGGCTTCGCCCACCTCCCCGTTCGGAATCACCTGAACACGGGCACCCAAGGGCGTGAACAGCGCCTGAAAAGCCTCGGCACCGGGCCCGGCCAACAGCAACGGCGTGCGCACCCCCTGCAGGTTGATCGCCCCCATGATCGCTGCATCCACGTACCGCACCCTTCGGGCAGCGGCCAGTTGTGCCGCCTGACGCTTCACTTCGGGGCGGGCGGTGGTGAGATCGGCCAACCCAACCCCTGGCACCGCAAACGCCAGCACCTGATCCGCCACCGACCCAGCCTGCGCCCCGGTCACGCAAGACAACACCCAGACGGCGGTCGACAGCCAGGCGCCCGGCGCTTCGTGGACCGTCATCCCCCCTTCAGCAGCCCACGCAAGGGTGGTGGCCGTGGGTCGGGCATCACAAAGCAGCAATTCAAATCCGGCCCTGTGAAGCGCCTGGGCATAACAGCGCCCCACTTCGCCCAAGCCGATGATTGCAATCTGTGTGTGAGGTGAGTACATGGCCGTCAATGGTACAAACTTGACCGGCGATCTGCCCCAACAGCGGTTCGTTCGGCCGCCGCCAACACAAAACCGCCCCAGAAACCGGGCACAATCTAGGCACCGTGAGCACAGAACGCATCCAAACCGAACTGGACCAGGCCCGCAAAAGTGGCCCGGTGCGCGACATCATCATTCCGCCCTGCCCGGAATTGCTGCGGCGCTTGCAGGACGCTTTGGCCCATGGCGAACCGGACGTGACCGCGATCGACCAGATTGCCAGCGCCGACGTGGCCATGGCGGCCGCCCTGATCCGTCAGGCCAACAGCCCCCTTTACGGATTGACCCAGCCGGTACAAACCGTGGGACAGGCCCTGACGGTGATTGGCCTGCGCCCAGCGGTGCAGTTGTTGACCGGCTTTTTGACCCTACACGCTCTCGCGGTGCAAAGCCCGCTGCTGGCCCACTTCTGGGAAAGTTCCACCCGCCGGGCCATTGCCTGCGAACACATAGGGCACCAGCTCTACAACATGGATGCCGGGCTGGCTTACACCTTCGGGTTGTTCTGCCATGTGGGCATGCCTGTGATGCTGCGAGGCGTGAAAGGCTATGGCAGCACCATCACGGAAGCGCTGGCCCGCAAGGACCGAACCTTCACCCAAACCGAAAACGCCAACCACCGCACCGACCACGCCGTTGTGGGTGCCATTGTGGCCCGCACCTGGCGCCTGCCGCCCGAGGTGGCGGTGGCGGTACGGCTGCACCACGACTTTGCGACCTTGCACCACGACAGCTATCCCAGCACCATACGCCACCTGGTGGCCATGGGCTTGATTGCCGACCACCTGGTGGCCCACCACGAAGGCGCTGCCGACGGCACCGACTGGGCCCGGCACAGCAACACCTGTCTGGACTACCTGCAAATCGGCGAATCCGAAGTGGATTTGTGGGTGGACGAACTGCACGACACCTTTGAAGCGGTGGTGCTGGCCTAGCGCCTTTTTCGGCTGACCAAGACAATACCCACCGCCACGCCCAGCAGTGCCAACACCAGTTGCAGGGTCAGGGGCTCGCCCAGCAGTCCGACACCGAACAGCAGTGCAAACACCGGCGTCAAAAACACAAACGACGACATCAAGGTGGCCGGATAACGCCGCAGCAGCCACATCCAGGTCAGGTAACTGGCAAAAGCACCCACCACCGTTTGCAGGGCCAACGATGTCCAGGCCCAACCAGAATACGACCACCCCCAGGTTTCACCCAGGACCCGTGACAACACAGGCGCCACCAAAGCCGTGACCGCCACTTGGTAAAACAGGGTTTTTTCGGGGCTGGCCGTGGCCAGCGGGGTGGTACGAATCACCAGGGTGGTCAAACCCCACAGGGCCCCCCCGGTCAGCGCCAGCACATCGCCCAACAGCTGTGCCGGGGCCGATTGACCGAAACTTTCACTGAACGCCACGGCCACCGCACCGAATGCCAGGCACAGCCCAACCCACTGCAAGCCGCGCAATTTTTCGCTGGGCACAAAACGGGGCAACAGCAGGGCCACCACAAAGGGCGATGTGTACAAAAACACCGTCATGCGCGATGCCGTGGTGTAACGCAGCCCCAGGTAAATGCACACAAACTCGCCCGCAAACAACAACCCTGCCAACACGCCTGCGGGCAAAGTGCCATCCCGAACGAACAACGGCACCCCTTTGATTGCACACCAGGCCCACAACAACGCCGAAGCCCCCGCAAAGCGCAGACTCGCCTGCCACAAGGGCGGCACTTCACCCACCGTGGATTTGATCAGGATTTGCTGAAACCCCCAAAACGCACAGCACACCACCAACAGGCCAACAGCCAATCGGTCGAGCTGGGTTTTGCGTTGGGTCGGGTTCACAGTGGGTGTTCGGTGAAAAACCGGCCCCCGTGGAACAGCAAAGGCGCTGCTTGCGCCTGCCAGCCGCAACGCTCCACCTCGCCCACCAAAATCACGTGATCGCCCTCGTCGTAGCGGCTGCGGTTGCGGCATTCAAACACGGCTGCGGCACCCTCCAACAAGGGCACACCGCCTGCTCCCTCGGAAAAACGCAGCCCCGCCCAGCGGTCAGCGTCCTTGGAAGCAAAACGCTCGGCCAACTCGCGTTGATCCACACCCAACACATGCACCGCGTAGTGCGAAGCCTGTTCAAAGGCGGCCATCGACCGGGCATGGCGCGACAAGCTCCACAACACCAACGGAGGCGCCAAAGACACTGAATTGAAAGAATTGACAGTCAAGCCCACAGGTGAACCGTTGGCATGCCGGGCCGTGACGATGGTCACACCGGTGGCAAACATGCCCAGAGCCGATCTGAAAGAGGCTGCATCCGGCACACGCAATGCCAGTTCGTCAGAGAGGGAATTGACCACAAATAGTTGGGCAGAAACAACAAAAGCACATTATCACCAATCGGCTGTCAGCCCTTCAAAATGGGGGTATTGCCGTATACTGAATCCCCGCAAACTGTGATTTGTCTGACGGCAGCGACCCCAAACGGTGCATGGTTTTTGCGTGAAAACCGGGGAACGCGCAAACTCAACTCACATAAATAGCAAAGGAAGCGCAAATGTATCAAATGAGATTGCAACGTCGTTTTGCCTGTTTGGCTTTGGTCGCAGGTTTGCTTTGCGCAACAGCACATGCGCAACTTGCGCCGCCCAAGGGCCCGGTGGTGCTCACGGTGTCGGGCAACATCACGCAAACCAACCAAGGCAAAAACGCGGTTTTCGACATGGCCATGCTGGAAGCCCTGCAGCAGCGTACCACCCGCACCGCCACCCCTTGGCACGCAGGCGTGGTGGAATTCAAAGGCCCGCTGGGCAGGGCTTTGATGGCCGCCGTGGGTGCCAAAGGTGAGCAGCTGACCATCGTTGCCCACAACGATTACAAATCGAAGATGCCGGTCGACGATTTGAACAAGCACGACGTGATTTTTGCCACCCGGCAAAACGGCGAGTTGATGACCTTGCGCAACAAAGGTCCCCTTTTTGTGATTTACCCGTTCGATGAAGTGCCTGCCCTCAAAAGCGAGGTCTACTTCAACCGCTCGGTCTGGCAAATCAAGTCCATCCAGGTGGAATAAAACCTGTGTCCTTGCTGCCTGCACCGTTGTCGCCCAAACGCTTGGGCAGATGGACGCGCGTGGGTTTTGTGGTGCTGCCGCTGCTGGCCGCTTTGCTGGTAGCCACCGCCCTGTACTTGCTGCTGGTGTTGCAAAACATGTCCAGAAGCACCCAGGAATCGGCGCAAGACAGCGGTCAGTGGGTGGTGTACCAGCTGGAACGGGAAAACAACCGCTTCTTTTACACCTTGATGCGGCACGCCAAAGGGGAAGCCGCCAACCCCGGTGAGCCCCCACCCAATTGGGGCGATGTGCAAATCCGGTTCGACATTCTTTATAGCCGCCTGGTCAGCCTGCAGGGCTCGTCGTTGAGCCACATGATGGATGATCTGGGTGTGGTGAGCACGCACGCCGAAGAAATCGGTCGCCTGATCAACGCCATGGACGCCTTGCTGCAGCAGGGGCGCCCGGCCACCTTGGCGCGCCTGGTCGACATGCAAGGCCTGTCGGAACAGCTGCGAAACTTGGCTGAAGACATGCTGCTCGAAATCGTGGACTATCGGGGCAAATCGATCACCGAAGTGCGGCAGCGTCAGATCGATATTTACCGACAAATCACCTTGTTGGTGTTGCTGCTGATAGGCGCGGTGGCCACGTTTGTGGCCTTGTTGTTGCGCCAGATGATCGTGGTGCAAAACGCCTACGAACAAGTCGACAACCTGGCCGGGCAGCTGCGCACCAGCGCGCAAAAGGCCGAGGAAGCCTCGCGCAGCAAGAGCCTGTTCCTGGCCAACATGAGCCACGAAATTCGCACGCCCATGAACGCCATTTTGGGCATGTTGCAGTTGTTGCAGGGCACCGGCTTGAAAACCCGGCAAGAGGACTACGTGGAAAAAGCCGGCTCAGCGGCTCGTTCCTTGCTGGGCATTCTGAACGACATTCTGGACTTCTCGAAAGTCGAAGCCGGCAAAATGGTGCTGGACCCTCAGCCGTTTTCGCTCAACCAACTGTTGCGCGAGCTGGCCACCATCATGTCGAACAACCTGGGCAAAAAAAGGCTGGAGTTGTTGTTCGACATCGACCCCACCATCCCCGATGTGCTGGTCGGTGACGCCCTTCGGCTCAAACAGGTGTTGATCAACCTGGCAGGGAATGCGGTCAAATTCACGTCGCAAGGCGAAGTGCGGCTGAGCATCCAGTTGCAGTCGGCTGCTGCGGAGCCACCCCAGGTACGGTTTTGCGTCTCGGACACCGGTATTGGCATTTCGCCCGAGCAACAGGCCCGGATTTTCGAAGGTTTCTCGCAGGCCGAAGCCTCCACATCGCGCCGTTTCGGTGGCACCGGCTTGGGTTTGGCCATCAGCCGTCGGCTGGTGGGTCTGATGGGAGGCGAACTGCAACTGGACAGCGAGCCCGGCCAAGGCAGCCGTTTCGAGTTCACCTTGCACCTGCCAGAGGGCACCGCTTCAAACAGCCACACGCTGCTCGAACACCCCAGCTTGACGGCCTTGCACGCCCTGGTGGTGGCCCAGGCCCCGGGCACCCGCACGCTGTTGGCGCGGGTGGCCACCGAGCTGGGCTGGGTGGTCAACACCGCCCCGGACGGCGAAACCGCCCTGGCTCAGCTGGAAGTCTGGAAAACCCGCAACGAACCCTGCGATGTCGTGTTTGTCGACTGGCTGCTGCCCGGCCTGGACGGCTGGACCACCGCCCAGCGCGTGCGCGATGCGGGCTTCCCCCTGGTGGTGATGGTCACGTCCAACCCCCAAGACATGCTGGAAGGCCGAAGCACCGAAGACGTGGCCCAAACCGGCAGCTTCCTGACCAAACCTTTCACCCGCCGCATGGTATTTGAAACGGTGATGGCCAAACGCAATGAACTGCGTGGTGCCACCCACGAGGCCGATGCGGGCACGGATACCCCCAGCAAACCCCTGTACGGCCTGCGCCTGTTGGTGGTGGAAGACAACCCCATCAACCAGCAAGTGGCACAAGAACTGTTGAGCGGTGCAGGCGCTCGGGTGAGTTTGGCTGAAAATGGCCGCGAGGGTGTGCAAGCAGTGCGCGATGCCCTGGAACCCTTCGATCTGGTGCTGATGGACATGCAAATGCCGGTGATGGACGGACTGCAAGCCACCCGCGCCATTCGGCAGGAACTGCGGAAAACCGATCTGGTGATCGTGGCCATGACCGCCAATGCCATGCCCGCCGACCGGGTGGCATGCCTGGCCGCTGGCATGAACGACCACGTTGGCAAGCCGTTCGACATCAAAGAACTGGTGTCGCTGATCACGCGCTATTGCGCCAAGCGGCTTCAAACCATCGGGCCAGCACCGGCTTCTGCCCAATCGAAAGGCAAGGCCGCACACCAGGCCTTGCAACGTGCCCGACCCCGGGTCGTGGCCCTCTCTTGCCGAGATGAACTTCACACCGACGAGGCATTGGCCCGCATGGATGGCGACGAGAAACTCTATGCCCAGATCCTGCAGGGCTACCTGCGCGATGCGCCCCCCATGGTGGCGCGCGCGATTGAAGCGTTGAAGTCCGCTTCGGGAACAGGTGCACCGGCCAACAGCGTTCATGCGGCCCTGGTGTTGGCCGCTCAGGAGCTGCACGGTCTCAAGGGTTTGTCGGCCACCGTGGGCGCCAACACCTACGCCCAGGCCGTCACGGCAGCAGAACAAAACCTCAAAACCGTTGCGGCACAGGTGCAAACACTCATGGGTGAAACCGACACCCTGACCGGCCCGCTGTTCAACGCCTTCCAAAGTTGTCAAACAGAATGCCTGGCGTTGCAACAGGGATATGAACGCGTGCTGCAAGCCGCCACGCAAATGCTGGCCAGCCAGCCCGTGAACCCGGACGACATGCCGGGTGAAGAACGGCGCCTCGACACCCTGGCCCTGGCGCAAGATCTGCAACAACTGGAACGGTTGCTGGTCAACGCAGACATGGCCTCGATCGAGCTGCACGAGACCCTCTTGAAACACCATGGAAGTGCCGGTCAGGAACTCTTGGCCGACTTGAACACCGCCATGGAGTTGCTGGACTTTGATGCGGCACGCCTGGCCTTGGAACAGGTACTGGCCATCTTGGCCGACGCTGCCGTCATAGACGCCTCACAGCAAGCCGCTTGACCCAGCGCTGACAACGCAGGGGGTCACCCCGCGCCGTAAGTGGCGACCTGATCCCGCCCGTGCGACTTGGCCTTGTACAAGGCCCGGTCGGCCATGTGCAACAGGGCATCGGGTTCGACACCGGCTTCGGGCACATCGGCCACCACCCCCGCGCTCAAGGTCACGCAACGGGCAGGGCTGGCCGCATGGGGCAGTTGCAGGCCGCGCAAACGGTCGACCACCCTTTGCGCCAGCGCCACCGCCGAGGCCAGATCGGTGTCGGGCAGCAACATCGCCAACTCCTCACCTCCGTAGCGGCAGGCCACATCACGCGGTCGCTTGGCCACCGAGTTGATCACCTCCGCCACCGTTCGCAGGCATTCGTCACCGCGCTGGTGGCCGTAAATATCGTTGTAAAACTTGAAGTGATCCACATCCAGCATCACCAAAGCCAACGACTGCCGCTGACGCAGGGCGTGGCGCCATTCGCGGGCCAGCATTTCATCGAAATGGCGCCGGTTGCCGATGCGGGTGAGTGCATCCACGTGCGCCATGCCGTGCAGCTTCTGGGCGGTTGCGCGCAACAGTTGCTCGCGGTCCACGGCGGGGGTCACATCTGTGATTTGCACCAGCACGTAACGCTGCCCCACTTCCCGGGCCACGGCACCGCTCATGGGAATGATCTGAATGGACTGTTTGAGCAGACGTGCATTGTCCAGTTTGCCTTGGGGGGTATAAAGCGGCAGGGGCGAACGGTGCAGGGTCTCAGACAACACCGACGCCAGACCGGTGCGCAACGCATTTTTCAGGGCCCGCTCGAAATGGCTGCCAACCAAGCCGGGGAAGGCCTGGGCCAGAGGCTGGCCCATCAGTTGCTCACCGATCAGGCGGGCACGTTGCAGCAGCCAGTCGTTGGCCAGAACCACCCGCATGTCTTCGTCGAGCACCAGCAGTCCAGCCTGCACATTGCCCAACACCCAGGCCATCCAGGGGGGGTGTACGCCCTCCAGCGAGGCCAGATTTCCACGATTCATGAGCGCTGCACCCCCAGGCCGGCAATGAAACGCCCCACCTTGTGTTCCAGCACGCCACTGGAATTCATGTCCAGCAGAAAAGCCAGCTGCCCCTGTATCTGACGCGATGCGATCTCAAACCGAATTTGCACACTCAGAATCGGCTCGGGCGCTTCCTGGTTCAGCAGCACGTCAGAGGCCACGCCCAACTCCACTTGGGGCAACCCGCCTTCAAACTCGATGTGCAGGCAATCGGCCACACTGGCCACCACCGAATTGAGCAAAATGTTGCCGATTTCGGCCAAGGCCTCCTGCTCCATTTCGCCCAGTTGCTCCAGCGGCACCTCTTCGCCGACCATGATCTGGACCAGCAACAGGCTTTGTTCGGCGGGAAACATCAGCACCGCATCGGTGACCACCTCACCAGAAAATGCCTGGCGCACCGCACTGATGCGCTGGTCGGGGCCACCGCCCAACTGGCGCACCACATCCACCTTGGAGAGCAATTGCACCTGCGGCACACTCAGCAGCACCGCTTCACCGGCCAGTTGGCTCAGGGCGTCGGCCGCCTGGCCCACGCCCATGTTGAACACCTCGGTCAGGGCGTCCAGCTCCAGTTCACTGAGCTTCATGCCTCGTCCCGGAAAAATTGCACCGCCTGCTCGATCACCGCTTCGGTCACCGGCTTTTGCAAAAAACGCACGCCCAATTGGGCGGCCCGCTCGCGGCTGCTTTCCTGGATGTTGGCGGTCAGCATGGTGATCTTCGCCTTGGGAATCAATTTTTGCAGCTGTTCTGCCGCCTCATACCCGTTGATACCGGGCATGTTGACATCCATGGTCACGTAATCGGGTTCGACCTGCGCCGCCATTTCCACCGCTTCGTTGCCCGAAGCGGCCTCATAAACCAACCATTCCGGGCACAACGCCGCTACCTTGTTTTTGATGATGATGCGTGAAACCCGGCTGTCATCCACCACCAGCAAACGCTTGCCCATACGACTTCCTTATTGGCTCTGTTTTTTGGTCTTTGGCATTTTTTTGACCAAGTTCCGAATTGTCCCGCAATTTTGTGGCTTTTGTGCACCTATTTGGTTACGGTCTTGGGCTCTACTGGGGCCAGCGCATCCCCAGCCAGACCTCGGCCAGGTCGGGAATTTTCCACTGTTCCGGGTCTTCGCGGCTGACGATGGAAACACGGCAGGTGGGGGCCGACAGGTCGATGCGTTCTGGGATGAGGCGCTCACCGCTGTTGGTGGAAAACACGGTTTTGACCACGGGCTTCAGCAAAGAACCGGCCGACTGTTCCACCACCACCGCCAGCTTGCCTGAACTGAGCTTGACCAGCGATCCGGCGGGGTAAATGCCCAGGCTGCGCACAAACGCCTGGAACAAACGGCCATCGAAATGGCCCTTCCAGGAGGCCATGCGCTTGAGGGATTCGGCCGGATCCCAGCCCTGCTTGTAGGGACGGTTGGAGGTGATGGCGTCGTACACGTCACAAATCGCCCCCATGCGTGCCCAGACCGAAATTTGCTCGCCTGCCAAACCATTGGGATAACCGGTGCCATCCATTTTTTCGTGGTGGTGCAGGCACACATCCAGCGCCGCTTCCTCGGTCACTCCCGCATCCAGCAGTCGCTGGTGACCTTGTACCGGGTGCAGGCGCACCAAGTGGAATTCGTCGTCGGTCAACTTTCCCGGTTTGTTCAGCAGATCCAACGGCACGTCCATCTTGCCCAAGTCATGCAAGAGGCCGGCAAAACCGGCGGCACGGCTCTGAGCGTCGTCCATCCCGGTTTGGCGCGCCAACGCCACCATCAAGGCACACACCGCCACCGAGTGCATGTAGGAGTAATCGTCTGCGGTTTTGAGCCGTGCCAGGTTGATCAGCGCACCGGCGTTGCGGGTCACCGAGTCCGCGATTTCTTCGGCAACCTGACGCACCACCACGCGGTTGATCGCCTTGCCCATGCGGGCATCCTGGAACATGCTGCTGATCACGCCCCTTGCACTGTTGCAAATGGCCGCCGCGCGGGCCAGCTCCACCTCGGTGCTGCTGGCTTCGAGCACGCGGGTCACGGTGTGTTGGTAAACCGCATCGCTGGTCACCTGCTCTTCGGTCTGCGCTTGCTCGGACACGCCGCTGTCAGCCGGCACATCGATGCCTTTGTCTGTGTCTATCCAGACCTCGCGCACCGCGCTGCTGCGTATGGCGTGCAAATCCTTGGGATCGTTCAGAACAAACTTGCTGCGCCAAAAGGGATGGTCCATCCACGACCCACAGAAGGACTGGATGTGCATTCCCAACTGAACGTGTTCGACGTGGATTCGCTTGAGCATATTTGCCACAAATGGCTTGTTCGCCCCAATTTGCAGCACAAATCAGAAGCAAGTGCGTATTTTGGCATTTTTATGAAATCGTCACCACACAGTGACGTTTAAATGACACTTGTTCGCCCTTGCTGTGGTAACCCAAGGGATTGGCAACCACCCGGCAAGATCCGACACGGTAGTCTTGCGCGCAATGCAAATGGCCGTGCAGCCACGTGTGGGCCGCACCCACCATGCCAACAGGCAAGTTGTTGCAGAACCCTGCGGTACCAGGGTTGAGTCCGTAGCGCGGATCGGCGCTGTGCAACGTGGGCGCGAAATGGGTCACCACCACGGTCGGGCCCTCAAAAGGCTGGGCCAAGGCATGCCGCAACCAATCGATGCAGACTTGGGCCTCGTCCCGCATGGCGGCTGCGTCATACAGGCGTCCGTGGCGTTCGCTCTGCATTTTGCGGAGGTAAAAATTGGCGGCTCGGAAGGCCTTGTCGCGCTTTTTGGTCGCTTGTTCGGCATTGTCGGTCGGCGCCACCAAGGCCTCGTAATCTGCCCACAGCGTGGTGCCGAGCCAGCGCACACCTCGGAAAAACCAAATGTCGCGGTCCAAAAACACGATCCCCAGACGGTCACAGGTGGCGCGCAATTGCTGCCGGGTCTCGTCAAAAGACCGGGCATCGTATTCGTGGTTGCCGGGCACAAACACCACGGGGCAGGGCCATGCGGCGTGCTGCGGCAACGGCGAGAAGCGGCGCAAGCCCCAGTCGGGTTCATCCATGGGTGGCCCCTGTGGCCGGGTTTGGTAGCTGCCAATGTCGCCTGCCAGCACCAACAAATCGGCCCCAGGGGCGGGTTGCGGTTCGAATGTCGGATTGGCCTCCAGGTGCAAGTCACTCATCAACTGCACGCTCAAGGGTGGGCGCGCGGTCATGGATGCACCCCCTGCTCGGCAGCACGCACCACCACCTGCCGCAGCCACCGGTGGGCGCTGCGGTGGTGGGCCTGGCGGTGCCACAACGCGTCCACATGCACCACGGGCACCGGCAAGGGCAGGTCGTGCAACACCAATTGGTCGGCCACACCGGTGACGCTGACAAAGTGGCGCGGCAGCACCGTCAGCAGATCAGACGTGGACACCACCCGCCCCGCCGTGAAAAACTGGTTCACCGTGAGCACCACCCGGCGGCGGCGTGACAAAGCCGTCAACGCCTCGTCCACAAACCCGAACGGTCGCCCCGAAAAACTGACCAGCAAATGGCGTGCGGCACAGTAATCGTCCAAAGTGAGGGGGCCAGCAGCCAGGGGGTGTCCGCGCCGCATCACCACAGCATATTCCCCGTCGTACAGGCGTTGCTGGCAATAGCGCGGCACCTGTTCCTGCAGGTGGCTGGCGCTGAGTTCGGCCAGCACACCCGGAAAATGGCCCAGGGCCAGGTCCACTTCGCCCAAATCCAGCAAATCGCGCGGGTCGCGGGTGGTCAAGGGCAACACACGCAAGGTGATGTTGGGAGCCTCCTGACCCAAAATTTCGATCATGCCCGGGACAATTTTGGCGGCTGTGGCGTCGGCCATGGCCAACACAAAATGGTTTTTGGCCTCGGCCGGCACAAAAGTCCCCGGCGCCAGCGATTCGCGCAATTGCTGCAATGCAGACCGCACCGAAGGCCACAGGGTGAGTGCACGCGGGGTGGGTTCGACCCCATAACCGGCGCGGCGCACGAGTTCATCCCCCATCAAGTCGCGCAAGCGCCGCAGGGCATTGCTGACGGCGGGCTGGGTCATGGCCAGGTTGTGGGCCGCTCGGGTGAGGTTGCGCTCCGACATCACTTCGTCGAACACGCGGAGCAGGTTCAGGTCGAGGGTTCTGAAGTTGAGTTCATTCATTCTCCTGATGAATGTAAGTCATTTCAAAAATAAATTTGCAACAACCAAGGGTTTACCCTACATTACGTTCACTGCGTTGTTGCAATGCAGCAAAAAGGAGTTTGATATGACGACATTGACCCATCACACCGCAGCCCACCTGGGCAAGACCGCGCCGAGCACCGGCAAGGCCAAGCGCACCGACAGCGACCGCGCATTGTCCGCGTTGCTGCTGGCCGCCGCCGTTGCGGCACTGGCCGTGACGGTTGACCAGTTGATTGGCACCTGGGCCGACGACCACCTGCTGACCGCATGGGTGGCTTTGTGGGCCGTGGTGTTTGCAG
>JACCDQ010503051.1_pt1 | contig 21931 bp, 18 predicted proteins | sample 7446031 | NCBI WGS metagenome assembly JACCDQ01 (sample SAMN15323442, study PRJNA562643) | freshwater metagenome | isolation source: river surface water | place: USA:Blue River Watershed | collected 2017-08-17
CACATAATTTCCTTTGGAAGATAATTTACCATCAGAAGAATATTCTTTCCAATAACCGTCCATACGTCCTTTCACATAATTTCCTTTGGAAGATAATTTACCATTTTCCCAATATTCTTCACAATAACCCTCAAATTTATCATTGAGATAATTTGCTTTGGCAGATAAAGTACCATCCCCCCAATAAAATTCCCAATAACCATCCATACGCCCTTCCACATAATTTCCTTTAGAACCTAAACTGCCATTTTCATGATACACTTCCCAATAACCCTCTCGTTTATTTTTAATATAATTTCCTTTGGAACCTAAATTTCCATTTTCATGATAAACTTCCCAATTACCCTCTCGTCTATTTTTGACATAATTTCCTTTGAAGCCTAAGTTGCCATTTTCCCAAAATTCTTCACAATATCCCTCTCGTCTATTTTTGACATAATTTCCTTTCGAACGTAAGTTTCCATTACTCGAATAATATTCCCAATACCCCTCTCGTTTTTCCTCAATACGGTCTCCTTTGATAATTAATACTTCATTTTCAAAGTATTTTTTCCAATACCCTTCCTGTTTTCCATTGATATACGACGCTTCATACTCTAAATTACCCTCAGAGTCAAATTCTTCCCAATCGCCATCTTTTTTATCATCTACATAATTTCCTTTGGAACGTAATACTCCATTTTCCCAATACTTTTCCCAATACCCCTGTTTTTTATCATTTACATAATGACCTTTGGAACGTAATACCCCATTTTCCCAATATTCTTCACAATACTCTTTTTTTTCATTTACATAGTTTCCTTTGAAACGCAATAATCCATTTTTCCAATATTTTTCCCAATTGCCCTCTTGTTTACCATCAACATAATTCCCTCTAGACTTTAAATGCTCGCCTTTGTAATGTTCCCAATCACCTTGCTTCAATCCATTGACATAATTTCCTTTTGCCAGAGTACCATCCTCCAAATAATATTCCCAATACCCTTCTTGTATATCATTGACATAAGTCCCTCTGGACTTTAAATTCTCGCCATTGTAATATTCCCAATAACCCTCTCGTTTATCATTAGCATACGTTCCTTTTGAATGTAATTGACCATTATGACGATAATATTCCCAATTGCCATCTCGTTTATCATTCTTATAATACCCTTTATATTCCAAATTACCATTCTCATAATATTTTTCCCAATAACCATCCTTCAGTCCATTGACATAATTCACTTTGTCTTCTTTTACAAACTTTTCCATTTTTTAATTTATTTAAAGTTATTTAAATGATTATTTGATGTAAAAATTTCTAGAAATCTTACCCTGCAAAGTTCGCTTTATTTTTATGATTTAGTCGGGCAAGTTAAGGTTAACTACACGGCTTTTTTTAATAATTATTTCAAAATTTTGTGCTTTTAAAGAAACTTAAAATGGTAGATTTAATTATGTCAAACATCATCATCAGTATCGACTGTTCATTGTCTATGAATGAAATGAACGCTAATTTATTGGTAAAAAATATCAACCAATTCATCGAAAAGAATCAAGACAAAAAAATAAATGTCAGTATCTTTAATTCCGTAGTCGGGAATCGGATATTACCAGAAGGTGAAATATTTGTTCAAGATTTTAGTTTCATTGGAAGCTCGCCTATCTACGCCAGCATCTTTGATAATTTAAAGCGTTTAGAGCATAACGATAAAAATATTTTTTATATCTTTATATCTGATGGACTTGGAAATGAACCTGACAATGCAGAGATAAAACAAAAAGTAGAAAAGTTATTAGCAAAACACCAAATACATTTCATCAATATTGGACATCTGGAAACTTTAGGAAACTTTTACGATTCTTATTTTTACTTGAATGATTTAGAAGAAATCAATCAGCCTAATGCGTTAGAGGAAACTTTTATAAATATATCGGATCTAATTAACAACTATTAATACTCAAACTCCCCATGAATATTCATATTTTCAGAACATCCGGAGTGAGCGATGAACTATTTGCTATCGTTCATAAAACTCTTAGCCTTGGCAATAAACCAGCCATTATAATCAAACAACACGACAAACCTTTAAATATTCGACCAGGAGTTTACGATGAATCTTTTTATTTCAATTTTTGTCAAGACCTAAGAAAAAGTTCAGATTACGATATCGGGGATGTTGAAATTATTGTACTTTTGACCGAACAACGTAATCGTCGAAATCATTTTAACGGAATTGATTTTAGAAATAAGAATTGCTTTGTTCAAACCAGTGATTATGATTTCATTGTTGAGAAACATGCTGGATTCCCGGTAGCATACCTGACCCTTGCGAGTGCTATTCTTACAAAATTAGACTTAGAAACTGCTCAAAGCTTATTAAGAAAAACCACTGGTGGCACCATGATGGATTATACAGGCAACAAGAGTGATATTATTTTTAAAATAAAAACAGCAGATATCGATCTCGATACTATAAAAAAACTCATTTCTGCTGGTGTTACCATACCCGAAATGAATTGTATTTTCTCTATTTTCGAAAATATCAGAAAAGTATATCTCGGCAATAACACATGGTATCAATTAGCAGAACAAAATGGAGGATTGACAATAGCAGATGGAGATAAAAGTATAATACTTAAATTACGGAATCTGGATGTTAGTATTAACTTACAGCCAAAAAATTTAGCTTTTTATTTGTTTGTTCTTTGCTTCCCCAACCCCCCAATGAATAAAGTTCAGGCAACAAATGGACGTTATAATAAAGTAGTTAATGATATTTATGAGGCTATCTCAGGCAGTAGATTAAATTGGAAAAATGAATGGATGTCTAGAGACAACTTGACTGAAACTGTCTCACATATAAAGAATACTTTAGAACAAACGCTTGGTAAAGAAATTGCTAAAAATTATATTATTATCTATCAAAAGACTGGTTATAAATGCAACTTACCTTTTGATTTGGTTTCTATCGAAACTAAAAATGAATCCTTAGTAAAACAATTAGATAAACTTAGATCGCTTGAGCTATAGAGCTGTATTTGTTAACTAATCAATATTGCCTTATTCTTGCATGAGTTTTACTGAAAAATTCCACGAATGCCATCATAACATTCGTGGAATAAAATTATAAGGAAAGCACTCCAAACCTTAACTAAGAAAAAACACTAATTAATCCAATTCCCAATCATCCGCTTTTCCTCCGATATTGATTCGACTATATAACCTATTATAAGAAGTGGCTATCTTGTCAAATGTATCCTTTACTCCTTTTTCATTCTTGGCAAACGCCATTACTCTTTTAGAATCAATGCCATAATCTATGGCACTTTTTTCTACATCAAAATCAGTTCCGATAAAACTAAACGCCCAATTTCCGCCAACTTTTAATTCATTTATAAGCGAACGAATCGAATGATTGGTAAACTCGTTCGAACAATTCTCTTCACCATCCGTCAAAATAGTTACCAAAACATTATAATTTTCTTGGTTCTTCAATTCTAATTTCAGTTTCATTACAGACTGTCCAATAGCATCGTTTAGCGGAGTTAAGCCACTTGGTTCAAAATGCATCCCTAAATCATAATCAAAACATTTAATTGGTACAGAATTTTCTGAAATGTATTTTATGCCTTGAGAATTGAACGTTACAAAAGAAATATAATGCTCTTGATTAGGATATCTCTCCTGATTTGACCTAATACACGACAATAATTCTTCAAAACCTGAAATTGTTGGCTTTGCAATAGAAGACATTGAGCCACTCTCGTCAACGATAATTAAGTTGATAATTTTTTGTGTGTTGTTACTCATTTTTTTTCTGTGTTTATAGTTTAAAATTTAATTACGATTTACTCATGAATTTCAAATACTTGACTACATTTTTTTACGACACTTATTTACATAATAAATCTTCAAGCTTTCGTCTATACGAATCACCTCTACGATCTAATGAAGAGCGTAAGTTTGTCCCATGCAAATCATCTCTACTCTGAAAATTATGCGGAGCTATCAGTCCATTACCCCCAATTTTACTTAATAAACCATTGGTATATTCCTCATTTTCGTTTAAAAACATATTTGAAAATGACTTTAATTGTTCCCTAATTTGAGAAATGTCTCCTTCTGGAACATTCAATAATCGTAAATCATTGTGAGGATTTATGACCTTACTAACATGATAACACCCTGATATATAATCCTCTCCATACAATAGTATTAATATTGGCTTAGCCAGCATGTCTTTATTCCAGATATTATCCTCAATACTCTCCTTGGTCAAGCTCAATCGCTTTCCTGTAGGGAGATTGCTCTGAAAGTCATTACAAGAAAAATGATTATTCCCCGAACGATACTTGGTTGTCTGTTTTTGCTTGAAGTTTGATAACAAAGTATCCCCATGGTCTCCAAAAACCTTTGAGTAATTCGACTTTATGACATATTTCAAAATCTCATATTTTTCAGAATTCGTCACCTGGTCGTTCTCCTTATTTTTGAAATAGTAATGATATATAATTGGAATAATTGAGTTTTTAGATTTTAATTTTTGAATTCCCAAATTCATTAATTCATCTAACACATTTTCGATACTTATTTTTATTTGTTCCCAATTATTGATAATTTCATTACATGCCGCCTGAGTAAAATTATCCGTTTTGAACAGAACATTATCCCCAGCAACATACAAACATACTCTCAAAATAAAGTCTGATTCAATTCTGAAACTTTTATACTTATTTTTAAGATTACTAAAATCAATTTTCAAATTCCCAACTCTGTTCTCATCTTGAGTAATAAATTTGGAAACAATAGAAAACAACAAGTCATTTTTACTTAATTTTTTACCTCCGTCATTAATTCTTGTAAAAAATTCAATTGCCTTATCTAAATCACTTCCTATATATTCCGTAATATCTTCAAAATCGAGATAATCCGTTTTAGTTAATTGACTTTTAAGGACCAAAACCCTATCCATAATATAATCCTGAATCTCTTGAGTTTGGTTTTTCACCTCATTCAATTCACGTATATACCTTCTCAAGGAATAGCTATTATCATCTATTTCCATTAATTTATATAAATCTGAGACTTTGACAGAACATTCCCATCCTTTCTTACTCTGATTTTTTCCGTTTTTAATGAAACTAAAATTCAATGGATACATATCATCTTTATCATTACTAATACCATTATCACTATCTTCTTCATTATCTATCAGACCATAATTCTTAGGTAATAGATTGAAATACAAACACTTATCACCAAAACCATTGACACCTATTAAAATGGATGTTAGGCGTTGTTGACCATCGCACACAGAAAACGCATCTGTCTGATGACATACATCATTAGCCTTGATTCTTAAATCGGTAAGGAATTTGAAAACACTAATTTGAGCTGGGGCTTTCCAAATAAAAAATTTGGGTAATGGATAATTTTCAAAAATTGAATCAAATAGCTTTTCTATTTGCTTCTCTTTCCACGTAAAATCACGTTGAAATTCAGGTATAACATATCTATCACTGCTTGCTTCCTGAATAAATTTTCGAATACTTAAACTAAATCTTGCCATAAGATACTTTTATTTATTTGTTAAAAAATTCAAACTTGATTATAGATTTTCAATAAAATAGCATCAATATTTTTTATTCAATCAAACAAACCAATTAGTGCCTTTCAGCTAAAACTTTCTCACATCAAGAAGCTCAATTCCAGCTTTCGCATAAGAATCTTCTGGAGTCGAAAAGATTGAAATTTTCTGAAAAGGTTTTAGACGAATATTTTCTTCTTTGGTGACATAATTCCATTGTAATAAATCATTCACCAATACCTCAAATTCATCTAATGTCACTTCAGGATTCCTTTTTAACAGCCCCATTAGTCGCCCACCTCCCACTTTTCTCGGGGTTTGATGTTCTTTCGTAAGAGCCGATAATACCTTTGCTTTTTTCTCTCCCTTTGCCAACAAATCCGTATATTTCTCGTAAGCACTTTTTGATATTTTATTGTAATCTTCCATACTTGACCCTACATAAAATATTTGAGCCCCAATCATGACATTGATAGATTCTTGCTGCTTTTCAGAACAACTTTCATAAAGCCCAACCAAAGATTTGCAGATGTGATACAATTATTCTATTTTTTCTTTTTTCATTTTTTTTATTTAATTTTTATAAAAATTCTATTCTTAAACTTGTATTTTTTATTCGTTTAATTTTCTGTACTTTTAATTGATTCTTATGCTTCTTTCATGTAACATACCTTTATTTCTGTCAAGCAAAATTAATCAGAATTCATAGGTACTGATACTAAATACAACCTTGTAACTATTTCATAATCAATATATTTTGCTTTATATCTATGAGCTTTTACTCTCATGTCACAAAAGTACATCTTAGAATTTTTAATTATTTTGGTACTTAACCTTAACTTCCGCCCCATTTTGAAATTAAATTCTTAGAAAGTAAGTTTGCATAAATTTCAAGCAACAATAAACTATGAATGCACTTTGGGGTATAGATTTGGGAGGAACAAAAATCGAGGGCATGATTCTGAATGCCGACACGAATGAAATCATCGCTCGTGAACGAGTGCCTACCGAGGCAAGTTTAGGATATCAGCATATTATTGGACAAATCTCTAAGCTTTTGAGTATCTTAAGCGATAAGACTGGCTTACGTCCAAATGCTTTGGGATTTAGTACCCCCGGAACACTGGACCCTTCGACTCAAACCATGAAAAATTGCAATACTACCTGCATGAATGGTCAGTCGATGAAAGCCGATTTTGAAAAAACATTCGGAATTCCAATTGAAATTGCCAACGATGCGAATTGTTTTGCTTTGGCAGAAGCGACCATGGGAATCGTCAAAGATGTATTGCCTCATGCAAAAGTAATATTCGGAGTAATTTTAGGAACAGGTGTCGGTGGTGGAGTGGTCGTTAATGGTGAGTTAATCGCTGGCAGACATGGAATTGGTGGAGAATGGGGACATAATTTCTTAGAAGACGATGGTGTACTGTGCTATTGTGGAAAAATTGGCTGTAATGAAAATATTTTTTCAGGTCCCGCTCTTCAAAAGTATTATGCCCAATTATCAGGAAAATCTTTGTCTATGAAAGATATTTATGAACAACATCTTTCTGGAAAAGACCAAGCGGCATCTCAAACAATTCAAAGACTAATCAGCTCTTTTGGCAAAGCAATTTCATACATCGTCAATGTCATTGACCCCGATGCCATTGTGATTGGTGGTGGTGTTGGCAATATCGATTTAATTTACGACGCTTTCCCGAAAGAATTAGAAAAATGGATTTTTAATGATAAAAAAGTAGAAACTCTATTTTTAAAGCCAAAACTTGGCGATTCGGCAGGAGTTTTCGGAGCAATTGAGCTGATTCGTAAATACTCAAACTAAAGATGTTTTTTACCTCTTGGATGAAAGCTCACAATGGTTTCTTGTAAATAAGACCTATCCAAATGAGTATAGATTTCGGTGGTGGTGATGGATTCGTGTCCGAGCATTTCTTGTACTGCACGCAAATCCGCTCCACCTTCGATTAAGTGTGTAGCAAAAGAATGTCGAAACGTATGCGGAGAAATATTTTTATGAATTCCCGTTTTGGCAGCCAAATCCTTGATAATCATAAATATCATTACTCTCGTGAGTTGTTTTCCACGTCTATTCAAAAATACAATATCTTCCGAATCTTCTTTGATGTCTTGGTGATTTCGGATGTTTTCTAAATAAATTTTAGTGTATTTTATGGCATCTTTGCCTATCGGAACAAGCCGAACCTTGTCCCCTTTGCCCAGGACTCTGACAAATCCAATATCAAAGAAACAATCAGTCAATTTTAGTTGAACTAATTCCGAAACACGAATACCACAACTATACAAAACCTCTAAAATAGCACGATTTCTTGTTCCTTCTGGAGTAGAAACATCAATCATTTCCAACATTTTTTCTATTTCGGGATAAGATAAAGTGTCCGGCAATTTTCGATTGAATTTAGGAGAATGAATGTCTTTGGAGGGGTCTTTTTTTATAATATTTTCAATCAATAAATAATGAAAAAAAGCCTTTATGCCCGACAAAATCCTTGCTTGAGATATTTCCGACATTCCTAAATCATGCAAATACATCAATAATTCAAGAATGTGGCGTTCTTCTATTTGTTCGGGTGAAATTTTTTCATCCACAAAGCGGCTTAATTTTTCAACATCACCCAAGTAAGCATCAATCGAGTTTTCGGAAGCTCCTTTTTCTAATCTCAAAAAATTTTTAAAATGTTGAATATATATATGCCAATTCATAAATAGAATATACTAAATTTAGGGCAAAATAAAGAATTTAAACGCTAATTGCCCTATACTATGTCGAAAAATATTATCATTATCAATGGTCCTAATCTAAACCTCTTAGGTAAAAGAGAGCCTCATATCTACGGAAGTCTTACTTTCGAGGCATATTTTGAAGAATTAAAAGATAAATTCCCCGAAGTGCAATTGCATTATTTTCAATCCAATCATGAAGGAAGTTTGATTGATAAAATTCATGAAATTGGCTATGGAAATATCGATTTTGAAGGCATTGTCATCAATGCAGGGGCATACACGCATACTTCGGTTGCTATTGCAGATGCCCTTTCTGCCATTAAAACTCCCGCAGTAGAGGTTCATATTTCCAATATTCATACACGAGAAACATTCCGACATCATTCCTACCTGACAAGGGTTTGCAAAGGCATGATTACGGGGCTTGGATTAAAGGGCTATGAAATGGCATTAAGGTATTTTATCGACTAATTTCGGGGGTTTTTTAAAGTTTTTTATTGGCTTGTCGGCAAAAATTACTTATATGTCGCTTATTTTTTTAAAGGTTAAAAAATCCTTTTAATTAAGTAAGATAGAATTGTATTTTTGTAATTATTAGTTAACTTTTTTCAAAACAATTGAGTTAAACCCCATTTTTAACATTTACATTAAAATAACATTCAAAAAATATTTATCATGCGTACATTTCTTACAATTGTGGCCGTTATTGCGGTTTTGGCACTCGGAAAAATCTTTTTTTTCAAAAAACCCGAAGAAAAAGGCATGGGTGGAACTCCAGGGGCTGCGGGCAAAAGCTCTGAAAAAGGCAAAGAAGGCAAAGATATGAAAAATGCTGGGCCTCCCGTTGGTGTCAACGTGATGGTCGTAAATTTCGAAAACATCAATAATATCGTTACTTCTTCAGGAACATTATTTCCGAATGAAGAGATTGACTTAAAAGCAGAGGCTTCGGGCAGATTAGTGGCATTGAATATCAAAGAAGGAAGCCGTGTACAAGCAGGACAAATCATTGCCAAAATCAAAGACACGGATTTGCAAGCTCAGCTAAAAAAGCTAAATTATGAAATAGAATTGGCAAGACAAACCGAAGCCAGACAAAAGAAATTATTAGACATCAACGCCATTAGCCGAGAAGAATATGAAATTACGGCAAACAAGATTAATACCTTAAATGCTGATAAAGACTTAATCGAATCGAATTTAGAAAAAACTGTTTTAAAAGCTCCTTTTACTGGCAAAATTGGCTTTAAAAACATCAGTCAAGGAGCTTTTGTCAGCACAGGTAGCAGTATTGCAGGTTTGGTACAAACCAACCCTATCAAATTGGATTTTTCTATTCCTGAAAAATATTCTACCCTCGTCAAAGTAGGTCGTCAGGTCTCTTTTGAAGTAGAAGGGCAGAACGAAACCTATACGGCATCTATTATTGCCATTGACCCAAAAATCGACCCTAATTTACGTACTTTAAAACTCAGAGCCTTGGCAAAAAACCCTACGGAAAAGCTTTTACCTGGCATGTTTGTAAAGGTAAACGTTGACCTCGACAATGCCCGTACCATGATGGTTCCTACACAATCGATTGTCCCTATTTTGAAGGGAAAGAAAGTTTATATAGTAGAAAATGGAAAAGCAAAGGAAATTATGGTTGAAACCGGAATCAGAACCGATAAAAATGTACAGATTTTAAGTGGTTTGAGCGAAGGAGACTCTCTCATTGTCAGTGGAATTATGTCGCTTAAAAACGACTCTCCAGTCAAAATCAAGTCTGGTAATAAATAATTCCCGAAAAAAAGAATTAATCATTTCATTTTAAAGCATATTTGACCATTTTATATATGTCGATTTCAACTATTTCAATCAAACGGCCGGTATTGGCAATTGTGATGAACTTACTCATCATATTGTTTGGGGCAATCGGGTATAATTTCCTCGGAGTCCGGGAATACCCATCTATTGACCCACCCGTCGTAACGGTTCGAACCAACTACGTAGGGGCGAATGCTGACATCATTGAATCTCAAATCACCGAACCATTAGAAAAGGCTGTAAATGCCATTGAAGGAATTAAATCCATTAATTCCTCTTCTAACAATGGCTCAAGTCAAATTACCATCGAATTCGAAATCGGTGTAGATATGGAAGCCGCTGCAAACGATGTACGTGATAAAGTCTCTAGTGCTGTTCGCCAACTTCCCCAAGATATTGACGGCCCTCCGACTGTTTTTAAGGCAGATGCCAACTCAGACCCCATCATGAGTATGATGCTTCAATCGGATATCAGGAGCCACATGGAAATCAGCGATTATGCTGAAAATATCGTGGCTCAACGGCTACAAACCATCCAAGGAATCAGTCAGGTTCTTATTTGGGGGCAAAAGAAATTCTCGATGAGATTATGGATGGACCCCAACAAACTTGCTGCTCAGGGGGTTACGACTCAGGATGTCAAGTCTGCTTTGGATAGAGAAAATGTCGAATTACCCAGTGGAAAACTTGCCGGAGATAATACAGAATTAACCGTTAAGACCATCGGTAGATTCAAAGGGGAAGAAGATTTTAATAATTTAATTATTAAAACTGTTGGTGAGAAAATCATCCGTTTCAAGGATATTGGACAAGCTGAATTGGGTGCAGAAAACGAAGAAACTGTGATGCGAATCAATGGTATTCCTTCCATTGGTTTGGCTGTTATTCCTCAACCTGGTGCCAATTATCTTGAAATATCAGAAAAAGTTAGAGAAAGATTGAACGAAATCAAAAAAGAACTACCTAAAGACTATCGCATGGAACTCATGTCGGATAATACGACATTCATCCAAAAATCAGTCGAAGAAGTAGCCGAAACGCTCTTGATTTCGATTGGTCTCGTGGTAATTATTATCTTCTTATTCTTCAGAGATTGGATTATTGCCGTTCGACCACTGATAGATATTCCTGTATCTTTGGTAGGAACATTTTTCTTGATGTATTTATTCGGCTTTTCTGTTAATATTTTGACCCTACTCGCAATCGTTTTGGCAACAGGTTTGGTGGTAGATGATGGCATTGTAGTAACTGAAAATATTTATAAAAAAATAGAAGAAGGCATGAAGCCCATTGAGGCCGCCATCAAGGGGTCTAACGAAATCATGTTTGCCGTTATTTCAACCTCAATTACGCTTGCGTCTGTTTTTTTACCAGTTATTTTTATGCAAGGTTTTGTAGGAAAATTATTCAGGGAGTTTGGAATTGTGTTAGCATCTGCCGTGTTAATTTCTGCTTTTGTTTCACTTACTTTAACTCCTATGCTGAATGCTTACTTAGTAAGAAAAAATCAAAAGCACAGCAAGTTCTATGAATTGACCGAGCCATTTTTTGAAAGCATCATCACTGGATACAAAACAAGGCTAACTAATTTTATGCAAATTCGATGGGTTTCTATTCCTTTGATTTTGCTGACTTTCGTTATGACTTGGTACTTTGGAAAAGACTTACAACAAGAGTTGGCTCCTTTAGACGATAGAAGCCAAATGAGATTACAAATCTCTGCTCCAGAGGGTTCTTCCTTTGAATTTACTGATAATTATATCCTAAAACTTGGCAAAACAATTCGGGACTCTGTTCCTGAAGCAAGTTCAATCGTCACCATGACTGCTCCAGGATTTACAGGCTCGGGAGCTGCTAATACTGGGTTTACACGTTTGGTTCTGTCTGACCCAAAAAATAGAATCCGTACCCAACAACAAATTGCAGAACAATTGACCAAGATTGTCAAGAAAATGCCAGATGCCAAAGCTTTTGTACTTCAACAAGAAACCATTTCACTTGATAAAAGAGGTGGATTACCTGTTCAGTATGTGATTCAAGCTCCTAATTTTGAGAAATTAAGAGAATATGTTCCTAAATTTATGGAGGAAGTTGCCAAAGACCCTACTTTCATGATTTCTGACCTGAACTTAAAGTTCAATAAACCAGAGTTGGAAGTGAGCATTGACCGAGAAAAAGCAAAAAGTATGGGAGTATCAGTAGCGGACGTTGCCCAATCCATGCAATTGGCATTTGCTGGACAACGTTTCGGGTATTTTACCATGAATGGAAGACAATATCAGGTTATCGGTCAGTTCGACAGAGCTAATCGAGACGAACCATTAGATTTAAAGAATACTTATGTTAAAAATAATCGTGGAGAAATCATTCAATTAGATAATATCGTTAAAACGAATGAAGAAAGCAGTCCTCCTCAATTATACCACTTCAATAGATATATGAGTGCTACGGTATCCGCAGGTTTAGCCCCAGGAAAAACCATTGGTGATGGTATTAAAGCGATGAATGCTATTAGAGATCGTCTCAACGATGAGGTTATCCGAACAGCTCTTTCTGGTTCTTCCAGAGATTTTTCCGAAAGTTCTTCCAATACTTTGTATATGTTCCTTTTGGCATTGGTCTTGGTATATCTGATTTTAGCAGCTCAATTCGAAAGCTTTGTTGATCCATTTATCATCATGCTTACCGTTCCGTTGGCAATTGCTGGTGCGGTTTTCTCTCTTTGGTATTTCAATCAAACCATGAATATTTTTAGTCAAATCGGTATGATTATGCTTATTGGTTTGGTAACGAAAAATGGTATTTTGATTGTTGAATTTGCCAATCAATTGAGAGAAAAAGGAATGGAGATTAGAGAAGCAGCTATTGAAGCGGCTTCCATGCGTTTCAGACCTATTTTAATGACAAGTTTGGCAACTGTTTTAGGTGCATCACCGATTGCCTTTGCTTTAGGTTCAGCTGGAAAAAGTCGTATGGCAATGGGAATTGTAATTATGGGAGGGCTATTGTTTTCTTTGGTTCTTACCTTATATGTGATTCCCGCCATTTATACTTTCTTGGCTAGAAAGAAAAACTTTGAGAGGATGAAGCAAATTGACGCCATCGCTCACGAGGTTGAAATGGCTTAATTCGGATTTTGGGGGAAATTTCCCCCAGCGTTTAATTGTATATCTGAAAATAATATTAAAGATGTTTTTTATAAATAAAATCAAATATATTGCACTTTTTTCTTTCACGTTTTCTCTTTTCAGTGTTTCTGCTCAGGAAATCCTGACCTTGGAGGATGCCATCAGTAATGCCCTAGACAAAAGCTATGATATTAAAGTGGCAAAAATGCAACAAGACGTAGCAGAAATGCAAGTGTTTAAGGGAAATGCAGGAATGCTTCCCAGAGTTGATTTGAATACAAACGTTGGTTCTGCCTTCAATAGTGTCAATCAAAAATTATCAAATGGAACAGTAATTGATAGGTTTGGTAAATCCTTTTCTCCGGTTTCTAATTTGGCAATGTCTTGGACATTATACGACGGAAAACGCATGTATGCTACATTCGATAGATTGAAGGGGCAAAGTCAATTAAGCCAAATTCAATCGAAACAAGTAATGGAAAATACTGTTTCCAATGTTATGCAGGCTTATTATGAAGTCATGCGTCAGAAACAAACTGTGGCATTTCTTCAAACAATTATCAAATACTACCAAGAAAGGCTCACAATTACCGAACAACGGTGGGAGTTTGGCAAAGGCTCTAAATTAGATTATCTCCAATCTAAAACGGAACTAAATAACCAAGTGACTCAGTTGGTACAAGCTAAAAACTCTTTGAAAAATGCAAAAGTTGCTCTAAATAATTTACTTGTTCGAGCGGCAGACTATGAATTTGATGTTCAGGAGGTAGTAGGCATCATGTTTGACCCGAGTGCAGAACAATTGAAAAGTCAAGCTCGGGCTGCTAATAAAAACTTGCAATCTATCCGAAAATCTACCGATATTAGTTTAATTTCGCAAAAAGAAGTTGCCGCTTTGAAATTACCTAGAGTAACATTTAACTCCTCTTTTGGATATACCCTTAGCAAAACAAATGCAGGTTTATTTCTTTATAACCAAAACTTAGGTTTAAATTTGGGTCTAGCTGCGACTTGGAATATTTTCAACGGAGAAATCACTCGTCGCCAAATACAAACTTCAAAAATCAATACCGAAATATTGAGAAAACAAGAGGAAGACTTGTGGATTCAGATTGAATCGGATTTGATGCGAGCCTACAATCAATATCAAACGGATAAGGAATTGCTAAAATTGGAGGAAGAAAATAAGGAAGTTGCTGAGGAAACCCTCAAAATTTCACTTGAAAAATTCAAATTAGGAGGTTCTACCATACTTGAACTTAACGAGGCACAGAGAAGCTTAAATACATCGCTAAACCGATTGACAAATGCCCGTTACAACATCAAAATATCAGAATTACAAATCATGCGTTTAAGCGGTGAATTAGTAAAATAAAAAAAAGGGTCGGAAATAAAATCCGACCCTTTTCATATTAAAATGGTTTGGTTTTTCCTGGTATTGGAATTTTATAATAACCATCTTTATCTGGCAAAGTCTTAGGCAAAGTATCCCATGTAAATTTATCTGGCATTAAATTTTCATTTGAATTCAAGGCTTCTTCCCATCGAACTTTCTTCCCAGAATAAGTCGCCATTCTACCCATAATCGCTGTCATAGTACTTTTTGCACCTCTTTCGGCATCATTAATTGACTTATTATTAACAATGCAATCAAAAAGTACATCGTGCTCAACTTGATATGGATTCGCATCTCCTTCTCCTTTATGTCTCCAAATGGTATTTCCTGCTAAATCAAAAATTCTTCCCTCTGTTGCTCTTCCTTTTGTGCCTACCAAATGCTCCGAAACATCAGACACCGTGCCAGGCTGATGACGACAAGAGCTAGATAGAATCATTCCATCTGAATATTTAAACTCTACATAATGATGGTCAAAAATCTCACCATACTTTTTATCAATTCTAACTTGTCTTCCTCCCATCCCTGTGGCTTCTGTTGGATAAGACCCTTTAAACCAATTGATTACATCTATATTATGTATGTGCTGCTCATTAATATGGTCTCCACAAAGCCATACAAAATAGTACCAATTTCTCATTTGGTACTCCATTTCTGTCTGATTTGCCTGACGCTCATTCACCCAAACACCATCATTATTCCAATAGCATCTAGCGGCTACAATATCGCCAATAGCTCCTTCCTCTATTACTTTTTTATACGTTTCTAAATATGACTTTTGATAATGTCTTTGTAATCCAACAACAACTTTAAGATTTTTTTTCTTTGACTCTTCTGCTGCAGCCAATACTCGTCTAATACCAGGAGCATCCGTGGCAACAGGTTTTTCCATAAATACATGTTTCCCTTGGCGAACAGCTTCTTCAAAATGAATAGGTCTAAAACCAGGAGGGGTTGTCAATAATACCACATCGGCTTGAGCAATGGCATCTTTGTATCCATCAAAACCTACAAACTTTCTCTCTTCTGGCACATCGACCCTATTCTTCACTCCTTTCCCTCCTTCTTTTTCAGTCATCAAGCTATTGTAGCATGAGTCGATTCTATCTCTAAAGGCATCAGCCATAGCCACAAGTTTGACATTCTGTTTGACAGACAATGCTTGCAAGGCAGCACCCGTGCCACGTCCACCACAACCAATCAATGCTACTTTAATGGTATCATCAACAGATGAGTGTGCAAAAGACTCAATTGGCATCGTTGCTGCCGTTATACCGGCAACAGCAGAAGCCTTTACAAAATCTCGGCGAGAAAAATTTGAATTCATTTTTAATTTAATTAAGAGTTGAATATTAGTTTAAAACAAATTTATCATTTTTTATCAAAAAATTACCATTTTTATAAAAAAAGAATTAACTTTTATAAAAATTTATTGATTCTATTTCAACCTTTAACTTTGCTACCTCCAATGAAAAAAATCATTATATTGTTTGTTTATATACTATTTGCCCTCCGAGGATATGGTCAAAAATCTTTTGTTGCAAATCCTCAGGCTGTCCCAAAACAAGAAACCCCTACTCTCGCCATTGGTTCCAAAGCAATTGACTTCAATCTTCCGAATTATGATGGAAAATTCTATTCACTGAAAGACTTTTCCCATGCCAAAGCCTTGGTTATTATTTTTACTTGTACGCACTGTCCAACGGCTCAGGCTTATGAAGAGAGAATCAAAAAAATCGTTGATGATTACAAAAACAAAGGGGTGTCTGTTGTCGCTATTTCTCCAAATAGTCCTAACGGTTTATTGCTTGAAGAATTGGGTTATACCGACTTGAATGATGATTTTGAGAATATGAAAATCAGGGCAAAAGATAAAGAATTTAATTTTCCTTATTTGTATGATGGAGATACCGAAAGTGTGTCCATCCAATATGGGCCAGTTGCTACGCCTCATGCTTTTTTATTTGATAAAGACCGTATTTTAAGATATAATGGTCGATTGGATGCCATCGAAAAACCCAGCAAAGGTGCCAACGCAGAAGACTTGAGAAAGGCAATCGATGAAGTACTAGCGGATAAATCGGTATCTATTCCTATAACAAAAACCTTCGGTTGCTCTGTCAAATGGGCTTGGAAAACGGAATACAATGAAAAAAACGAAAAAAATTGGCATTCTCGCCCTGTCAATTTGGAAGAAATTGATTCGGAAGGAGTGAAAAGATTAGTTAAAAATGAAGAGTCGGATAAGTTGAGGCTAATCAATGTTTGGGCAACGTGGTGCGGCCCCTGTATCATTGAATATCCCGATTTTTTAGAAATACATCGCATGTATGGAGCAAGAGATTTTGAGTTTATCTCTATTTCTGCTGATAAACTTGACAAAAAAGAGCGAGCATTAAAGTTCCTAAAAGAAAAACATTCTGGCGTTAGAAACTATATATTTAAAGAGGAAGACATCTATAAGCTGATTGAAGCCATTGATTCGAAATGGAATGGAGCATTGCCTTATACCATTTTAATTGAACCAAAAGGAAAAGTTATTTATAGTACCCAAGGAAGCATTGACACCCAAAAACTAAAGCAACTCATTGTCGATCATCCAAAGATGGGGAGAGTATATTAAATAGATTTGCTGAATCAAAGAAGAGCTTTTCTTCTTTGATTCAGTAGATATCAGTTTGGTATGTAATCAATCAAACCAAAAGTAAAATACTTCACAATAAAATCCACCAATGCTTGTACCGCAGAATCATTCATCCAAACATCCTTATCTTCTTCCAATACTACCAATTCTTGTTGAACGGATAATTCTTTAGGGTTTGTACCAAGTACCAATGTTTTTTTTTGTTCGAGGGTATTTGAAGGAAACCCAAATCCCATAGAAGTATAGGATATCAAAGCCAAAGATGTAATTAAATAGAATTTTTTCATTTTTTCACAGTCTGTTGATGATTATGGAACAAATATAATAAAACATTTTGGTATTATGCAATACATAGTACTATATTTATTTTAAATAAGATGCAAAAAAATATTGAAAGGTTGCATAAAAAAAGCCATCCTTTTTTGGACAGCTTTTTCGAATTTATTGGTGCATTTTTATTAATACTCCCACAAATTATGTTCAAACTCCATCAGCTCATGCTCTAGCTGTTGAGATTTCAATAATCCTTCTTTTGGAGATTTATAAATATCATCTAAATAACTATCCAAAGCATTGGCTTTTTTGATTATTTTTCCATGAAATAAACGTAACTCAAAGGCATCTGCCAAATTTTTATGAGCAGCAACATTGGATGCGTTATACCAAGTACATTTCGGATTTGTTCTAAAATATCTTTCTAATTCTTTATATTTCAATGTACAAATTGGCCTGTCAAATCCCAAAGAAGTTTGTTCTGCAGGAATAACCAAAGTAATTGAGAGAATATCGAAATACTGACGAGAGCGTTGTTTGTCAAAAATCCAATCTTCTTTCAATATGATAGAAGTCAATTGTGAAGGAAATACCTCCACCCCGTTAGTCACAAGAGAAGCTGTTTGAGAGTCTTTTTTTTCCTCATTTCCAGCACCGCTATCACTTCCGCCGCCCCATCCATCATCACCTGAATCAGAAAATCCAGCTTCTTGTTCTTCCTTCGATAATCCACCACCTTCAATTTTCATTAAAAGACGTTCGTTAAATTCGTCGAGGGTAAGTTTTCTCGTTAATGAATCATTATCAAAAGCATCGACCAAGCCTGCCTTAACAGCATCAATCAAATGCTTCGTAATTTCATTTCCTTTAGCAAACAACGGTTGATTTTGTTTTTCTTTCAAATCAACTCTTCTCCACAAAGTCGTCTTATACATCACATTTTCTTCATGAATTGGGCGTAAAGATAATGGATTCAAGTAATTATTCGACTTTTCTTGAGCAAATGACAATTGGCTGATAATCAAAGATATCCCTAAAGCGAAGCCCTGTATTTTTTTCATAAATCGATTATATTTAGATTAATTTAGCGGAATTGTAAAGAACAAATCACCCACATCTACAGTTTCGACTTCCCCCTTAAAATTCTTACGCTCTACTCTTTTTATTACAATTACATAACGGTCTCCAGCTTGTGCTTGTTGTGCTAAACCCGAAATATTTGCTTCGCCTGAAAAAGTATTTCCCCCAATTTTTCGTGAACCACGAGCCAAGTTCACCTCAAATTCAGCAACTCTAAAGTTTGCATCTTCAGGATTGGTCGATTTAAATGATTCATCTGCAATTGCCCTAGCACTCAAAACCCTCAAGCTTGAGGCAGTAGCACCTCTTCTTTCATCAACTGGCGAACCATTCCCAAACATTTTAATGCTTGGTTTAGGTACTCTTCGAACAGGAAAAGGGAACGATTGTAAAGTGATACCATTGTTTTCAACATTCATGGTTACTTTTGCGGAACTAGGCACGATGGTTACTTTTCCACTTCCACCAGGAATAAATTCAGCCCCCGAACCACTAAATGAAGGGCTATACAAACTTCCCAAACCCGGAGAGTAAGTAACCAATCTATTGGCACATTTGAAATAAAGTGCAGGCATAGATGCAGTTTCTATTTGTACCGAAGGCTTCAAGACGGTATATTTTTCTTCTTTTTCGACACTTTTCATCGAACCATCTGGAGCAGGATAAGAGACCAAAGCCCTATAAGAACGAGTAAGCTGACCATTCTTATCAAATTCTCCGCCAGTAGCTGTTACTTCATACAAGCCTTTACCATCTCTAACCGGAACAGCCGAACCATTGATACTAATACGAGGAGTAATTGACTTTGAATAAGCCCCAATAGCTACCTCTGCTCGATATTTTTGACCAGCCACTACCGACCTTGAATCCGGAATGACCACTGCGAAAATTTCATCGAATTTGATTTCTTTTAAACCTACTAAACTTGCCAAATAATCCAAGACCTCTCCTTCTAATCTACGAACTTCTGATTGTTTTTGGCTCAATACTGCCAATGCCGCTGGCACGGGAGTTTGAGCAAAATATAATTCAGAAAAATCTTTGCTTCGTGTAATATTATCCGATTTAGATAAAATTGGATCTTCTGCAGCATCAATAGCCAATAAAGGAAACTTTGTATTAGGAGCCCCATATTTTTGTATATCAGCAACAAAAGTGTTGAGTTTATTTTTCAACTCATAACCTTTGCCATTCTTTGCATCTCCCACCATCAAAACCGCCACTTTCTCTTCCTCAGAGGGATTTTTCACACCGCCTGTTTCCGCATCAAAGCCCCCTCCAGCTGTAACAATTTCTGATTTCAACGAAGCAATGTAATTATCCATTTGGTTCGTAATCTCTCTTACTTTTATAGCTTTTTGGAGTACCTCGTTATATTGGGCACCACCCGGTTTTTCCTGAATTTCTTTTCTTATTGCATTTACTGCCTTTTCATTAGCACCATTAGCAGAAGAATTTGCCTTTTCCAAACTATTATTCAATAGCTGAAATTTTTGTAACAAAGCATTACTTACTTGAAGAGCTAACATTGCCGTCAGAACGAGATACATCATATTGATCATCTTCTGACGTGGTGATTCCTTTCCACCTGCCATATACTAAATTTAATTATACGGTTAGTAATTTTTTTTATATAAACGAATGATATCTATCTTGAAAAACGAAGGCTTAATTTCCTCTCATAGCAGACAACATACTACCATAAACATTGTTTAAAGAAGAAAGATTGCCTGTCAATTTAGTCATTTCCATTTTGAATTGTTGAGCCTCTCTCGACGCATCTGCCATATCCTGCATGGCATTGGTCAAATTGCCATAAAAAGCATTCATAGCCTTCAAATGCTTGTTAGTATCTTGTAATTCAAGCTCATATACCGCATTCAAAGCACCCATATTTTGAGTAATTTTAGTGAATTGTGTGCGATAATCCTGAGCATCTCTTGTCGCATCTGCCATACTATTCATTGCATTTACAGCAGAACCATAGGCTGCATTCATTGACACCACCTGATTTGAAGCAACCTTAACATTTTTGGCATATTCAGAAGTAGCCACAGTAGCGTCTGTCAAATCCGACATTTTAGACACTTGGCTAGTTAGGTTTTGAATACCACTTCTTAATCCATCAAATATATCTGGAGAAATTCTTGCATTGGCTAGCATATCATCCATTTTTGCAGTGAGTCCCGCTCCTTGCATAGAAACTGCGGCTCTTTTAGGTGCTTCCCCTTGGAAATTATCTGCAAGCTCAGGATATACTTTTTCCCACTGATATTCCGTAGCTGGACGAAGAAAAGACTGAAAAGCATAAATTAAGAAAATCAAAGCTTCTGTTCCCAAACCAATCGGTAACATAAAATTAGCCCAATCATAGTGCATAATTTTACCCAAAGCTCCTAAAATTACGACTGATGCCCCTGCACCATAAAAAAACGGAATGATTCTGTCCCAAAATAAACTAGTACCGTTGCTATTTGCTGCCATTTGTTCAAAAAAATTTAATAATAAGCCGATATATAAGTATTTAATCTAATTTTTTTTCAACCGAAAATAAAGTAATTTGTATATTTCAATAAAAAAACGAAGCCTAGGACTATATCCATGACTTCGTTTTTTTAAATTATTATTCCCTACCCGGAACACTACCCAAGCGATCCATTACACATCGGAAACCGATATAAGAGCGTCTTTCGGTTCTAAATTCATAAGTACGAGTTCCCGTTTCTAAGAAGTACGCAACATCTTTCCAAGAACCACCTTTGATAATTTTACGAGGTTCGTTTTCATCATCATACACTGGGTTCAAGTCCCAAGTAACAGGCATATACGATTCTGCATAAGAATCCTGACACCACTCTGCTACATTTCCTGCCATGTTGTATAACCCATAATCATTTGGGTTAAATGAATTTGCAGGAGCCGTATAAGTATAGCCATCTGCACGAGCATTTCCACGATAAGGTTTAAAATTAGCCAAGAAACAGCCTTTACCATTGGCAACGTAAGGATTACCCCAAGGGTATTTTGCACCTTCTTTTCCGCCCCTAGCAGCCCATTCCCATTCAGCTTCAGAAGGCAAACGGAATCGAGGAGATTTAAACAAATTTTTCTGAGACCTATTATTATTTAATAACTGGGTTCTCCATTTACAGAAATAAACGGACGCATCCCAACTCACGCCTACAACTGGATACATGTCATAAGCAGGCGAAGAATAATAATATTCTGTCATTTGGTCTCCATTATGATACGTAAAATCCTTCGTCCATACCGCAGTATCAGGATA
>JACCDQ011255560.1_pt1 | contig 21928 bp, 7 predicted proteins | sample 7446031 | NCBI WGS metagenome assembly JACCDQ01 (sample SAMN15323442, study PRJNA562643) | freshwater metagenome | isolation source: river surface water | place: USA:Blue River Watershed | collected 2017-08-17
AAAAATCTGCTGACTATTCTGAGGATTCACCACAATGCGATGAATGGTTTTGGTTTGCTCCAACCCCATACACGTCCAGGTTTTACCGCCATCCAAACTCCTATAAATGCCTTTTCCGCTGTTATGACTATTGCGGGGATTTCCTTCACCCGTTCCCACCCACACCAAGTCGGGATTATTCGGATCCACCGCAATGGCACCGATACTTTGAACATCTTGATCATCGAATATAGGCTGCCAACGCATACCTCCATCAACACTTTTCCATACGCCACCGCTGGCTGCACCCGCATAAATGGTTTTGGAATGGGTTTTGTTTTCGGGGGATGATTGAGGCACTGCCAATGCCGTAATTCTACCACTCATGGCACCGGGACCCAAATTCCGTTTGGGTATTTTTTTCATGGCTTCATCCATGGCCTTTTCAAACGGAATTACTAATGCAATCGCCGTTTTGTTCGACGCCGCCGATGATCCGTTTGTTGCTGCGTTTGCAGTTGCCGCAGAATTTTGAGATGAACCCGTTTTGGAACTTGTGTTACTCTTTGTTTTCTGACCGTTTACTGTCCCCAGAAAAAAAAGAGAACCTGTAAGCAGTAAAATGGTTGGGTATGAATTACGCATATTGATGTTGTGATTGGCTATTTAATTGTGATGTAATGATATATTCGTTAATTTTCAAAAATAAGAAAAAGTATGAATGAATGGCGTTCGTGAATCTTCCCTAATTTCGCAGGGTGAAAAAACGAGTTTTATTTATCTGTTTAGGCAATATTTGTCGCAGTCCACTGGCCGAAGCCCTGTTCATTCACCGAATTAAAGAACGCGGATTAGAACAGCATTTCGAAGTGGATTCATGCGGAACCAACGGTTTTCACAATGGCGAACAAGCGGATGAACGCACTCGAAAAAATGCTCAAAAACACGGCGTGGCCGTCCCCTCAATCAGTCGACAACTAACTTATGGGGATGTCTTAGACTTTGATTGCCTAATCACCATGGCATCCGATGTGCATTTTCAAGTTCAACGGTTTTGCGAAAGCGACGAACAACGAAATAAAGTACACCTATTCCGAAAATTTGACGAATCGGCTCCCGATTCAAATGTACCCGATCCGTGGTATGGCGGCGACGATGGATTTGAGGATGTATTTCACATCATCAGAAACAACATCGACCCGTGGATTGATCACTTGATGAATTCGGATGATTAATGTTCAGAATGCGATTCTTTTGGAAGATTGTGTCTACGGTCTAAGCTGTCGATCAACCCTTTTGCCCACAGTTTAATTTCTTTCTTTTGAACATCGGACAATTTCGCTTTGGGGTGCATCTTAACATAGGATTCCATCGGCATTTCACCTGATTCAATGACCTCCATACACTCTTCAATTTTGTGTTTTTGCTTTTTCGGAGTGTATTCATTCCAAGCATCAATATTGAAATGCTCTTTTCCTTCTTCTACGTGATGATCCAACCACATTCCTACAGGTTGAATATTGGAATACCAGGGATATTCGGTGTGATTGGAGTGACAATCCCCACAAGCAAAACGGATGGTATTTTCAACGGTATGTGAGGTGGGATAATCCACAAATAAGGGATGTTTTTCCAATTCAGGGGCCGTGTTGTTCTTAGATGGAATTAATTGCATCCCCAACAAAACTACCAAAACGCCCAATGCGATTTTTTTAAAACGTGTCATAGCTAGGTGCAAATTAGCATACTAAAATCAGTTCTTGCAAACCGAAGATTTGCGATTTTCACAAATAAAGGTCTAAATGAAATTGATTAACTTTGCGGTATGTCGGATAAATACGCTCAAAGAGGGGTTTCCTCACAAAAGGAAGATGTACATAATGCCATTAAAAACATTGATAAAGGATTGTTTCCCAAGGCATTTTGTAAAGTCATCCCCGATTATTTGACGCAAAATCCCGACTGGTGTACCATTGTGCATGCAGATGGCGCCGGAACCAAAAGCAGCTTGGCCTACTTATATTGGAAAGAAACCGGTGATATTTCCGTTTGGAAAGGAATTGCACAAGATGCCATCGTTATGAACACCGACGACTTGATTTGTGCAGGTGTTACGGGTCCTTTTTTACTGTCAAGCACCATTGGAAGAAACAAAAATTTAATCCCCGGCGAAGTCATTTCCACCATCATACAAGGAACGGAAGAGTTTTGCCAAGAGATGGCCAAATACGGCATTGAAATTCACACAACAGGCGGCGAAACGGCCGATGTGGGCGACTTGGTTCGCACCGTAATAGTAGATTCAACCTTGGTGGCTCAATCCCCCAAAAAGAATATCATCGATAATGCTCGAATTGCAGGCGGACAAGTGATTGTAGGCTTTGCTTCCCACGGGAAGGCCATATACGAAGCTGAATACAACGGTGGTATGGGAAGTAATGGTTTAACCAGTGCGCGACACGATGTGTTTAACCAAATTTACCGTGAAAAATATCCCGAAAGCTACGATCAACAGCTGCCAAATGATGTGGTTTATTGCGGTTCTAAGTTACTTACAGACAGCGTTGAAGGTTCGCCCATCGACGCAGGCAAGCTGGTATTATCTCCAACGAGAACTTACGCCCCTTTAGTTAAAGCCATTTTTGATCGCTTGGGAAGGGAGCGCATTTTTGGGATGATTCATTGTTCTGGCGGAGGACAAACGAAGGTGTTGCATTTTGCAGATAACGTGCATATCATCAAAGATCAATTGATGTCCATTCCTCCATTGTTTCAATTGATACAACAAGAGAGTCAAACTTCATGGAAGGAAATGTTCCAAGTATTCAATATGGGACATCGATTGGAAATTTACACCGATGAGCAATCGGCCATGGAAATGATTCAAATTTCTCAAAGTTTCGGCATTGAAGCACAGATTATCGGTCGCACCGAAACCCATTCCGGCAAAAAGCTTAGCATTCAAGGTTCTTGGGGTGCTTTGGAGTATTGATTATTGTTTTACATTGTATTCTTTTAGATTCCAATTGAATCTGTAGATTACTTTTTTACTATTAATAAATGCAAAGGTTTCAATATGTTGTCTCACTAAGCCAACGTTTTTTGCCCAGTAATACGTAACTTCACCGCTCTGCGTAGTCAGGGGATACTTTGGAAGTGGAAATCCACCAAGATATTCTACTTTAAAAACTCGAACTGTATCGTAAACTTTATCTAGAACCTTGAAATTTGTTTTACAGCCAAGGTATTTTGTATGATAAACAATAAGATTAGTGTCGATTGAGTTAAAATAAACCACGTCATTGCCACTTGCTCCATTTTTTGGATTATATTGGCTAACTCTCATCGAATAAAAAGGCTTAAAATTTTTTGAATAACCTACATAGGTTGTTGGAATAAATGAGTTGTATTCACTTCCTTCATTAATACTTCTTCGTTGAAAATACAGTACCTCATAATCAATATATTCCAAATGATACCACTCCGTATAACAACTGCTCATGTATTGAGTGTCTAATTCCCGGGTGCTGTCGCATTCGTATACCCACATACTGCCTGGCTTGAAATATAAATAGTTGCGTTCATCGCCTAATGGATAATTACCCATGTAGGTTTTTTCTTCTTGGTTGTTGTTATTGTTTTCTCGTTTGCAACTGCTCATCCCAAGAAAAAGCATCCCCAAAAAAATAAAATATACCCAAAAACTCCGATTGAACTTCACCGTTTTACTCAATTTAAAGCTATTAATTTTTACGTTTCTAAATGAAAGTTAATCAATTATTTTAGATCTATCCCTACAAACCTTCAAAAAAATCCGACAAACGAAATTTACCTTTTCCAGCGTTGTGGTATTAAGTAGGGCTTCGATTGAAACGCAATTGCGTGAAGTCATCCCCCGAAAACCCAAAAATTAACTTTTAAGAAACTATACAATTCAATGAAATCTACATCATTTTTTCTGGGGACGGTAGCCCTGCTTACCTCTCCCATCCTGGCTCAAGTTTCAGGAAACGGCACCTACAACGACAACAATCGTTTTAAAATGAATGCCACCTACCAAGCTCAAGCGGTTCCGGCAGCGGCCGCCGATTACGAATCATCGAAGAGAAAAGAACGCGTTCAATATTCTGATGGGTCGGGAAGGCAAATGAATTCGCAGCAAAATTACGGTGGTCAAGGGTACGATGCCGTGATGCAGCAAGTGAACAACACCAATGCTACCTATATGAATGGAAGTGAAGTGGTTATGGCCATTAGCGTTCTAAACAATGCAGAACCAACGGGTTACAACGCCATATTTCACTTGAATCAAGCCGGTAAAAAAATTCAGGAATTGGATAGTTTAATCGAAAAACGAATCAAGAAATTCACCCAACTTTCTAAAGAATTGGGAATCAAACCCACCGATTTTTACGTGGATATGATTGCGCTGGTTCCTATTTTCGAGAAGGAAAAAAAGATTTTTTCTAAGACCTACACCGAAGTCCCCAAAGGATTTGAAATGCAGAAAAACATCCATGTTCGATACACGAAACCCGAACAATTGGACCGACTTTTCACCATGGCAGCGCAATGCGAAATTTATGATTTGATCAAAGTGGAATACCTGTACGATTCGGTTCAAACGGCCACTCAGAAAATGCGGGCAAAAGCCGATGAAGTGATGAAGGAACGCTTGAAGCATTTTGCCAAAGCGGGAATTCGACTCGACACCTGTTTTAAAACCATTTACGAAAGTCAAAACCAATATTTCCCCGTCGATCAGTACGTACATTACCAACCCTTGGCGGTAAGTGCCTTGGAAGAGGAAACTTCAACGGAAGCGGGAGGAAGTTCCGCTAAGATAGGCGGAGGTCGTCCGCAGCGCTCTACATTGTTTCACAATCAAATTTCAACCCGTGGATTTGACGCGATTATCAATCCATCGCCCAAAATTCCGGGCATCCAAATGGTGTATAACATGGAAATTCGCTTCCGCTTGAATCAGCCGGTTCAAACGGTAACGAAAACGATCAATCAGACCAAGGCGTTGATTATCACGCCACAGGGCACGATTCGCGAGGAGTATATTGTGAAGTAATGAGTGAATTGTAATAATGAGTATGTTTTTCTAAAAAGGGAATTGGAAAGCTAAATAACAACAAAGGGTCGGCAATGCCGACCCCCGTTGTATATGAAAAACCTAAAAGTGGAAGTGCATTATTCAATAATTCTGAATTCCGTTCTACGATTGAGCTGATGCAAACGCTCTTCGCATTTTTTATCATCACCGCAATCGTTCACCAAACCCAATTCACCATAACCAGCATAGACCAAACGATTTTTGTTGATTCCTTTTTTGATTAAGTACTTGAATGTGGATTTAGCACGATTTTCAGAGAGTTTCTTGTTGTAGTTATCACTCGCTCTAGAATCGGTGAAAGAGCGTAACTCCAACCTCATGTTGGGATATTCATTCATCACCATTACAATTGAGTCCAACGTTTTTGCAGCATCCTTACGGATGTAGTATTTATCTAGATCAAAGTAGATAGGGCGCAACTGAGGATATTTAAACTGAGGTTTGTAGTTGGGTTTGCGGGATAATTCAAGCTTCCCTAAATCGATTACACCATTTTGGGTGATTAAATCTCTGAACTCAACTTTTTTGGAAACATAGTCTGGATGATTTGCCAAAACCTGAATATCAAATATGGAATCTTTTTCAAAATAGCCCATCAAGACATCCAAACTATCTGTGGATGTAGTAAACGTAGTTTCCAAACCTGAAAGTTTATTTTTAATGGTAATGGTTAATTGAGTCAAATCAACAGGTGTACTTGAAATGGAATCAACTACAACTAATTTCAAACTAGCTTGTTTGGGTTCACCCCACTGTTTATCTCCTTCTTTTGCATATACTTTAATAAACGATGGATCAAATTTGGTATTCAGTGAAAAACTGAAAATATCGTCTTTAGCAAAACCATGCAAGCGACTGGAAGTCATGAATCCAGTACTATCGTTTAGAAATAATAAACCGTAATCATCCCAAGCGGAGTTAAGGGTATTCATAGAATACAGTCCAAATTCATTGGCCATGAAGATATCCAAACCACCAGCACTTTTATTTCCATTTGAGCTAAAGTACAAATCACGTTTGTACATGTAAGGAAAAACCTCGTTCAACGGAGTATTGATTGGTGAACCCAGATTTTTAGGTTGAGACCAAGTGCCGTTTTCAAATTTCATGGAGTACAAATCAAATCCCCCGAAACCTCCAGCCATATTAGAACTGAAATACAAGGTTTTTGTAGAATCATCAAAGTACGGATGTTGAACCGTGTAATTAAAGTTATTTACAGGTAACGCTTGAAATTTCGACCAGCCTTTTGCTTCTTTTTGAGAGAAATAAATACCCATTGGAAGTGTTCCGTTTGAACGTTCAATGTTTCGTGTTAAAAAGAACAATCCCGATTTTTCTGCATAAAATGCTGGGCCATCATGTAGGTAGGTGTTTATGTCTTTGGGAAGGTCTTTCGCGAGTGTTGACTTCATCGTATTCACGTCGCAACCACTAGTTATAAAAACATCATAGAACGGTTGATCGTTGTATTTATAATTGCCTAAATCGGAGTTGGTAGAAGGACGAGATGAAGTAAACATGATGTTATTTCCAACCAAAGCAGGACTCAAATCTTCGTATTCCTCGGAATTAAAGCAGGCGGTTTGAAGCGTGTATTCATCATTAATAGTAGGAATAACTTTTTCAAAACCATTCACATTTGCAGTTAAAAATAAAGAAAAATACGATTGATCAAAATCGGCTAATTTAGACGGATCAAGAATTGACTGACAAGTTCTAAAAGCTTGTAGATCTATCATTTCTTTCAACTCGTTTTTCGTTGAAAGAAGTTTGTAATTTTCGTATGTTTCGCGGTATTTACCTTGGTTAAACAGTACACGCGTATAGGTTACAAAATCAGCTACATTGCCTGAATCCAACACTTTGGAGTATGCTTTTGCGGCCGAATAGTAATTCATTTTATCTTGATAGGGTTGCGCCACTTTCTTCCACTGACCAAATGCAGTTGAAGTAACAGAAAGTAGCAACCAACCTAAAATTCGTTTTTGCATCATTTTAGTTAAAATAGCGGGGGGTTAAAATTCGTTGATTACTTACATCTTTAATGGCGAAACGCAATGCAAATTCATGCGTCATCCGTGAAACACGGCGGATATCTGATATTGGATATTCGTAACTATAACCAGCGTACAAGCCATTATTAAACTTGTAGCCCATTACCAATCCCACGGCATCTTTTGCACGATACATCAATCCCAAATCCAAAACATCTTTAAATGTGGCCATCGCATTGATATCAAAGCTGACGGGTGCATCCAATGAAGTATTCATGATAAAACTAGGACGGAAGGTGATTTCACGATTGTATCTATAGTTGTAACCAGCATACAAAAAGGAGTGCTGCACATCTTTATAAGAACTCACATCGTACAAGCTACCGTAAGAGAATTTCAACAAACGTGGCATGGAATACCCGATATAGAATTTTGGATTAATCACCAAGAATCCTAATCCTGGATTCACACGAAATCCGCTATTCATATTGAATTTGAATGACTCGTCCGCCTCATCGATTAGTCTTCTTGAGTTCAAATCAACCCGGTGATTGATTATGCTCAAACGCAATCCTGCAGAAATTTTGGTTTTACGAGTAATTGGAATTTGATATGCATAATCGGTTCCAATGTAAAAATCGGACACAGGACCAATGTTATCTGAAACCAAATTCAAACCAAAACCCACGTTTTGTCTAAATGGTAAATTTAAACTTGCCACATGCGTCTTGGGTGCGCCTTCAATGGCTGTCCATTGCCAGCGCGACAATAGCGATATATCTGTGGATCTATTGGCTCCCGCTTGAGCTGGATTAATTGCCAGCGCATTAAAGCGATACATGCCATACATTGGCTCAATCTGAGCCTGGGTGTTTTTACCCAGACTCAAAAGAACCAACACAACAACTAAATATTTACTGTTTTTCATTTTTACTTTTTAATACGGTTGATATAAATGCTACCAGAGCGAGGTTTTGAACCATTTCCTAAGTCAATTACATAGAAGTAGGTTCCGTCAGGTACTCGATTATCGGTGGTTAACAATTGTGGGCTGGTGTTTGTGGTTCCATCCCATTCATTTTTGTATCCCTTCGCGTCGAAGACAATGTTACCCCAGCGGTTGAAGATGGTCACTTGATTGTTTTCAAATGCTTCAATACCAGGAATTACAAAGTTGTCGTTTACGCCGTCACCGTTTGGTGAGAAACCATTTGGAATAAACGGTTCACAAGGATCGGTATCACGAATGTTCGGGATTCCGTCGCCGTCACAATCAGCTTCTACCTTCCAATCTTCGTTTTTATCCTCAACACCGTCGCCATCCGAATCCAAGTCACGGTAATCAGGAGTTCCGTCACCATCTGTATCCCAAGGATCATTTGGATCTGCTCCACTCTCATCTTTATCCATTACGCCATCACCATCTGAATCGGCATCGTGAATATCAGGAGTGCCATCACCATCGGTATCTACTGGATTCTTAGGATCAGAACCTGCTTCAACCGAATCACTGATACCATCGTTATCCGAATCGATATCTTGGAAATCAGGAGTTCCGTCGCCATCTGTATCTACTGGATTCTTAGGATCAGCACCTGCCTCTTGAGTATCGGACATTCCATCACCATCTGAATCCAAATCACGGTAATCAGGAGTTCCATCGCCATCGGTATCCAAAGGATTATTTCCATCGGCACCTTTTTCAATTGAATCAGGAATTCCATCATTATCTGAATCAAGATCCAAGTAATCAGGTGTTCCATCGCCATCGGTGTCAATTGGATTATTACCATTAGCACCTTTTTCAACTGCATCTGGAATACCATCGTTGTCTGAATCAAGATCCAAGTAATCAGGGGTTCCATCGCCATCTGTATCAACTGGAGTTGAACCAGTACCTTTTTCAACAGCATCAGGAATTCCATCGTTATCTGAATCCAAATCACGGAAGTCAGGTGTTCCATCATTATCGGTATCAGCAACTACTGCACCGTTTCCTTTTTCGATGTTATCAATAATACCATCGTTATCAGAATCCAAGTCGCGGTAATCCGGAGTTCCATCACCGTCGGTATCTACTGGATTCTTGGGATCTGAACCAGCTTCAACTGAGTCACTAATTCCATCATTATCAGAATCCAAATCCAAATAATCAGGAGTTCCATCGCCATCCGTATCAACTGGATTAGCTCCGTTACCTTTTTCTACTGCATCTGGAATACCGTCGTTGTCGGAATCCAAGTCGCGATAATCTGGGAATCCATCATTATCAGTATCTACTGGATTATTTTTATCGTTGCCCGCCTCAATGGTATCAGAAATTCCATCATTATCAGAGTCAACTTCCAAATAATCCGCTTTACCGTCGTTGTCAGAATCCAATGGAGCATTGCCGTTCGGACCTTTTTCAACAGAGTCTGTCAAACCATCATTGTCTGAATCCAAATCCAAATAGTCAGGAGTTCCATCTCCATCAGTATCTACTGGATTGTTACCATTAGCACCTTTTTCGATTGAATCAGGAATACCATCGTTATCTGAATCCAAATCTAAATAATCTGGAGTTCCATCATTATCTGAATCAACCGGATTGCTTCCATTGCCTTTTTCTACTGAATCTGGAATGCCATCCCCATCAGAATCCAAATCACGGAAATCAGGTGTTCCATCATTATCGGTATCTACTGGAGTTGCTCCATTACCTTTTTCAATGGTATCAAGAATTCCATCGTTATCTGAATCCAAATCGCGATAATCAGGAGTTCCATCGCTGTCAGTATCTACCATGTTTTCGTAGCTATCTGCAATTCCATCATTATCAGAATCTAAATCCAAATAGTCCGGTTTGCCATCGCCATCGGTATCTACATTACCTTCGGTTTTATCTGGAATAGAATCATTATCAGAATCCAAATCCAGATAATCAGGAGTTCCATCGCCGTCGGTATCTACAGGATTGTTTCCATTTGCACCTTTTTCAATTGCATCAGAAATACCATCCCCGTCAGAATCCAAATCCAAATAATCAGGAGTTCCATCGTTATCGGTATCAACCGGTGTTGAACCCGTTCCTTTTTCAATAGAATCAGGAATACCGTCGTTATCCGAATCCAAATCACGGAAATCAGGAGTTCCATCGCTATCAGAATCAACAACTGTAGTTCCAGTTCCTTTTTCAATAGAATCTAAAATTCCATCATTATCCGTATCGGTATCGCGGTAATCAGGAGTTCCATCGTTGTCGGAATCTACTGGTTTTGTAGGATCTGTTCCAGCTTCGACCGTATCGTTTATACCATCGTTATCGGAATCAGTATCCAAATAGTCAGGCGTTCCATCGTTGTCAGAGTCAACCGGAGTAGTTCCAGTACCCTTTTCAACTGAATCTGGAATACCATCTCCATCAGAGTCCAAATCGCGGAAATTAGGTGTTCCATCATTATCGGAATCCACATTTCCTTCGGTTTTATCATTGATTCCATCTGAATCAGAATCCAAATCCAAGTAATCAGGGGCTCCGTCTTTGTCGGTATCAACTGGTGTTGCGGGATTATTACCTGCCTCAATGGTATCGGAAATACTGTCGTTGTCAGAATCCGTATCCAAGTAGTCAGGCGTGCCATCACCATCGGAATCCACAGGTGTTGAACCCGTTCCTTTTTCAACTGAATCAGGAATTCCATCACCATCGGAATCCAAATCCAAGTAATCTGGCGTTCCTTCTGAGTCAGTATCTACCGGAGTAGTTCCTGTACCTTTTTCAATGGCATCAGAAATACCATCACCATCAGAATCGGTATCCACGTAGTTGGATTTACCATCGCCATCGGTGTCGGTAGTTCCTTCTGTTTTATCATCAATGCCATCGGCATCTGAATCCAAATCGCGGTAGTTAGGAGTTCCATCACCATCGGTATCAATACTACCTTCTGTTTTATCTAGAATTCCATCAGAATCAGAATCTAGATCCAAGTAATCAGGAATTCCATCAGAATCGGTATCGACAGGTTTCGTTGGATCCGCCCCAGCCTCATCAGAGTCTGAAATTCCATCATTATCTGAATCTTTATCTAGGTAATCTGGGGTTCCATCGCCGTCGGTATCCACCGGAGTAGCGCCAGAACCTTTTTCGACTGAATCAGGAATTCCATCACCATCGGAGTCCAAATCTTTGTAATCAGGAGTTCCATCGTTATCGGTATCTACTGGAGTCGTTCCTGTACCTTTTTCAATTGAATCGGCAATACCATCACCATCAGAATCCGTATCGATATAGTCAGGTTTACCATCCGAATCGGTATCAATATTACCTTCGGTTTTATCTGGAATTCCATCGCTATCAGAATCTAAGTCCTTATAGTCGGGAGTTCCATCACCGTCGGTATCTACAGGTTTAGTACCAGAACCTTTTTCTACAGAATCCAAGATTCCATCATTATCAGAATCCAAATCTTTGTAGTCTGGGGTTCCATCACCATCCGTATCGCCGGTTCCTTCATCAATATCCTTAATTCCATCGTTATCGGAATCATCGTCTTTGAAGTTGGGGATGCCATCGCCGTCGTCATCACCAGAACCTTCTACAGCATCGGTAATACCGTCGTTATCAGAATCCAGGTCTTTGTAATCTGGCGTTCCATCTCCATCGGAATCAGTAAGAGTAGTACCCGTTCCTTTTTCAATAGCATCAGAAATACCATCGCCGTCAGAATCAGTATCTATATAATTCGGTTTACCATCACCATCTGTATCTACGGTTCCTTCAATAGCATCGGAGATACCATCATTATCAGAATCCGTATCAATGTAGTTCGGTTTACCATCGCCATCCGTATCTACCGTGCCTTCAGTTGCATCCAAAATACCATCGCCATCTGAATCCAAATCACGATAGTCTGGAGTGCCATCACCATCGGTATCTGCCACTGTTGAACCCGTTCCTTTCTCTGTTCCATCGGAAATACCATCATTATCAGAATCCGTATCCAAATAATCAGGTGTACCATCGCCATCCGTATCTACCGGCAATGTGCCTGTTCCTTTTTCAACAGAATCAGGAATACCATCACCGTCTGAGTCTGGATCCAAGTAATTTGGTTTACCATCACCATCGGTATCTGTAGTTCCTTCATTGGCATCAAGAATTCCATCGCCATCAGAATCGGTATCACGGAAGTTAGGAGTTCCATCACCATCCGTATCTACGGTTCCTTCGGTTACATCTGTAATTCCATCATTATCAGAATCCGTATCGACATAATCAGGCTTACCATCAGAATCAGTATCGACAGTTCCTTCGGTAACATCACTGATACCATCGCCATCTGAATCGGTATCGCGATAGTTAGGAGTTCCATCACCATCTGTATCAACTGTTCCTTCAACAGAGTCATTGATTCCGTCGTTGTCAGAATCTGTGTCTTGGAAGTCTGGAGTACCGTCATTATCGGTATCAACAGGTGTGGTTCCGGTTCCTTTTTCAACAGAATCCAAAATACCATCGCCATCCGAATCCAAATCGCGATAATCAGGAGTTCCATCATTGTCAGTATCAGCAACTGTTGTTCCTGAACCTTTTTCTACTGAATCCAAAATTCCATCGTTATCAGAATCCGTATCCAAATAATCAGGAGTTCCATCATTGTCAGTATCAACAGGAGTTGTTCCACTTCCTTTTTCTACGGAATCTGAAATACCATCCCCATCTGAATCGGTATCCACATAGTTAGGTTTACCATCACCATCGGTGTCTGTAGTTCCTTCAGTTGAATCCAAGATGCCATCAGCGTCTGAATCCAAATCACGATAATCAGGAGTTCCATCAGAATCCGTATCAACAGGTGTTGTTCCAGTTCCTTTTTCTACTGAATCCAAAATACCGTCATTATCAGAATCGGTATCTAAATAATCAGGCTTACCATCATTATCGGTGTCTGCAACAGTAGTTCCTGTGCCCTTTTCAATTGCATCATTAATACCATCACCATCTGAATCCGCATCAATATAGTTGGGTTTACCATCGCCGTCGGTATCTGTGGTGCCTTCAACAGCATCTGTAATACCATCAGCATCAGAATCCAAATCGCGGAAGTTTGGAGTGCCATCATTATCCGAATCAACAGGTGTTGTTCCAGTTCCTTTTTCTACAGAATCCAAAATACCATCCCCATCCGAATCCAAATCTAAATAATCAGGAGTTCCATCATTGTCGGTATCTGTAGTTCCTTCAACATTATCAGAAATACCATCCCCGTCAGAATCCAAATCTAAATAATCAGGAGTTCCGTCATTGTCGGTATCTACAGGAGTTGTTCCAGTTCCTTTTTCAGTATTATCTGAAATGCCATCTCCATCGGAATCAGTATCTACATAGTTGGACTTACCGTCACCATCGGTATCAGTAGTTCCTTCCACTTTATCAGAAATACCATCGGCGTCGGAATCAGTATCACGATAATCAGGAGTTCCATCAGAATCGGTGTCTACCGGAGTAGTTCCCGTGCCTTTTTCAACAGAATCCAAAATACCATCATCATCCGAATCGGTATCCAAATAATCGGGTTTACCATCAGAATCGGTATCTGCAATCGTTGTTCCTGATCCTTTTTCAACAGAATCATTGATTCCATCGCCATCAGAATCTAAATCTTGGAAGTTAGGAATTCCATCGCCGTCTGCATCAGCAGTACCTTCAACAGAATCGTTAATTCCATCGCTATCCGAATCCAAATCACGGAAATCGGCAACTCCATCACCATCGGTATCCGCAGGTTTCGTAGGATCCGAACCAGCTTCAATATTATCAGCAATACCATCCCCATCTGAATCGGTATCTAAATAATCAGGCTTACCGTCACCATCGGTGTCAGTTGTACCTTCTAATTTATCAGGAATACCGTCGCCATCAGAATCTAAGTCTAAATAGTCGGGTTTATTATCACCATCACTATCAACGGTTCCTTCCGTTTTATCTAAAATACCATCCCCATCGGAGTCGGTATCCTGGAAATTAGGCACACCGTCACCATCGACATCGGTGGTTCCTTCTTGAGCATCCGAAATTCCGTCAGCATCCGAATCCAAATCACGATAATCAGGAGTTCCATCGCCATCGGTATCAACTGGACTGGTTTTAGACGCTCCAGCTTCAGTGCTATCTGAAATACCATCCCCATCAGAATCCGTATCTTGGAAATCAGGGGTACCATCATTGTCGGTATCAACAGGAGTAGTTCCAATACCCTTTTCCAAAGAATCTAACATGCCATCTCCATCAGAGTCTAAGTCTCTAAAGTCAGGTGTTCCATCACCATCGGTATCAGCCAATGTAGATCCGGTACCTTTTTCGTAGTTATCTGAAATACCATCACCATCTGAATCGGTATCCAAATAATCAGGTTTACCATCAACATCGGTATCAACCGGTTTTGTTGGATCTGAACCCGCTTCTGCTGAATCTAAAATTCCATCATTATCTGAATCCAAATCCAAATAATCTGGAGTGCCATCGTTATCGGTATCGACAGGAGTTGTTCCTGTTCCTTTTTCAACTGAATCAGGAATACCATCTCCATCTGAATCAAGATCCAAATAATCTGGAGTGCCATCATTATCTGTATCTCGTGGAGCAGATCCAGTGCCTTTTTCTGTAGCATCAGAAATACCATCACCATCGGAATCCAAATCTTGATAATCTGGAGTTCCATCATTATCTGTATCTACAGGGGAACTTGGGTTAGAGCCTGCTTCCGTGTTATCAGTAATTCCATCACCATCAGAATCCAAATCTTGGAAATCAGGAGTTCCATCATTATCTGTATCAGCTAAAGTAGAACCCGTACCTTTTTCCGTGTTATCAGAAATACCATCTGCATCTGAATCCGTATCTAAGAAATCAGGGGTGCCATCATTATCGGTATCAGCTGGACTCGTTCCAGATCCTTTTTCTTGAGAATCAAGTATACCATCTCCATCGGAATCCAAATCACGATAATTCGGAATACCATCACCATCAGTGTCAACATCACCTTCAACAGAATCAGGAATTCCATCTCCATCAGAATCTGAATCTAAATAATCTGGTGTTCCATCCTTATCAGTATCCACAGGATTTGTTGGATCTGAACCCGCTTCATCCACATCAGAAATACCATCACCATCCGAATCCAAATCTTGGAAATCAGGAGTACCGTCGTTATCTGTATCTACAGGTGTTGTTCCTGTACCTTTTTCAATTGAATCGGGAATTCCATCATTATCAGAATCGGTATCTAAATAATCTACAACACCATCACCGTCGGTGTCGTTATATGGGAAACCTTCATCAGCATTCTTTATACCATCTCCATCGCTATCATCAGCCGATGTTACGGCATAAATAGTTTTAGTAGTAGAGGTTGAAGAACAACCATTAGGAGTAGAAACAGTTACTGTATAATAACCAGCTGAACTTACTGTTAATGTATCATTTACCACATTATTACTCCAAGTGTATGTGTAGCCACTCACATTCGGACTAACTGTTAACTTGGTAGAAGACTGAACTAACGTGTCTTTACCCAAGTTTACAATGCTAGGTGCCGCAATATTGGTTACAACCCAAACATTCTTTTTAAATGTATCGGTACAACCATTTGCAGCAATAGCAATTTGTTCAATAGTGTATTGACCTACCGCCGCATAGGATTTTGTTGGGTTTTGGAATGTAGAAGTGGTTGCATCGCCAAACGCATAAGAATACGTATTAGCGGTTGAACCTACTTTAGTAGATTGATCGGTAATTACAAAATTATTTCCGCTCAAACATTGAGTATCATAGTTTACCGTAAATTTAGCGATTGGGCCATCGTTTACTGTCACGCTTGAAGTTGAACTTACTACACAACCTTGACCACTGGTAGTAGTCAATTTAACTGTAAACGTTCCACTAGTTTTGTATTTATAAGTAGGTTCAAATACATTGCTTGTATCGCCGTTTCCAAATTCCCACTTATATCGAGGTGTACCACTACCAGCGGCAACTGTGCTTTGGTTATCAAAAGCGAATGAATTCCAACCCAAACACTGTGTGCCAGTATTTACCGCAAATACAGATGTCGGATCTTTGCCTACTTGAACATTTTGAATAGAAGTATCCTTACACCCTTTATCAGAAGTTGCAATCAACGTAACTTTTTGGGTTCCTAAAGCACTACTACCATATTGATAACTTGGATCTGTATTGGTAGAAGTTCCACCATCCCCAAACGACCAAGAATAAGTCATCGTGCCCTTGGAAATCGTTGATTTATTCTTGAAATCCAAAATGTCTACAGGTACACATGCCAAAGTATCGTTGATAGTGAAATCTGCATTGGGTTTAGGATAAATCACAATTTTAATGGTGTCAGACCACAAGGTATCCTGTGCAGTTTCACCCACTTTAGCGTAGTAATTTCCGGAATCTGCAGCAAGTGTGTATTTGATACTCAATACCGAGTCGGTTTTACCTGTTAAGGCATTACCATTTTTATACCACTGGTAGTACCATTTTGAAATCCCAACAGCATTTACTTTCACCACCATTCTAACGCTATCGCCATAACAAGACGCAGCGCTAGCTGGTTTTACTGAAATAGTAGGTTTAGGTAAGTTACATGGAATTACAGTAATCGTATCCATGTTAGAAGTCACCAAAGGTTTATTGAAGTCAGTAACATAGAAAACCACATCTTCCTTCTTCAACATCTGTCTGCGATAATTTACTTTATGAGGTAAATCAGCAGCAGATTTCACACTGAATGTATCAATTAATTGGTTGTGGGTCAAATCCCAAACCGCATATTTGTTAGTAGTAAAATAATATTTAAAGTTCACGTTGAACGTGAAAATCGTATCAGAACAAGCACCATTGCTTAATTCCATGGAATCAATGTATGAATCACAAGGAACGTGAACATCTTTATCTTGGTAATCACCCAAAACAGAATACTTCACATTGGCTGTATCTGAATCAGTAAACTCAACTGAACTTGCTAAACCATTGACTCCATAAGGACCAGAAATAGTACCGTCCTTAGAAACGGGTTTAGCGTGACCAGCTTCCTTAGCATCGAAACAACCATCTCCATCAGAATCCACATCCAAATGATCGGGCTTGCCATCTCCATCAGAATCACATGTTCTTTCTACGCCTTTGATACTAATACCATCTATAGCACCATATCGAATATTGGAGGTACTAGCAGCTTCACCTGTCCCGTTATCAACAGAGAACATTAACACATGAGAAGCTTTTGTAGCCGTAAACTCGTACTGAGCAAACTTCCATTCTTGTTTACCTTCTCCCAAATAAGGCAAGAAAGGCGTTCTATAGGTTTCAGCTAATATACCTTTAAGATCTGTATGCACATCCCAAGCAACACGTCCGTCCTCACCAATAGTAGTCGAACCTTGTATACCCGCGTTTGCATAATAGAATGAAAGCGAATATCTCTTACCGATGATCAATCCAGAAATAGTTCTCTTAAACGACTCACCACCCGCTACTTGGTCGCTAGCTCCCGCAAAGTTTCCACCATTAGGGGATGCAGGCATCCCGTCAGCATGACCACCAGCGGTAGTAGAAGTAGCCAAAGAACCATTGGTACTTACTGGTGCCGACCACAAATCAGGTGTACCAGCAACATTAATCCAACCTGGTCCAGCATTATTAGTTAACGCATCTGTTGAACCTGTTGTTCCTTGGAAATCACCATTGGCAACTACATTAGGATTTGGACATTCTTCCTCGTCTAAAATACCATCATTGTCATCATCAATATCCAAATAATCGATGATTCCATCTTTATCCGTATCTGTACAAATTTGCTTGGTTTTATCTTGCCAGATATTTAAATTTTGATAAAGTGTAATTGCATTTAGAGAGTCTTTATTTTCTAATGTATTATTTAAACCATTCTTACCGGCAGCACCAGTCAAAGTATCTACACTAGTTGATTTAAATTTAAAGTGACCAGCTTCAACTACGTCAAAACAACCATCACCATCAGCATCGGTATCTTTAGAATCAGGAATACCATCGCCATCGGTATCGCAACCAGGTTTATCGCCTTGTACTGGTTCAACACCTAATACACGGAATGCGAAATTTTCACCTCCAAAGTTGTCGCTCAATGGGACAAAATTGCTAGTTATAACTAAAGGTTGAGATTTTGTAGCTCTAGATTTTACCAGTACATTGATAAATTCCTTATTTGAGGCTGGACCAATATAATCCCTAAATGCAGTAGTAATTGGCGCCATTGACTTTAATGTATCACCAACTCGGTACTTTTCTTTCAAGTATTTTTGTTGGGGGATACTGGTTATCACACCAAACCCTGCTTTACCGAAATCCCATTTCAATTGACGCGCATGGAACCAAAATCTTCCATTTCCTCCTTCTTTCATCATTAATTCCAAATCGATAGCAGGTGAAGAAACAGGTTCAAATGTTGTCTTGAACGAACGATAAATCTTAGAGCCACTAATAGGGTCATAAAACTCACCAATGAAGGTATTATCTGAAGTAATTCCAGGCGCACCAAATCCGGTATATTGAACTACGTCAAATGTTACTCGACAAACCGTATCACCTTGATTAGAAAGCAATTGATAAACTAGTTTTTTGCTATTTCTGAATGAAGTTACCCAAGTTAACTTACCCAAAGGTTTTGGGGAAGGACATTCAACTTCATCCGTAATACCATCGTTATCATCATCAATATCAATAACATCCGTGTAACCATCTTTATCTGTATCAACACAATAGATCATTTCACGATCTGTGTACCATGTTTTAGGAATATAGTTAATACCTGCATCTGGCTTGTCGTTAGTTTCCACTTTAACGGACATACCATTATTTCCAAAAGGTCCAGCTATATATTGATCAGAAAAACTGGTATAATGTAAATGATCTGCTTCAACTAAATCCGAACAACCATCGCCATCCGAATCACGATCAGCAGAATTCAATATTTTATCATTATCCGTATCCATTTTACCATTACACAAATGGGGAACAATACTATATGTTTCGGTACTGAAACTTGCCGCAGAAGTACTACATTTAGCTACGAACTTGAATGGTCTATTCAAATAATTTGTAATGAATAAAACTTTCCAAGTTGCGGCACTTGCAGTTACAGATGCATTTTGAACAATAGTAGAACCACTGGTAATACCCACACCATCACCATGAGATGATAGTTGATTATCTGGGTCATATACAATTGCAGGGATTTCAGGCGACCAAGTCAATGTAATTTCTTGGTTCACATTGCTAATGGCACCATTGGGATTGTTAGGATGATAAGGAGAAAACTCTACACTATTCATTGCGGCAGCTCCAATTGGAGTAATCACGGCGTCAATGGTGTAGGTTTTATCAGCATCGTTTACCAAGAAATGCAACCCTTCTTTGGCATCTGTTGAAGATGTTAATGTTGAAAGATTAAAGAATTTAACTTGTGATGTTGCAACTAAATTTCCTTTATTAAAATTACCACCAATACCTTTATCCGTTGTATAATTCAATAAATAGGTGCGAGCAAATGTAGACTTGCCACAATTTAACTCAGTGTAATCGGAAATACCATCATTATCGTCATCCACATCAGTTAGATCACGTATACCATCACCATCCGTATCTCCACAACCATTGGCTCCAGAATAAGCCAAATAAGATGTACTTGCAAAAGTAGTATTAGCACCTTTTGTATCATTGTTTTCCAATGAATTAGATAAACCATTGACACCAAAAGGAGAAGGAGTATTTGTTCCTGAGAGAATGGCACCCGCTTCTTGCGCATCGCTACAACCATCGTCATCTGAATCGGTATCTAAATAATCAGGAATTTGGTCATCATCAGCATCGTTGAAATAACCCAAATCCATATCCAATCCCATTCCTTCATAGCCCGAACTGGTAGCTCCTGATGCTACAGCAAAGTTAATTGTTAAGAAAAACTCGGAGCTTAAACCCGTTCCTAAGTAACGTACATACCAAGTAGAATTGGCAATTGTAAGTGTACTTGGTAATATTAAACTTGCTCCTGAACGGATTGTATCACCTGTTGCATAATTCGAAATTTGATTATTTGGATCAACAATTACACCCACAATATCAGGACCCCATGTTAGGTTGAATGTACCCGCATTATTAGAAATACTTCCGAAAGCATGCTTAGGAACATTAGGCCCCCAACGAAGTTCTTGAATATAAGAACCAAATTCAGGAGTTACACGAATAGTATTAGCAAAACGCTCATCTCCATCATTAGAAATATAATGTAATCCATTTAAAAATGACTGTGAATAGGTAGAACTCGAATCTAAAGCAGCGCTTACACCATGATAAACAATCTGGACATTAGCTTTTGCTGGTCCAACCGAAGCATAACCATTTATAACTTGCTTATAAGCAGTTTTTATCAACGCTCCGTCTTGAACAAAGGCCGTTTTATCTACACTATTTTCTTCTAAATCTAAAATACCATCATTGTCGTCATCAATATCCTCCATATCAATAACACCATCGAAATCAGTATCTAAACAGCCACTAACATCGGGATTAAGCGCACGGTTGTATGATGTTTTAAACTTGGGTTGAGCATAGATTGAATCTACTGTTTCAATTGTATTTGGATATCCATTGTTACCAACCGCACCTGAGAATGCTGTATCTGTAACACTTTTAGATGCACCCGCCTCGAAAATATCAAAGCAACCATCACCGTCAGCGTCTAGATCCATGTGACTTGGTTTACCATCTAAATCATAGTCAGAATAGTAACAAGTATTTACGGATACACCAAATCCTTCACTAGACAAATTAGCACTAGTTAAATCGTTGTGAATAATATTGATAGTAAACGAATCATCATAACGAGCCGCATCGAATACAATTTTCCAAGTAGAAGAACCTGCTGTAATATCATTCCTAGTATCTAAAGTGTCTCCATTTTTAAATACTTCTAAGTGATTTTTTGTTGTTTGATTATTTGGATCCCAGATATACGCAGGTATATTGGGATACCAACGTACAATCATCCGTTGTTTATCAATGGTAATACCTTCATTAATTGTTTGTCGTGGAGTGTTCGGTCCAAACTCTACTTTATTAATTAAGGCATTTCGGTTAGTTACTTGACTTTCCCGTGGAAGTAAAGTAATATCGGTTATATATTGTGCGTTATTATCTGCGATTAAATAATGTAAACCATCACCTGGTCTCCAATTGGTATTTGTGTAGGTATACAAATTCGTAAATGCCACACGATAATCAACTGTATCCGAATTATTTAAGAAATAACCTGTTAAACTATTTACACCATTAGGAGCTCCTGTGGTAACACCTACCGATGATTCTACAACGGCCAATGAATTGGCACAAGCCAATTCTTGAGCATCCAAAATTCCATCATTATCGTCATCTATGTCTGCTAAGTCAACAATACCATCTTTGTCGTAATCAGAACAACGATTGATATTTTTATCTAAAGCTACATAAACTGAACTAATTGATTTAGATTCAGCAAATTGATTATCAGCAGTTTCGAGTGTATTTACATAACCATTTGTACCAACAGCACCAGAAACTGTTGATGTATTGATATTGGAAACAATTGCTCCTTCAAATGCATCGTAACAGCCGTCTCCATCTGCGTCTAAATCCTGTTTATTAGGCTTACCATCGCCATCTTTATCGTCAGCCATGTACGCACCAACAGCCCAACCATCATAATTTACATTAGTTGTAGCTGAAGCTAAGATTTCAACATCGAAATCAAATTTATTGGTATCATCT
>JACCDQ010859824.1_pt1 | contig 21927 bp, 20 predicted proteins | sample 7446031 | NCBI WGS metagenome assembly JACCDQ01 (sample SAMN15323442, study PRJNA562643) | freshwater metagenome | isolation source: river surface water | place: USA:Blue River Watershed | collected 2017-08-17
AAAATTGTATCAGTTCGCCCAGGGTTCATGTGACTCAGGAGGGCGAAGCCGTTTCAGGCCTTGGTGATTTGGTATTAGATAACTTGTTTTCGGGAAAGATTCGGGTAGCTTTGCTAACCAAATTGCTGTTGAATCCGGTAAGTAAAGTGTATTTACGTGGCTTGGAGCGCGATTTGGGCGTGAGCAGTAATACCGTGCGTTTGGAGTTGAACAAATTGCAGGAAATGCATTTGATTCAGGCGCAGGAGGAAGAGGAAAATGCCAAAGTGAAGCATTACCGGGTCAACCAAGCGCACCCGATGTTCCAAACCTTGCGCAGGATTATCCTGCAATTCGTAGGTTTGGACCAAATTGTGGATCAGATCATTAAGAAGCTGGGCAATGTGGATCAGGTATATTTGACCGGGGAGCTGGCAGAGGGCAAAAATTCACCCTTTGTGGACCTGGTGCTCGTAGGGAACATCGACCGGCCCTATTTGTACCAATTTATCGAAAAAGTAGAACCCTTGATTCAGAAGAAGGTGCGGGTGGGGGTGTTTGGGAGGGATGAGTTTCGGGAGGGGATGATTGAGGGTGGGGGGAAGTGGATGAGAATGATGGAATAAACGAGTTTGAGTTAATGTTTTAATTACTTTTAGATTTTATGAATATTCTTGAACTAATTGGTCGTAATCAAAACTTGTTCTCACAAGATATTTTAAACCTTGAGTCAGAACTTGAAAAATCAGTTAGTACATCATCCTTTTTAGTTTTAGGTGGAGCTGGTTCAATAGGACAGGCAGTAGCCAAAGAAATCTTTAAAAGAAATCCATTAAAACTTCACGTTGTTGATATTAGTGAGAACAATTTGGTTGAGCTCGTTCGTGATTTAAGAAGTTCTCATGGGTATATAGAAGGGGATTTTCAAACTTTTGCATTAGATATTGGGTCGATTGAGTATGATGCGTTTATTGAATGTGATGGGGATTACGATTATGTATTGAATCTATCTGCATTGAAGCATGTTCGGAGTGAAAAAGATCCTTTTACATTGATGAGAATGATTGATGTAAATATTTTTAATACTGTTAAAACCGTAAATCAATCTATAAATAGTGGTGTAAAAAAATATTTTTGTGTTTCAACTGATAAAGCTGCTAATCCTGTTAACATGATGGGTGCATCTAAGCGGATCATGGAAATGTATTTAATGAATTTAAGCCAGCAAATAAATATATCTACCGCACGTTTTGCTAATGTTGCTTTTTCAGATGGATCCTTGTTACATGGTTTTAATCAGCGAATTCATAAGAAACAACCAATAGTTGCTCCTAAAGATATCAAAAGGTATTTTGTCACACCTCAAGAATCTGGTGAATTATGTTTAATGTCATGTATTTTTGGGGATAATAGAGATATATTTTTCCCAAAATTGAGTGAAAAATTACACTTGGTTAGTTTTGCAGATATTGCTGTCAAATATTTGTCGGCTTTAGGTTTTGAACCGTTTTTATGTAAATCTGAAGACGAAGCTCGAGATATGATGTCAATTTTACCAAAACAAAAGAAATGGCCTTGTTTATTTACATTAAGTGATACAACTGGCGAGAAAGACTTCGAAGAGTTTTATACGGATTCTGAATCCCTTGATTTGGATTTATTTTTAAATGTTGGAATTATTAAAAATAGTGAAATATATGAAGACGATAAAATTAACTTTTTTACGACCTCAATTCAAAAATTAAAGAATTCGAAAGATTGGAATAAGGATCAAATTGTAAAACTTTTTAATGCAATGATCCCTGATTTTGGGCATAAGGAAACAGGTAAATACTTAGATTCAAAAATGTAATAATGGATAAGTTTGACAACGTAGTATCATTCATACGTAATCTTTATAAAAATCAAGAGTTTATTCCATTGCATGCTCCAGTTTTTCTTGGAAATGAAAAGAAATACCTAATGGAGACAATTGACTCAACTTTTGTTTCTTCAGTAGGGGCTTATGTAGATAAATTTGAAGAGTTGATTTCTGAATTGATATCTGTTAAAAAAGCAGTTGCAGTAGTTAATGGTACTTCTGGCTTACAAGTTGCCTTGAGATTGGTCGGTGTAAAAGCAGGTGATGAGGTAATTACTCAAGCTTTGACATTTGTAGCTACAGCAAATGCTATTATTTATAATGGGGCTTCCCCAATCTTTTTGGATGTGGATTTAGATACTATGGGTTTGTCTCCAAAAGCTGTTGAGCGTTTTTTAAGTCAATATGCAGAATTAAGAGATGATGGTTGTTATAATAAAAATACGGGAAAAAGGATTAGTGCTTGTATGCCAATGCACACATTCGGATTTCCTGTACATTTAGATGAATTGAAAATAGTTTGTGAAAGTTGGGGAATTCCGTTGGTTGAAGATGCCGCAGAATCACTTGGAAGCATGTATAAAGGGCGCCCTATTGGTAGTATTGGGTCGGTAGGTGTGTTTTCGTTTAATGGAAATAAAATTGTAACAAGCGGTGGAGGTGGGGCAATAGTAACAAATAATTTGATTTATGGTGATCAAGCTAAACACTTGACAACAACAGCGAAAATTCCTCACTCTTTTGAATATGTGCATGACGACATTGGTTATAATTTTCGTATGCCAAATTTGAATGCTGCTTTGGCGTGTGCGCAGTTAGAGCAATTAGAATCATTTATTCAGAATAAAAGGAAAATAGCTCAGGAGTATTGTAATTATTTTAAGTCGAAAGGAATTAAATTCAGAACTGAAACACCAGGTACAAAATCAAACTATTGGCTGATGTGTTTGGAAATGGAAAATAGAATAGAACGAGATTGCTTTCTTAAGGAAACGAATTCCACTGGAATTATGACAAGGCCAATTTGGCAATTGATATTCAAATCTCCAATGTATTCTAATTTTCAAAAAGATGAACAGAAAAATGCTTTGTATCTAGAAGATAGAATTGTAAATATTCCTAGCAGTGTCAGATAAAAATATTATTTTAATAGGATATTCAGGCCATGGTTTGGTTGTAGCAGACACGGCCTTAGAGAATAGTTTTAATATTATTGGATATTGTGAAAAAAGTGCTTTGGCATTGAATCCGCTAAACTTAGAATATCTGGGTTGGGAGGCTGACGAGAGTTTTGAGGGATGGGAATTGGATGCGGGTTTTATTATAGGAATTGGAGATAATAGGCTTCGTGAAAAAATTTATTTCACGATTATTCAAAGAGGTAAAAAATTTATTTCATTAATTAATAAAAGTTCATCAATTTCAGCATATTCTGAATATGGCAATGGCATATTTGTTAATAGAAATGTTTCCATAAATGCGTTTGTAACAATAGGAGATAATGTTATTTTAAATACCGGGTGCATCATAGAACATGGATGTAAAATTGAAAGTCATGTACATGTTGCTCCAGGGGCGGTGTTAGCTGGTAATGTATTTGTAGGAGAAAGGACTTTTATTGGAGCAAATGCAATTGTCAAACAAGGTATAAAAATCGGTAAAGATGTAATTGTTGGAGCAGGCTCTGTTGTGTTATCAGATATTCCTGATGGTAAAAAAATTGTTGGGAATCCAAATCGATATATTTAAAATGGGTAAAGTCATTATTATAGCTGAAGCTGGAGTTAATCACAATGGGGATATGCAGCTAGCGAAGCAGTTAATAAATGTAGCAGCAGATGCTTGTGTGGATTATGTTAAGTTTCAGACTTTTAAATCTGAAAATTTAGTATCAGTAAATGCTAAAAAGGCGGATTATCAAATTGAAAACACAAGTAATAAATCAGAGAGTCAATTGCAAATGCTAAAACAATTAGAGTTGTCTCATGAGCAGCACGAAGAATTGATTGCTTATTGTAATGAGCGAAAAATAACTTTTTTTTCTACGGCATTTGATTTGGATTCATTAGACTATTTATCAGAATTGGGTATGAAAATGGTCAAAATACCATCTGGGGAAATCACTAATCTACCATACTTGAAGAGAGCAGCTTCTTTATTTAGTGAAGTCATTATTTCAACGGGGATGTCCACAATGGATGAGATATCTGATGCTCTAAACGTTTTTTTAGACGAGGGGATTTTAAAGGAAAATATAATAATTCTACATTGTAATACCGAGTATCCAACTCCAATGCTTGATGTGAATTTGAAAGCTATGTTAACAATTCAAAATAAATTTGGAGTGAAAGTTGGGTATTCTGATCATACACTTGGAATTGAAATTCCCATTGCTGCTGTTGCAATGGGAGCACAAATGATTGAAAAACATTTCACTTTAGATAGGAATTTACCTGGTCCAGATCAATCAGCCTCTCTAGAGCCCGATGAGTTAAAAGCAATGGTTAGAGCAATTCGAAATATTGAATTAGCATTATGTGGGAATGGAGAAAAAAAACCATCTAAAAGTGAATTTAAAAATCTTGTAGTAGCTCGAAAAAGTATTTTCATAAATAAAAATTTAAAGAAAGGTCAAATATTGAATGAAGAGGACATCATTACATTAAGACCTGGTGATGGGATTTCTCCTATGTTGTTAAAGTCTGTGATAGGGAAAAAAGTAAATAAAGATTTACTTACAGAACACAAGTTAAATTGGTCTGATCTAGATATTTAAAAAAAAGATGAAATATGAATAATCAAAAGGAATTGTGGGAGCTCTCATTCAGTAAAAAGGATAATTATTTGTTTTATCCTCATGAAGAAGTAATCCGCTTTATTTCAAAATATTATGCAAAGCGCTCTGGATTGAGAAAATTAGAAAAAAAGCAAGTTGACTTTATCCCAAAGGTATTGGATTTGGGGTGTGGAATTGGAAGACACATTATTTTTTCTCATAGTATGGAAATGGAAGCTTATGGGATAGATTTATCTGAAAATGCAATTGAATTTGCAAAGGAATGGGCTAAAATTGAAGGAATTTCCAACATTGATGCTAAAATAAAACAAGGGGATATTACAAAAATGCCTTTTGAAAAAGATTTTTTTGATTTCATAATTAGCCATGGGGTACTTGATAGTATGACATATGAAAATTCAATGAATTCATTTAAAGATGCAGCAAGAGTACTTAAGAAAAATGGTTTTTTTTATTGTGATTTAGTTTCAGGAGATGATAGTAATCATAATCCAGATTATTCTGGAGAGGAAATTGTTAGTACTGATCATGAATTTAATACAATTCAGCTTTTTTTTAATCAGGAATTATTGAAAAAAATAGTTTTACCGTATTTTAAAATACATGAAATTATATTGATTAAACGAGAAGATTTAGAATCTAAAAATTTCACATCTCGTTATCATTTAGTTCTAAAAAAAAAATAAATGAAAACAAATAAAATTCTTCTTGAAGCTTCCGGTAGTTTAGTTTCATCTTTTTTAATAAAAGCTGTGCAAAACACAAATTCTTTAGTTGTGGCTTCAGATATTGCCGAATGTGCGGCCAAATATACAGCAGATGAATTTATCTTTTTCCCAAGTCATAAAAATCCAGATTTATGGAAAATTATGGAAGAGGAAATTATTAGTCATAACATAAATATAGTTATCCCTTCTTTTGACGAAACTTTGTTAATGTGGTCTAAGAAAAAAGCTTATTTTTTAGAAAAGGGAATACATGTCATTTTGTCTGATGTTCAAACAATAGAAATGTGTCAAGATAAATGGAGAACATATCAGTTTTTTGAAAATTATGACATTCCAACACCTAAAACAAGTTTAGATCATATTTATACCGTTGTCAAGCCGCGTCAAGGTAGGGGAGGAAAAGATGTATTAATTTGCCCTCCAATGGGTGAAGTCTCTATGGAAGGAATGATTTCTCAAGAGTTATTAAGGGGACAAGAGTATACTATTGATGTGTTTTGTAATAATGAGTTTGAGCCTGTTTATATAATTCCTAGGAAGCGCTATGGTGTGATAAATGGTAAATCTACAAGCGGTATAACAGTAAATCATAAAGTTATTATTCAGTGGGTTAAGAAAATTTGTAAGAGTGCTAATTTTATTGGACCAATAAATATCCAATGTTTCGAGGACGATAATGGTGGGATTCATTTTACCGAAATTAACCCAAGAGTTGCAGGTGGGATGGCATTAAGTTTTGCAGCTTCTGAAAATTGGGTATCCTTGATGATAAATAACTTAATTCAATTGAAAAAAATTGAAATTGGCCCTGTCCAATATGGTTTGAAAATGTTTAGAAATTATAATGAAGTTTATAGTGTCTGAAATTCAGTTTAGCAAAATTGAGATTCTAGGTTTTGATATGGATGGAACCCTATATGATGAATTCGATTTTATCAAACAAGTTTATTTTGAGATTGCAAAGATGTTTGCAAAGGAAAAAGATTGTATAGAAGTTGATGTAGTTTTTGAATCAATGATTAATATATGGTTAGAAAAAGGTAGTTCATATCCTTATATTTTTTCCGAGGTTTTAACCGATTTGGGTTTTGATGAAAATCACAAATCACAAATTATTGATGATGCCTTAAAGATATTTCGGAATTTTAAGCCGACATTGACACTTTCAGCTAGAATGAGATTTGTTCTCACTAATCTAAAAATGACTAAACAACTGTTTTTAATTTCTGATGGTTCTTCAACACTACAATGGAATAAAATTGTAGCTCTCGGTTTGTTAGATTATTTTAAAAAAGAAAATATATTTATTTCTGGAGACTACCCATCAGGCTTTGGAAAGCCAAGCTTACATTCTTTAAACTTTATAAATATTTTTCAAGGAAATGTAGATAGTAAAAATGTTATATACATAGGAGATAGAAAAGTAGATCAAGACTTCGCTTTATCGGCAGGATTTCATTTTTTTTATCAGGATTCTATCAATGATATTTTCAGACAGATAAATAAAAATTAAGCTTCTAACTTTAAGTATAAAAATGAAATTAAAAATTTTGGCAGTTACTGGAATCCGTTCAGAATATGATATACTATATCCCGTATTAAAGAAATTACAAGAAAGTCCAGAATTTGAAGTTTGTTTAGTAGTTAGTTCTGCACATTTGTCGGAGTGGCACAATTTTACATTAAAGAAAATTGAAGAAGATGGTTTTAATATCGTTGATAAACTTGATAGTTTATTTATGACAAATAGAAATGTACAAAGGTCTAAGGGTGTAGGAATACTAACATATGCACTATCACAAACTGTTGAAAGAGAGAATCCAGATTTTCTGTTTGTTGTCGGCGATCGAGAAGAAAGTATTGCAACAGCTATAGTTGGTAATTACATGAATGTAATAACAGCTCATTTAGGTGGTGGAGATCCCGTTTATGGAAATGCGGACGACCCTATTAGAATGGCTGTCTCGAAATTAGCTCATATTCATTTTACAACAGCCGAGTTGTATGCTGAGAATTTGCGGAATATGAATGAGGATAGTTTTAGGATTTTTTTTAGTGGAAATCCTGCATTTGAAAATATTAAAAACATACCGAAAAAGTCACTTATTGAAATTTCAGATTTTATTTCTTTTGACATTTCCAATGGCAATTATATAGTTTTAGTTAAACATCCATTATCGTCGGAGGAACTTAGTGCTTATGATCAAATGATGGTCACTCTGGAGGCACTTGAGGAATTTTGTAACAAATGGAATTTTAAGGTAGTTGCATCTTATCCTAATACTGATCCAGGATCTTATGATATTATTCGTGCAATAAAAGAATATGAAAATAAAGACTTCATAAAATTTTATAATACTATTCCAAGAGAATTTTTTGTAAACATAATTAAGAATGCTAAAACTTTAATTGGTAATTCAAGTATGGGTATACTTGAGGCGCCATTTTATAAATTACCTGTTATTAATGTTGGAAATAGGCAAAAAGGTAGGCTCAATGCTGGAAATGTTAAATTTGTCGATCATGACAAGAGAATAATCCTTGAGCATCTTGAGGAATCGTGCTTTAATGAAGCTTACAGGAAAAGTATTTTGGAATTAAATTGCCCATATGACAATGGCTCAGCACCTGATATAATTCATGATACATTATTGAAAATTAATCCAAAGGATATTAAGTGGTTGAATAAAATTAATCTATGTTAAAATTGTGAATATGGCACAAAACAAAAAAAAAGTACTAGTTGTTTCAGCGCATCCCGATGATGAAACTCTAGGTGTAGGAGGAACAATATTAAAACATGTAGCTAATGGAGACTATGTTTTTTGGCTTATTGTAACAAATATTTTTCAAAATCAAGGCTTCTCAACGGTTGATGTAGAAAGAAGAAATAATGAAATACGGAAAGTTGAAAATCTGTATGGAATAAAAAAAACCTATATGTTGAACTACCCTACAATGACTCTTTCATCTAGTAGTTTAATTAATATGGTTCCTGAAATATCATCAGTTTTTTTTGATATTAAACCTGAGATCCTTTATACTATTAATAGGTCTGATGCTCATTCTGACCACAGAGTAATTTTTGATGCTGTAATGGCTTGTACAAAGTCATTTAGATACCCTTTTATAAAACAGGTATTAATGTATGAATGTATTTCTGAGACTGAGTTTGCCCCATCCCTACCTGAAAAGGTATTTATTCCAAATTATTATATAGATATTTCAAAATTCATAAATAAAAAAGTTGAAATAATGAAAGTTTATGAATCTGAAATAGCTGAGCACCCTTTTCCAAGATCAATTGAAAATATTTTGGCATTAGCTCATTTTAGGGGAGCAAGCGTTGGTGTTCAATATGCTGAAGCATTTCAATTATTAAAATATATTGACAAGTAGGGTGCAAAATTATAAAGATCATTTAATCCTTTGTGGAAGTTCTGTAAAACAAGCCTTAGCCAAGCTTAATGTATTGGCTCAGGATGCTATTCTATTTGTAGTAGATATTGAAGGAATTTTGATTGGTTCATTAACTGACGGAGATATTCGGCGAGGTCTTTTAAATGACTTTACAATAGAAAGCAAAATCGATAATATTATTCAAGAAAGCCCAAGATATATTCGAAAAGGAGAGAATGATGTTTTGAAAATAATCAAATATAGGAAAGATAATTTTAGAATTTTACCTGTTATTGATTGTAATTCAAAGGTTGTAAATGTTATTAATTTTAGAATTCTAAAATCCTACTTGCCAATTGATGCTATTATTATGGCAGGAGGAAAGGGGCAACGATTACTGCCATTAACAAAGGAAATCCCGAAACCAATGCTTAAGGTTGGTAATAAGCCGATTATGGAACATAGTTTAGATCGGCTTGTAAGTTTTGGAATTGAGCATTTTTGGGTTTCTATAAATTATTTGGGTAATCAGATAGAAGAGTATTTCAGTGATGGATCTGAAAAAAATGTAAATATAAAATACATCAAAGAAAATGAGCCATTAGGGACAATAGGTTCTGTTTCTAATGTGAGTGATTTTAAACATGATTATGTAATAGTAACAAATTCTGATTTATTGAGTAATATAGATTACGAAGACTTTTTTTTAGATTTTGTTAATCAGGAGGCTGATTTTGCCGTATTAACTATACCTTATAAAGTTAGTATACCATATGCAGTAATTGAAACTTATGGGAGTGTTATTAAGAGTATCAAAGAAAAGCCTACCTATACATTCTATTCCAATGGAGGAATTTATTTGATGAAAAAAGAAATTTTGAAACATATTCCTAAAAATTCTTTTTTTAATTCAACCGATTTAATGGAATTTTTAATTGAAAACAAATACAAAGTAATTTCATATCCATTTTTAGGATACTGGTTAGATGTGGGGAAGCATGATGATTATGAAAAAGCTCAAGAAGATGTTAAAATTATTAAATTTTAATCATGAGGCATAAAAAAATATTGTGGTTAGTCACCGCTAGAAGCGGTTCAAAATCAATCCCAAACAAAAATATAAAATTATTAGGTGGTCATCCCTTGTTAAGCTATCGAATTAAATCTGCATTGTTGACTAGATTTTTCAACGACGTTTGGGTAAGTACGGATTCTGAAATTTATGCTAAAATTTCTGTAGAATATGGTGGAATTATTCCATTCTTGCGACCGCCAATTTTATCAAATGACGATTCCTCTTCTATTGATGTAGTGTTACATGCAATGAACTTTGCTTCTAAAAATAATTTCGAATATGACTATATAGGTTTACTTGAACCAACATCCCCTTTTATTACTTGTTTTCAGCTTGAGGAAGCCTTAAGTATTTTAGAAGCTAACGATACGGAATCTGCTATTGTCGCAACCAGAGAAAGTAGACCAAATAGAATTTTCATTCAAAAGGAAAGCAAGTATTTGGATGAGGTAAGTAATAATATAAAGTCTATTACTAAATTAGGAAGGCAAGAATTTAAAAAGGAAATAACACCTTCTGGAGGTTTTTACATTAGTAAATGGGATGAATTTCTTAAAAATAAGTCATTTTATACAGAGAAGACATTAAGTTATTTAGTTGATGATATTTCAGGTTTAGAAATTGATAATCCTATAGATTGGACTTTTGCAGAATTCATTATAGAAAAGCAGTTATTTGATAAAAGTAAATTATTCCGCCAATATGAAAGATAGTTATTCAAAAGCACTTCACAGGGCAATACCGGGAGGTGCCCATACATATTCAAGGGGAGATGACCAATTTCCTTATAATGCTCCTTCAATATTAGAAAGAGGAGAAGGTGCTTATGTGTTTGACCCTCATGGGAATAAGTATCTTGATTATGGAATGGGGCTGCGATCTGTTAATATAGGCTATGGAAATAAAGAAATAGCTGATGCATGCTACGATGAAATTATTAAAGGAAATAATTTAACCAGGGCATCTTTAACTGAATTACATGCAGCTCAATTATTAATTGATCTTATACCCTCAGTTGAAATGGTGAAATTTGCTAAACATGGTTCTACAGTAACTAGTGCCGCAGTTAAACTTGCTAGGGCTTATACAAATAGAAAGTATATTGCGGTACCATATGAGCAACCATTTTTTTCTTTTGATGATTGGTTTATAGGTTCTACTGTGATGAATAAAGGAGTATTAACTGAGACTAGTAATTTTACTTTGAAATTTCATTACAATGATATTGATTCCTTAAATGAACTATTTGTAAAATATAAAGGGCAAATTGCTGGAGTTATGTTAGAGCCAGCTTCTAACTTAAAACCATGTCATGATTCATGTGAATTTGAATCATTGTGTAATACATGTGAATATAATAAAGAAAATTTTCTTCAAAAGGTCCAGAAAAGTTGTGCTTCTGAAGGGGCACTATTTATTTTAGATGAGATGATTACTGGATTTAGATGGCATATTCAAGGCGCGCAGACCTATTTTAATGTGCAACCTGATTTATGTACATTTGGTAAAGCTATGGCTAATGGTCAGGCTGTTTCTGCTGTTGGTGGAAGATCAGAAATAATGAAATTAGGTGGTATATTGGAAGAAGGTTCTGAACGGATATTTTTAACTTCCACAACGCATGGAGCTGAAATGAGTGCTTTAGGGGCTTTTATCAAAACTGTAGAAATAATGAAAAAAGAAGATGCAATTGGTCATTATTGGAATTATGGTAAACAATTAATTTCAGGAATGAATCTTTTGTCTGCTGAATATGAATTGCAAGATTATTTTTACGTTGAAGGGTACCCGTGTTCTCCAAACTATGTTACAAAAGACAAGGAGGGCAATATATCATTAGCTTTTAGAACATTGTTCGCTCAATCTATGTTAGACATGCAAGTGCTTATGCCTTATATAGCTTTGTCATGTTCTCACCAAGAAGAAGAATTAAAAATTACCTTATCTGCGGTAAGATATGCCCTTGGAATATATAAAAATGCTTTAGAGGATGGATATGAAGCATATTTGAAGTCAGATATAATAAAACCAGTATTTAGAAAGTATAATTAATGTTTTCGATTAAAGATAAAGTAATTGTCATAACTGGAAGTAGCGGTTTACTTGGAAAGCAAATGGTCTCTACATTTCGTGATCAAGGAGCCCGAGTTATATCAGCAGATATTTCTTTTGAAGAAAAAGGACCTGATGATATTTTTTTTGATATTCGTGACGAAAATTCAGTTAAATCAGGAATTGAATCAATTATAAAGAAGTTTGGAAAAATTGATGGCTGGGTTAATAATGCTTATCCAAGGACGCAAGATTGGGGAAATAAATTTGAAGAAATTAGCATTGAATCATGGCGGAAAAATTTGGATATGCACTTAAATGGATATTTTATGTGTTGTCAGAATATTTTAGAACACATGAAATTAAATGGAGCAGGTTCACTAGTAAATATGTCATCCATTTATGGCTTAGTCGGACCTGATTTTACTATTTACGAAGGCTCTGAGATGACTATGCCTGCGGCATATTCAGCCATTAAAGGTGGAATTAATACCTTTACGAGGTATTTAGCTTCTTATTATGGACCTAGCCAAATTCGAGTGAATTCCGTTTCTCCAGGTGGTATTTATAATAATCAGCCAGAAGCATTTGTTTCCAACTACAATAAAAAAGTGCCATTGAGAAGAATGGGTAATCCAGCCGACATTGTCTCAGCTGTTTATTTCCTGTTGTCTGATGAGGCATCGTATGTCACAGGTCATAATTTAGTTGTCGATGGCGGATGGACAGCTATTTGAAAATGACTGTTAATAGTTGATGATAAAAAAAGTAATTTTTGTTGCTTATCAACCTCTAACTGAAAAAGTTAAAGAAGATTATTATTTTAATAACTTAGTTGAATCTAAAATTGAAATTGAATATTGGGACTTGTCGGAAATATATTTTAAAAATATTGAATTTACCAATAACTGTAGTGATGAATTCGTAGTGAAATTCAATTCGCTAAATGGATTAGAACAAAATATTCGCCAACAAGATGTATTGACTACTCTATATTTATGTAATATTACATTTGAGTATAGGTCTCTTTCTTTGTACAAGATTTTTTCAAAATACAAATGTCAAACCGCATTTTTTGCAAGGGGAGCATTACCTTCAATCTCGTTGAATTCAAGGTTATCTAAAACTTTAGACAATTTTAAAAAAGCTCTAAATATTAGGTCATTATTCAGATTTTTATTGAATAAGTATGCTTATCTTTTGAAGAAATGGGGGGTTATTTTACCACACAAAATCATATTTAGAGCTGGTTCCGAAGGTTTAAGAACTATTGGCGCAGGAAGTAATATAGAACTTAAATATTCTAATATAATTGATGTGAATTCCTTTGATTATGATAATTATGTAATAACAAAAAATACTAAGAGGCTAATTGAATTTAAGTATTGTGTTTATTTGGATGAATATTTGCCATTTCACCCAGATTTTAAAATGTTAAATATTAAAGTTGTTAACCCAAGTGAGTTTTATAATCGAATTAATGATTTTTTTAACTTTTTAGAGAGTGAATATCAAATTAAAATAGTAATTGCAGCTCACCCCAAAGCAAATAACTATAGGAGTAGCGATTATTTTTGTGGAAGGCAAGTTTACTTCAATAAGACTGCTGAACTAGTAAAGGATTCAGAGTTTATTTTATTTCATTGTTCAACTTCAGTAAGCTTTGCGGTATTAAATGGTAAACCTATCTTTTCTTTGACTTCAAATTCAATCAAAAAAGATATGCCATATTATTATGATTATATAAACTATTTTTCAGGAATTTTAGGGTCTAAAGTTGTAAATATTGACCAAAATTTCGATTTAAACTTAATATTGGCGAAACCAAGTCCTTATAAATATCAAAAATTTACATATGAATATTTAACCTCAGATAAAAGTCATGCCACAGCATCGTCAAAAATCTTTATAGAATCAATAAGAAGTTTATAGTGCAAAATTCATACACAAAAAATTATTTTAAAATTTATGTTTGGCAAGGAATTTCATTTGTTTTGAATTTCATTTCGATGATAATCGTAATTCCATTTTTAACTTCTAATCCCGTTTCATACGGAGTTTATTCTGTATGTGTTTCTTTTTCAATATTTCTTGCATATGCAGATTTAGGCTTTATTGGAGCGGGACAAAAATATGCAGCTGAATATTTTGCAAAAGGAGATAAAGATTCAGAAATCAAAGTAATAGGTTTTACAAATTTTATTTTGGGATTCTTCTTGTTGTTTTTTTCTATTTTTTTTGGTTTGGTAGGTCTAAGTCCACAACTTTTAGTTAGAGATTTAGTTAATGATTCCCAGCAAAGGGTTGCAACTTCACTTTTTTTCATTTTAGCTATATTTACTCCGACAACCCTTTTGCAAAGGTTAACTCAGATGATTTGTGGGATTAGAATGGAAGATTTTATCGTGCAGCGATCAAATATCATCGGAAATGTCATAAAAATAATTTCAGTATTTTGGTTTTTTAGATCAGGAATAAATGATATTGTGGGATATTTTTTATTCATGCAATTCGTTAGTTTATTGTCAGTTTTATTAACATTTTTTTTTATTAAGAAAAGGTTTAATTATGATTTAAGTTATCTATTTCAATCATTGAGATTCAATCTTTTTTTTTTCAAAAAAACAAAAAAATTAGCATTTGTCAGTTTATTCATGACAGCGTCTTGGATATTATATTATGAATTAGATGCAATAGTAATTGGTAAGTTTTTGGGATTAAGGTATGTTGCAGTTTATGCCATTGGTTTAACAGTTTTGTCTTTCTTCAGAAGTATACTTGGAATTCTTTTTTCGCCCTTTAGTAATCGATTCAACCATTTTATAGGCTTAGATGATGAAAAGTCCCTTAAATCTTTTTACTCTCAAATAATGGAGGTTTTTGCACCAATTGTGATTTTCCCTATTATCGCAATTACAATTTTGGCAGATCCAATTGTCAGGACTTGGGTTGGTGCAAGTTATATCGATTCAATTCTAATTGTTAAATTGTTGGTCTGTTGTAATCTATTTGCTTTTATTACTTATCCAACCAATTTTATACTAATTGCAAAAGAAAATCAGAAACTTTTATATGGATTAAGTGTTTTTTTACCCCTTGCATATTGGTTTGGGATTTATCTGTTCATTGACAATTGGGGAATATATTCCTTCGCAATTTTTAAACTAGCTGTCTTTTTATTATCCTCGATTGTATTATTTAAGTTAATGTCTTCTTTTTTAAACATTGAAATTAAAGCAGCTTTCAATAGATTTTTATACCCATCAATAATCCCCACAATTTTTTTAATTCTTGTATGTTGTATTGTAAGTGATTATTTACCAACAACTAAATCAAAAACTAATTTGATATTTGTTGCTTTTATAATCTGTTTATTGGTTTTATTAGCTTTTCTTTTGCAGTATTTAATTTCAAAGAAATGGAGAAATCAAATAAATGATGCTTTAAAACAATTTGGACTGAAATAGCTTTTTAATTGCACAATGAGGAAAAAAAAGATTCTCGTATTTACTGATTGCTATATATTTGGTGGAAGTGAAAGGTTAATGACATTTTTACTTAAAAATGAAATTTTGTCTCAAAATTTTAACTTATTATTTGGCTATAGGAAATTTAAAGAATACGAGAAAGGATTGAAAAATGAAGGCTTGCTTGGACGAGAAAATAACTTTCCATTAATATTATTATCAAATCGTAGTTTGTTTCATAAAATAAATTGTATTTCTACTTATAGTTTCTTTAAATGGTTATTAAAAATTCCTTTTTTTTGTTTGGATTTTTTCAAAATTTATAATTTGTGGAATCTATATTTATTTATTCGGTTACTGAATCGTACCAAGCCTGATTTAATTCATATAAATAATGGTGGTTATCCTGGTGCAGATACTTGTAATTTGTTAGTTCTTGCTAATTATTTATCCATCAAATCTAAAGTTATCTATCAAGTTAATAACCAGGCATTTAAACGTAAAAATTTTTTGGAAATTTATGTTGATAAGTTTATAAATGACCATGTGAATTTTTTTATAAATGCTTCCGAATTAGCAAAAGAGCAATTGATTTCTAAAAGAAATTTTGACTCAGAGAAAATTTTATTAGTTAATAATTGTGTACCATTGCCAGATATCAAATTGTCAAGGGCGGAAGTTTTTCAGGAGTTAAATATCCCTTTGGATAGTTTTTTAATAGTCCAAGTAGCTTTTTTGACTGAGCGAAAAGGTCAAAAGTACTTAATTGATTCAATTGCGGAGCTTTTTAATAAGGGAGAGTTTGATTTACGGAGTGTATTTTGTGCTTTTGTTGGAAGTGGAGAGGATAAAGAATTATTGAGCCGGTACATAATTAAATTAGGGTTGAGTTCTAATATATTCTTGTTAGATTATCGAGAAAATAGTGAAGACTATATTTCTGCATGTGACCTTTTTGTTTTACCATCTGTTAAAGATGAAGATATGCCCTTGGTATTATTATCGGCACTTGGTTATGGAAAGGCTATTATTGCTACCGATTTCGCTGGTATTTCACAAGCGATTAAATCTGATATTAATGGAATTTTGATAAATAAGGATAAAAATTTATTAACAAACAATTTAGTAAAGTCAATTCTTAAACTGTATAAAAGTCATACTTTAAGGAATATTCTTGGTGAAAATGCCCAAAAGTCTTATTTAGAATATAGTCCAGATATGTACGGGAAAAGCCTAAAAAAGATTTACGAACGATCTCTTATTTATTAAACTTTAGTAGGAAGGGCTTTTTTGTAAATGAATGTTAAATTTTGTTCTCTTTCATTTGTCAGACGTGGTTAATTTCCCCCCCCCCTTATTCTATTTCAAATATTTATCAAGTAATTTTCTTAGGTTAAAATATAATATAATATTGGTAAGAATTAAGTACTTTTTAAGTTGGCTTTATAAACATTTTTTAATGTTAAAATGAATGTAAGTCGGCCATTATTTTCAGTAATAATCCCAACATTTAATAGGTCTCAAGATTTAGGCAGATGTTTAAATTCATTGCGTCATCAGAATTTTAAAAATTTCGAGGTTATTGTTTGTGATGATGGATCAACAGACAATACATCTGAAGTTATAAAATCATTTGAAGGAGAATTGTCTCTAACCTATTTTCGTCATGATAATTGGGGAGGGCCAGCTAAGCCAAGAAATATTGGAATTAAGAATTCAAAGGCGAAGTGGATATGTTTTTTAGATTCTGATGATTGGTGGTTACCGAGCAAACTGCAAGAATGTAAAATGTACATTGATGATTATGATTTTATTTTTCATGATGTGAAAAAATATAATGGAGAAATTCAAAATAATAATGTTTTTGACAAATTTATTCAAATTCAAACTTTTTTTTCTCCTGAAAGGATTCTTTATAACGGTAATTTTATATCATGCTCCTCCGTATGTATTAAAAGATCCTTGTTTGATAATTATCTATTTGAAGAGGACCCTAGCATAATAGCTCTGGAAGATTATTATGCTTGGATTAAGTTGTTTTCAAAAAAAAAGGTGAAAGTAAAACATATTAAAAAAACTTTGTCTGCTTATTCTTATGGCTTTGACAATATTTCATCTTATAACAAAGCCTACATTTTCAAATTGTTTTCTCTAAAAAGAAAAGTTGAAGCTGAATTAGGTATTGACGGATCTAAGTCATGCATAAGCTATTTAATTGGAATAAATCTAATGCTAGCTGGTTATTCAAAATTTGCTAGGAAAATTTTTAAATATTCCTTTTTTCACTCAGCTTCTATTTTTATAAAAGTAAAATCACTTTTACGTATTTTGCGATGAAATCTATATTCAGCTGGTACACTGTATTTTTTCCATACGTTTTATTTTTAAACGTGCTTTCATTCGGAGAAGATAAGTTAGGCTTGGGTACAATTCTATTTACACTAATAATGTTACTATTATTAGTTTTAAGCATTATTTTTTCTGAAAAACTTACCTTAAATAGAAATATTTTTTTCGGTTTAATATCTTTTTTAGTAATTCAAGCTTTAAAGATATTTACTTACAACATTGGTGATATTGATTTCTCTCTTTTCATTGGATATCTAGGGACGTGGCTATTTTTTATAATTAATTTTGTTTTTTCTTCTATTCATTTAAAAAATAGCCTGTACAAATCTGTTTTTATAAGAAGGCTATCGAATAGTTTTCTGATTTCATCTTTAATTGGAATTTTTCATTATTACTTTTTTTATAGTATGCCATTTATGGATCCGACTTATGGTTCCGATGAATTTGGTACAATATTCAATGTAGCAGATTATGATTTAATGCGCTTTCGAGAAAGTTCCATTTTTTTTGGCCCTAATGTAAACGCATATATGTCCGTTTTGGGATATTTATGCATTATTTTTTCTTTAATAGAAAAGGGAATTGGTAAAGTTTTTAAATCTCCCAAATATTGGCTGGGGACGACTATTCATATTTGGAATATTGTATTGAGCGATTCTAGAAGTGGTTTTTTAATATTAATTCTTTTAACACTTTTTATAATTAATGAAAAAGGGATGATTAATTATAAATTACCAGCTCTAACAAAATATATTGTTTTTTTAATATTGTTATTTTCAACAGTAATATACATAAATAACCAGCCTAGGTTCAACATTGAATCTTTAATACAAGATGGTCGAATAGTTAAAATCGTAGCAGGCATTCAAATATTAATAAGTAATAATCTGAATATTCTTATAGGTACACCTCTAAACTTCAAATGGATTCTAGATGATGTCTCTGTAAGTGACAATATGTATATTGCATTATTATTATACGTCGGAATTATTGGTGTAATAATTATGGGTTTTACAATTATCAATATATTTAAGAAGATAAATTCATTGATAAATAGTACCCAAGATCTCCCCTATAATTTGTTGGCAAAATATTATTTAATTATGATTTTACTTGCAGGAGTTTTCTCAATTCCAATAGCGATGATGCCTCCTATGGTTTATCTAGGTATCATCTTGGGGGGAGTTAAATTTAATTCAAGACCTTAAAATGAATATTTTAATTTTTGAGGACTCTTCACAATCGTCTTATGGTGGAGGCCAAAAGATTTCTAAAATTGTTATAGATTCCCTAAGGAGAGAACATAAAGTTTATATCTCAGATTATACAGATAATAGCTTTTTTCAAAATGATATAAGTTCATTACACAGTGGCTCGATAACTTTGCCATCAAAATATTTTTCAAATAAATTTCTAAACCGATTTTTTCAATTATTATATCTGCCGATTAGTTTAATAATCTTAAAATCATTTATTAAAAAAAATAAAATCGAATTGTATTGTGCTACGACAAAATTATCTCTCTTTACTGTATATATACTTCATAAATTAACAAAAGTCAATTATGTTTATCATGCTCATATGGCATTTGATAAAGGTAATTTTGACAAAATTTATTCTCTTCTTTTAAGCAAATCCCAATTAATTATAGCCGTTTCTAATTTTGTTAAATATAATATTTTAAGTTTTGGTAAGGAATTAACTGTCAAAGTGCTTTACAATCCTATTGAATTTACCATCGGAAATAATAAGAGTATTCAAATTTCAAATGATTTTATCATTGCATTTTTTGGCACTATTAAAACTGAAAAAGGGGTTAATGTATTAATGGATGTAGCGGAATACTTTTCTTCTAAACATTCATTTGTAAAATTTTGGGTTTTTGGAGAAGGGATTATGTTAGATAAATTAAAAAATGAACAAAAAAGTAATGTTAAGTTTTTTGGACATGTTTCTGATGTTGAATATTATCTTGAAAGTTATGTCAACCTACTTTTATTGCCAAGTATTATTCCAGAAGCCTGTCCTACAATAATTCTTCAGTCATTTTCAAAAGGAATTCCTGTAATAACTACTAACATAGGTGGGCAGAATGAAATCGTAAAAGATTCAGTAAATGGTTTTGTCGTTCCTATAAATTGCTCTGAATCAATAGTCGAAAAAATCAATATTCTAATTGAGAACCCTGAAATTTACAAAAGAATTTCTTGTAATAATTTAAAAAAATCAGCCGAATTTAATGATCTTAATCAATATCAACTAGATGTATTACAATTGATTAATTCTACGCCATGAGGATACTTCAACTAGGTAAAGCTTATCCTCCTGTAAATTTAGGAGGTGTTGAATCCACTATTCAACTAATAAATGAAGGATTACATAAAGAAAAAATTAAATGTGATGTTTTAGGTGTTAATTATAAATTCGAATCTGTTGAAGAAAAATTACATTTTGGGAGTATTTTTAGATCTTCGCTCATAATTAAGTTGTTTTCAACACTGTTGTCACTGTCGCTGATTTTTAAACTTAATAAAATAAAAAATAATTATGATGTGATTCATATACATCATCCAGATCCTATGAGTGCTGTTGCACTTTGGTTTTCAAATTCTTCGACCAAAGTTGTTTTACATTGGCATAGTGATATTTTAAAGCAAAGGTTTCTGCTTAAATTGTTTAACCCTATACAGACATGGTTATTAAATCGTGCTGATGTGATTATTGCTACATCATTAAATTATGCCGAAGGCTCGTCTGTATTATTACCTTTTAAGAATAAGATTAAAATAGTGCCAATTGGACTAGATAATAGCAAATTGTGCATAGATCCTTTCAAAGTAAACCAAATATTAGAACGGTATAAAAATCATAAAATTATACTTTCAATTGGGAGAATGTCATACTATAAAGGTTATGAATATTTGATTGATTCGGTTCGACTCATAAAAGAGGATTGTAAAATACTAATAATAGGTGGTGGAAAGTTGTCTGAAAAATTGAAAGCTAGCATCCCGAGTGAGCATCTTGGAAAAATAGAATTTTTGGGTAATTTAAATGACTTGGACCGTAATTGTTATTTAGCGGCTTGCGATATATTTGTTCTAAGTTCGATTTATAAAACAGAAGCTTTTGCGATTGCTCAAGTTGAAGCTATGTATTTTGGTAAACCTATTATTTCTACTGAAATACCAGGTTCAGGTGTTCATTGGGTTAATTTAAATAATATTTCAGGCTTAACTATACCTATAAAAGATTCTAAATCTTTGGCAATTGCGATAAATAAAATAGTTGATGATTCTAAACTTTATAATAGATTAGCAAAGGGAGCTTTCAATAGATATCAGACTGAATTTACTCAGGAATTAATGATTAGAAGATTGATTAGTCTTTATAAAGAATTATTAAATTGTTAAAGGACATTTATTGAAGTTGAAAAATCAAATCTTACTATCAGGTTCATCAGGATTTTTAGGTCATTTCTTACTTAAGTTTCTAAGTAAGAATTATCTCGTTCGAACCATTGGGAAAAATATATCTTCTACTTACCAAATAGACTTATGTCATCCTTTTGAATTGAATGATTCATTCGATTGTGTCATTCATTCCGCAGGTAAAGCCCATCTAGTTCCCCAATCACAGGAAGATGCGCGCGCATTTTGGGATGTGAATGTCGTGGGGACACGCAATCTTTTGAAAGCGCTAGAGGCACATCCGCCTAAAATATTTGTCTTCATCAGTTCTGTAGCCGTGTATGGGAATACTACCGGTGAATTATTAACTGAACAAAATCCAGTTTTAGCCCGCGATCCCTACGGTCAAAGTAAAATTCAAGCGGAAGCCGAAGTGATAGAATGGTGCCAGCTCCATGACGTGATATGTACGATTCTCCGTTTGCCTTTGGTCTATGGAGAAAATCCGCCAGGGAATTTGAAAGCCATGTGGCAAGGCATCCGAAAAGGCTATTATTTCAATATCGCCGGTGGAAAAGCAAGAAAAAGTATGGTGCGTGCTGAAGATGTCGCACGATTTATTCTACCTGCCTCGGAAGTAGGAGGCATCTACCACCTGACCGATGGTGTTCACCCCAGCTTTCACGCATTAAGTCAAATGATGGGAAAGGCCGTAGGGCGGAATTGGATTCCCAACATGCCGCTTTGGTTGGCACGCTTTTTGGCCTTCGCAGGTGATCTCCTCGGCCCAGCCTTTCCTTTGAACTCCGA
>JACCDQ010591631.1_pt1 | contig 21915 bp, 15 predicted proteins | sample 7446031 | NCBI WGS metagenome assembly JACCDQ01 (sample SAMN15323442, study PRJNA562643) | freshwater metagenome | isolation source: river surface water | place: USA:Blue River Watershed | collected 2017-08-17
AATCGGGCGGTACTCCCGCCATCAATGCCGCTTCGCCGGTTTCTTCATCTAAACAAAAAATCTCTGGATTGGCCCAAACATCAGCACTATCATGGGCAACATAGATGGGAATATCCCCTAAAATTAAGACGTGATTTTCATTGGCGTAGGTTTTTAATTCCTGCCATTGGCGAAAGGTAATAAATTGCAAAAATTGATGATAAAAAATCTCTGCCTCTAAACGCTCTTGCCAGTGGGCTAAGGCTTCCGGATGACGTTGGGCGATCGCAATATCCCAGGTATGCCAACTCGCGCCCAAATGATAATCCTTGAGAGCCATAAAGAGGGCGTAGTCGGGTAACCAGGCTTGTTGGGCTTGGCAAAAATCCTGAAATTCTGCTTTTAAGGAGGGGAAATTCCCTTGGCGAAAGGTATCACAGGCCTGTTTAAACCAGGGAGCTTTTAAGACTTTGACGGCTTCAAACTCGACGATTTCGGTTGGCAATTCAGGAAGGTTTTCCAGACTGGTGGCCGGTAATAATTCCCAATCCACTAATTTATCCGGGTTAATCAGTAAGGGATTCAGAGCTAAGGCCGAGTAACACAGATAGGGGGAATTACCGTAACCGGTCGGCCCCAACGGTAATAATTGCCAGATCCGTTGATGACTCTGGGCTAAAAAATCCACAAACCGGTAGGCGGCTGTGCCTAAATCCCCGATGCCAAAACGGCTGGGAAGTGAGGTCGGGTGTAATAGAATGCCACTGGCGCGTTGATGTAACATAGAGCGTCTTGAGGGATGATCTGATCTCTAGCATAATTCTGGACTGCCGAGAAACCCGCAGAACTACTCAGTTAGGGGATAAATGTCAGGTTTTGCCAATGCAATCGTTCAACCCTTGGGATCTCTCCTCCCCAGTTGTGGGCCAAGGGCAAAAAATTCGTGTTGGGGCTATTTATGGGTCGAGAGGGGCCACCAACCTACTTTTTCCCGCGTTGCACTATACACTTCTTTCAATCCTTCGGGATCAATAACCCTGAGCAGATCTTCTCCGTCATCTTTCTGGGGCAGACCTAGAAGTTTAACCTGTTGCATTCCTTTCAGAACCTGTTCAACGGTGCGTTGATTGAGTTGACAGGCCCGCGCAATAACATCAACGGGTAAATCAAAACTGTAATGACTTTGGGCGTTGGGTTGATGACCGAGTTCCCGTTCTTGGTAAATTAAGGCTCGGAGCAAGGAGGCAACGGCTTGGGGGGGATAAGTACTACAGTTGAGTAAGTGATATTCAAATTTTTGGTTCAGTTCAAAAAGAAAACGATAGCGTTCTCGAAAGGCGGGCAGGGCTTCATAGAGGGCTTGCAGGTTGGCGAGGGGTAATCTCACGACCTGGGTGGTTTTATAGGCTTCCACAAGGCAGGGGAAAGCGCGGCTGGCTAATCCATGGCTAAAATTCAGGCTCCGCATCCCAAAGACACTGTTTTGATAGGTGATGGCAATAATGCGATCTAGGGGAGTACTACGGGTGATCACAATGCCTTCGTGGAGGGTGAGGTAAAGTCCATCCAGGAATTGGTCGGGCAAAAAGGCGGTATAGATGGGGCGATTAGAAAAGAGGGTTTCGAGTTTGAGGGTTTCAGGGGGTAAATAGTTGCCGACTTCCTGGGCGGTTATGCCCCGCAATAGGTAGTTATGGGTAATTAGTTCTTCGAGGAGGGTGGGAGCCGGGGAAACAGTTTTAGCAGATTTAGCCATGTTGGGATTAAGGATCAATGAGCAGAGAGGGGCTATGGGCGATCGCCGCTAATTCAATCCTGACACAAAGGCAACGGTCTCGTTGTTTGATTAAGTTTTATTTCAGATTCGATTACAAATGAATTGAGTTCTTGGGGGGTATTATAGTATTTAGTTACAATTTAATTGCCGAGAGATTAAATTTGTGATAATTTTGATAGTCTCTAGGCTCATTATTGTCTAGCTAAGTTTATGAACACTCCTGATCACTAACTGGCTAATTTGGAAAAGGCTAATCTGCAACGTATCAATTTGGAAAGGACTAATCTACAAGGGGCTAAATTGAAAAAAGGTGATTTAGAAGGTGTTAATCTCGAAACAATTGATCTTTTTGGATATTATTCAGGTAGATAATGACGGCAATCCTCTTAACGAAAACCCATGATTTTAATTAATAATGGAAAATTGACAATGGATAATTATCAACTATTCATTGTCAACTATCAATTAATCGGCGATCGCCCCTGAGAAAAGTGCATAATAGCAGTAAGGAACTAGCCCGCCATCCATAAGAACAGACACCATTTTCTATCAACTCTTTCAACTCATGCCGAACCTCCTCAGTGAATTATTAGGCCAAGTTGGCAATGATTACCAATTCAAATCCGTAGAAATCAAAGAATTATCAAGACGTATTGATGGTGTTTTTTTACCTACTAATAATGATAGCCAACGACTTATCTACTTCGCAGAAGTACAATTCCAAGGCGATGAACGACTCTATTAGCGACTAATCACAGAAACCTTTTTGTACTTGGGACAATATCGCCCAGAACGAGAATGGCAGTGTGTCGCCCTCTGGTTACGCCAAAGCATCGCCGCCGCTATTCCCAGACATTATCAAGCCTTAGCCGAAGCGGGATTACTCCGCCTAATTTATTTAGAGGAACTAGACTCTGATTCCTTGGGAACTTCTGTTTTGAGCCTAGTCACAGCATCCGAGACCACTGTACCCGAATTATTACAAACAGTGTTTACCCAAGTCAGAACATTAACCGATGCAAGATTAAAGGAAAAACTTATAGAATTAGTAGAGAAGATGTTAATTTACCGCTTTCCCGATTTTTCTAAGGAGGTTTTACAAGCCATGTTTACTGATACCGATATTAAACAAACTCGCTTTTATCGTGAAGTTTTTCAGGAAGGCCGCCAAGAAGGTTGGCAGGAAGGTCGCCAAGAAGGCCGCCAAGAGGAACGGCAACAGCTTATTGTACGGTTACAACAACGGGGTTTTTCCATCAATGAGGTCGCAGAAATGCTGGCTTTATCGAGAGAGGAGGTAACTCAATTTTGGGTAAATCATTGATGGCTTTTAAGACAAATTAGCAGTCATATCTCTGACCAGGCACTGGTGTAGTTTGATTAAAAGTGAAAAAAGCAATAGCCCTGCTTAAAAAGTGGGACTTTCTTGACGTTGCAAGAGGTCTATTGATTATGATAATTTTTTTAGGGGCTATTGATTGACGAGATTCTATTTTGAATAGGGACAACATAGTTTTTTATATCTGTTGGAGAAAGGTTTTTAACTCCACTCTCCGCTATCTTTTTAATATCAGTTAGATTGCTTTTAAAAATCTCGTTATTGACCTTTGAGAGCAAGAATAGGGTATTTGTTATGCCAAAGTAATTGTTGGGGTCTTTATTGTAATTGGCAATTAATTCTTTTACCAAATAAGCATCGTTATTTCTCCATTTTTCAGAAGCGAGGATGTCAGTTGCATCCCTACGAGTGTTTTGATTTTTAGAATAGATGTTAGATGTTAAAACTGCAAGGCTATTTTTTTCCTCATTGCTTAGTGGTTTCAAGACATTAGCCGCTTTTTGATTTGTATCAGATGAACTCTGGGTTTTAGTCTCTTTAATTGAGTTTTGATCGCTTTGATTCCAGACAAAATGTTCGCAGGTTTCTTTGGCTTCCCAGGCGACATCGGTGCTGGGTTCCTTGAGGTTGGGATGATTTTTTAATTGGTTGCAAAGAATGGGGAGCAAATATTCCCAGGAAATATGCCAAATCCTTAGCGTTCCATCATTACTACCACTAACGATACGTTTGCCATCGGGACTAAACGCTACTGAAACCACTCTTCCTGTATGACCTTTGAGCGGTTTACTAATGGCTTTTCCCGTCTCTGCATCCCAAAGCCGTAGGGTTTTGTCATAACTACCACTGACGATACGTTTGCCATCGGGACTAAACGCCACTGACCGAACCCCATCTGTATGACCTTTAAGAGGGTTGCCGATCTGTTTTCCCGTTTCTGCATCCCAAATTCGCACCGTATTGTCACTGCTACCACTAACTATACGTTTGCCATCGGGAGGACTGAATGCGACTGATAAAACCGCATTTTTATGACCTTTAAGAGGGTTGCCAATCGCCTTGCCCGTTTCTACATCCCAAATTCGTAGAGTTTTGTCTGTGCTACCACTAACGATACGTTTGCCATCGAAACTAAACGCTACCGATCTAACCCAATCTGTATGACCACCTTGAAGAGGGTTGCCGATCGCTTTTCCTGTCTTTGCATCCCAAAGCCGTAGGGTTTTATCATCACTACCACTGACGATACGTTTGCTATCGGGACTAAATGCTACTGACCAAACCTCACCTGTATGACCTTGCAGAGTTCTGATCGCTCTTCCTGTCTGTGCATCCCACAACCGTAGAGTATGGTCGTAATTACTGCTAACAATGTACTTCCCGTCAGGACTGTAGGCTAATCCTGTAACTGGTGCCGTATGACCTTGAAGGGTTTTGATCGCCTTTCCCGTATTCCCATCCCAAATTCGTAGAGTTTTGTCTGGGCCACCACTGGCGATCTGATTGCCATTGGGACTGAAGGCCACTGCCCAAACTTGATCCTCGTGACCCCGCAAAGTTTGGCTAATCGGGGTTTCCTTGCTGTTTATTACCTCCCAAATCCGTACCGTTTTGTCCCGACTCGCAGAAGCCAAGGTTTTGCCATCGGGGGAAAAACTCACACTCCAGACTTTATCTTGATGCCCGTTGAGGGTTTTGAGTTCTTTTCCCGTCCCCACGTCCCACAATTTTACCGTTTTGTCCCCACTCCCAGAAGCCAAGGTTTTGCCATCGGGGGAAAAACTCACACTTATGTCCTGATCTTGATGCCCCTTGAGGGTTTTGAGTTCTTTGCCCGTCCCCACGTCCCACAATTTCACCGTTTTGTCCCCACTTGCGGAAGCTAAGGTTTTGCCATCGGGGGAAAAACTCACACTAACGACCACATCTTTATGCCCCTTGAGAGTTTTGAGTAGTTTTCCCGTAACCACGTCCCACAATTTCACCGTTTTGTCCTCACCCGCAGAAGCCAAGGTTTTGCCATCGGGAGGAAAACTCACACTAATGACCGCCTCTTGATGCCCGTTGAGGGTTTCGAGTAGTTTTCCCGTAACCACGTCCCACAATTTCACTGTTGCGTCCAAACTCGCAGAAGCCAAGGTTTTGCCATCGGGGGAATAACTCACACTCCAGACCGAATCTTGATGCTCTTCGAGGGTTTTGAGTTCTCTTCCCGTACCTACGTCCCACAATTTCACCGTTTTATCTGCACTCGCAGAAGCCAAGGTTTTGCCATCGGGGGAATAACTCACACCATAGACCTCAGCTTGATGCCCCTTGAGGGTTTTGAGTTCTTTTCCCGTCCCCACGTCCCACAATTTAACCGTTTTGTCATCACTCGCGGTAGCCAATGTTTTGCCATCGGGGGAATACCTCACTTCATTGACCTTCGATGGATGGGACAAAACTTGTGGTTGATCTGCCTGGATCACCTTCAGCAAACTTTCCTCCACCGAGGGAAAAGGAGGATGTTCGGGAAATTGTACCAAGGTTGAGCGACTTAGTCCTGTGGCATTAATGGCTTCAAACGCATTGTTCACGGCGGTTTCCCCTTCAGAATAGGTTTCCGCCGCCGTCAATAAAGCACCCACTCGCCAACGATGCCACTGTTGTAGCCCAAAAAGCGGTAAGAGCGTGGCCCCTGTGATGATTACCGCCGCGACGAGCCATTCCCCAAAAGTACGAGGTAGAGTTCGAGGCAGCAGGTTTTTTCGTTTCAGGGAATCCCTTAATTCATCGGGTACTTTCGTCGCCAGAATCGGTTTTCCCTGCATAAAGTCCAGAAAAAGATAGTCGCGTAAAGGACTGCCATCCTCAGACCTTTTACTTAACGAGCGAAGCATCGGATCGAACAACAAATCAGACAATGTTTTTTGCTTCTGAGTGGCTACTTCTAATTGTTGTTGGTTAACCGTTCCCTGCACCGAGCTAACCAGTAAATTCTGGAGGGCCGAACGAATCGTTAATTCCTGTTCTTTGGTTAGTCTTAAAATCAGCAAACTCCTCAACCAATCAGGCATATAACCCGACCGAAACCAAGGTAAACGGGCCAACTTTATGGGGGAACAAACTTCTGCTAGGGATTGGTTTGATTGCGTTTTTAGTTGAGTTCCCAGATAGAGGGTAATATTCCAATGTAGCTCTGGAAATACCGCACAGGCCGTAAACCAGTAATAACCATCGTTTCCTAGATATTGTTCCAGGGACTTGAGCATTGAGGTAATTTCTGGGGCAGTGGGAGGAGAGCGATCTAACCAATGGAAAGAATGGATCAATAATTGCTCAGGTAAGGGCGTTTGCACCTGCCCAGAAAGCACATAGGATTTAATCACTTCGGGGTTCAAAACCTGGCTTAAGACCTGTAAACCCTCTGCTGTTGCAGGTAAAACAATGAAATTTTGGGCGAGAAAAAATTCCTGATTGCTCCAATTACTGATGGGATTGGGAGTCAAAACTGCCCGTTTCTCCCAGGTTTTTAGCTGACTTACCCAGGGTTCTAATTCACCGCTAATGTCACTAAAAAAGCGATCGCTATCGGAAACTACAATCAAACAGCGATCGTGATATTGATGAATAATTTCCTGGAGTTTGCGAGGAGAATTATTATGCTCTTTAGAAAAACAAATGCGGGGATCGCCTTCAAAAAAATAAACCGTAATCAAAACACCATCTTTTTTAAGACAGTTAATCATCTCCTCTACAAATTGGGCTTGATGATCCCGAAAACTAGCCGAATCTACCAGAAAAAGATACTCCACGAGCCTTTGATAGGTTCCATAGACGAGTGACAGCCAACTACCTTTTTTCAGGGTTGCTTCGATCGTTTTATTCACATCAAGCTGCTGAGAGGGAATACGAACTCGACGTTTTAAACCCCGCGCAATTTGGTTAAAAATTAGGGGAGGAAATAAATCTTGCTCAACCCCCTGGATAGAAATTTTCTCAAGTTTCGGTTCCGGCTCACTTGCCACACGTTTTAGGAACAAATCAGCCCGTTTAGACAAGAGACCACGACGAATGGCATAAAGAACACCGGTAACAGGCACAGCAAGGATAAAAAAGATCAACCATTTTTGTTGCCAACCACAGAAAAAAGGTGATGAAGCGTTGACAACAGGTTTGAAGACAAGCTCCGAGGGTTTAGACGGGACGGTAGAAGGTTTACTTGAGGGTATGGGAGTGGGAGATGGGGTTGGGACAGAACTCGAAGCTTTTGGAGTGGGTAAAGTTAAGGTAGGGGTAGGAGTTGCGACGGTGGTTGGTGGTTTTTGAGACTGATTCCAGATCAGGGGGGAAAGGGCGGCAATCAGAACAGTAGCCACAATCACTGAACCAAACGTTAACCAATTAGTGTAGGACTGTATATCGCTCAACTCCTGGGACAAAACTTGAGCTTTAGTATCGAGGGGATGAACTTCTGAAGTCGTGGTTTCGGGTGCAGGGGAAGTGGGAAGGGAGTCAAGCCAAAGCTTAAATCGTTGCTGAAAATCCTCCTGTTCAGTGGGAGAACTGCAAAAAATTGGCCCTAAATATCCTCCCAGAGAACCTGGACTATCCAACGTTTCTCCCTGGTCAATGAGGGTAAGAACAACCTGTTGGGCAGCAATATATTGAGAAATGCCGATTTTGTAGCCTTCCTCTCTCAACTGTTCAATAAAATCTGTCAAACGATCAGACTTTATCCAATCAGGGATTTCATGGGTTGTTTGCTGATCCATTGCTTTGTTCCGTGATCCATTGTTTGACAATTTCTTGCGCTTTTTCCTGATCCTCAGTGGTTTTAATTAAACTGCTCAGGGTTTGACGAATATTGGTTTCCGTCAAGACAATTTCTGTCTCTGTTTTAAACCCTTGTAGGGCTAATAACCAACCCAATAATTCCGCCGTCGCTGGTTTCTTTCTCAGTACACTTTTATCAGCGCGTAATCGGTAAAACAAGGCGATCGCATCTTGCAGAAATTTACTATCACTTGCCAGGTCTAAATGATTGGACACAATCTCCTTAAGGCGATCGGGCTTAGGAAAGGGAATATTGTAATAAATACAACGGCGTAGAAAAGCTTCAGGTAAATCCTTTTCAGAATTACTGGTAATAATAACAATCGGTTGTAGCGTGGGATCGGCTTCAACTTTGACATTGCCTAACTCTGGAATCCGAAAATATAAATGCTCTAACTCATTAAGCAGATCATTTGGAAAATCACGGGGAGCTTTGTCCATTTCATCAATTAAAACCACAGAACGCGACTTGCCAACATGGGCAAATTCTGCCGACAAAAGGTTTTTAACTTCACTGGGTTCCTTCGTCTTTAAAATAGCTAATCCTAAAGCTTGATAGGTAATATAATTTAATAATTCCGAGGAAGAAACTCCACTTTGAATATCCTGAAAACGTTTCAAAGCATCATAGGTATAAAACAGGTCTCTAGCTGTACTAGTGGATTTAATTTCAAACTTTAACGGTGGATCAAAACCGAGTTCCCAAGCTAAACTCGCCGCAAACTGAGTTTTACCTGTGCCTGGCTCTCCCGTTAATAATAAAGGTTGTCCTAGTAACAAAGCGACATTACAAGCATCCTTTAAGCCTTGATCCGCCATATACTTTTCGGGTTTAAGTAACTGCGATCGGCGAGAAATCGGAAGCTGAACAGGGACAGAATTATTTAATTTATTACCCCTACCTTCGTAAAATGGAAATTTCATCAAGACCTCCTAATTATAATTAGCAGTAAAATTTTTTAGCAATTTAGTTAATTGCTCGGCTAAATCACTCATAGGAATTGTATCAGATGGATAATCTTGAAACATTTCTGTAATGTTCTCAAGCAATTTTCCAACCATTTCTTCCCCAATAAAATTTTTCACTTCATCGCTGCGGGCCCAATGCTCAACGTACACTTGGGAAACACCTGTTAACTCTGGCAAAACGATCCCCGATAGACGGCTAAATTGTTGAAAATTTTCCTTAGAAAGTTTTTCAATTTTGGTTTTAATCTTTTTGTTTTCTGATTGATGATTTTTAAGCTTAAAATAATTGATTAAATAAGCCCAAAAACGAACAAATATTGAGTCTTTATTACCCTCTTTTTTCTTCACTTGATATTTAACGGAAAGACAAATAATGATTCTTTTCCCAGGAGAAAGGTCTGGCCAATTTTGCCAAAAGTTTAAAAATCTATCTAGAATTATATCCCCTTGATTTTGCCAATCTTCAGTTAATAAATAAGTACAGATGATAATAGGCGAAGGATATTCACAAAATGCTTGATTAATGGCTTCTTTTACCGTGTCTTTATTAAGAGAATTGCGGCTTAAAAACTTTTCCGCTAAATCTTTACACAATCGAGATTCTAAATTGTCCAGTTTTTTGAGATCGGACGGCCAGGCAAGTTCATAATCCTTGATACTTAACTGGTTTGAGTCCAAACTCATATATTTAGGAAAAGAAAGTTTTTTAAGTCGCTCTAAAAATTGGTAATGACTTTGAAACTCATCACCGTGAATAACACAAACCAAAGGCTTAGGAGGAACTTGATTAAGATAATTTTGAATCGCCTCAAACAGTTGCTCATCTTGTTGCTTGCGATTGGGCAGATAGGGCAACAGAGAAGGAATTTTGGGGGAAGAAGGTTTTGATTCGGTGTGCGCTTGCAATTTTCCGTCATGGGAGACGTAGTAGTTGACCTGCCCCACATCAGAGATAATTGTGCCGCCACTCATCTGGCCAAAAATCTTGTTACGATCGCCCTTCGTATTCTGTTCAATTTGGGAACCGATATTAGAAGAATCGGGAGCCAACGAATTATCAGTCATAGATTACAGTTCCTTAAAGGCTTGGGACGGAAAGTTACCCCTGAACACTGCCACCTGTCATTTGACCGATAGTCAGATTTTTGTTCCCTGTCACATTCTGAGTAATTTGTACTCCTGCAATGACCTCTGGGGAAGCCTCTGCCAGAATTTTGGCGATCGCGTCCTCTAATTCTTTATCCTGCTCTAGCAGTTTCTTCAACTGTACCCGTAGAGAAGCTTGTAAATCTTTATCTTCTGGATTATTGGCTACATCAGTTGCGGCCTCCTTAGCTGACTCTTTCCCTTCAATCTTAGGACTCAACTTTGCCCAAATTTTTTTAACTGTTTCCCAAGCATCCGTACCAATCTTCCCAGAGGCACTCTCGGCGGCCTTACCACCAAGTTTCATTAAAGTAGGTAAATGAGGTGCAAGAAGGGCGGTTAAAGATAAAATATCCATCTTTATAAGAACTTTTCTTGAGTACTGATAACTTTCACAGAAATTGTAGCAGTATTCATCGCGAAATTCTGACCTGTGAGAACAACAAGAAACTGAAACTTATAGGGCAAGGCTTTTGAACATCTTATTGGCCATGGAAGATAAACACGGCTACAGAGGGTCTGCTGAATAAGTCCACAAAGTGAAACTAGATGCCAGAGAAAGCGAAAAATAGCAACCGTACAGTATCGTCTATTTAGTCAATCGGGATGACAGGATTTGAACCTGCGACCCCTTCGTCCCGAACGAAGTGCGCTACCAAGCTGCGCTACATCCCGATAAAATGGTCTGCCTATTCTAGCATAGTTCCTGGGACAATCTTGTGGGTCTTGCCCAAAAAGTTTTTAGTCAGTCTGACTGCCGATAGGCTTCCTGGCCCGTTGCCATGCTTAAAGGCAGCCTTTGGTTTTGACCAAGGTATAAAGCTGTTCCATGGCTTCGACAAAGGAATTATCTCGCTCCCAAAAACCGGGATAATCGCCTTGTTTACGGATCGGAACCCCGGCGAGGGGAACCTGGGGTAATGGCTCTAGGGTGGTGGGTAAGCGTTTATTGCCATGCCAGAAATGATGCAAGTCCGGGGTCTTTGCCGGGGCGATCGCCGTTGGTTCGGTAAAAAAGGAGGTAACGGGATCGGGTTGAGGCGTTTCTAATAGGGACTGGCCGGCGATGGCTTGTCCTAAGGGGGATTTGGCCAACTCAGCAAACAATTTTTCCCTGGGTAGGCCCCGCAATTCAAACAGGAGAAAGGGATCTTGATCGAGGGTTTCGGCAATGAGGAAATAAACCCCAGCCACGTGTTTACAAGGATTACTGTAATCGGGACAACTACATTTGGTATGCAGATCCTGCCGGCCAGAGGGCAAAAAAGGTAAGTCTAATCGCTTAAAACTGCTTTCAATATTGTCCGGTAAAACCTTGAGCAATAGCTGGGAAATTAAACTGGCTTTAGAGGCGATTAGGGCGATCGCCGCGGCCCATTGTGCTTCACTGATGGATTCCAATTCAATAGTAACGTTATAAAGCGGTTCCTTATACACGCCAAAATAGGGATTGATGGAGCCTCTGACCTTGGCAACAATCACCCCTTTTTTAATTTCAAAATTAATCACCTTACCATTCCGCGCATAGGAACGTCCGCGACTCAAACGCCCGCTATCCATCAAGGGTTCTAGGGCTTCGATAAATTTTTTGCCCCACCAAGTCCGACTAAATTGGGTACGACTCATCAATCATTACTCCAAAAATGCAAGAATATTAACCAAAGAAAAAAGATAGTTTACTCAATCAATTAATTAATTAATTCTCATAAAATCTCCTTTTGAGGGATGAAAAGACTAAAGAATGGCTTTTTGATTAAGACGAATTAAGGAACGAAAGGCATCATTATCCAATTCCGTTAACCAGGACTCATCCGCGCCAACAATTGACCCGGCCAGTTTTTTCTTATCCTCAATCATGGTATCAATCTGCTCTTCTAAGGTGCCGATCGCCACAAATTTGTGGACAAAGACATTTTTTTTCTGCCCAATCCGGAAAGCCCGGTCAGTCGCTTGGTCTTCGACGGCTGGATTCCACCAGCGATCAAAATGAAAAACATGGTTAGCCTTGGTTAAGGTAATCCCGACCCCCCCGGCCTTGAGGGATAAAACAAACACAGAGGGTTCTGAATCCGGAGCTTGAAATTCAGCGATCATTTTTTCCCGTTTATTACGAGTCGTCCCACCATGCAAATAATAGGTATTGTAACGGCAGGTTTGGCGTAAATATTTTTCTAAGGCATCCCCTAAATCCGTAAATTGAGTAAACAGTAATAAACTTTCCCCCTCAGCAATCACCTCCTCGACCATTTCCACTAAACGCATTAACTTATGGGAACGTTCCGGGGTAAAATCACTATCATCCTGTAAAAATTGGCGGGGATGGTTACACACCTGTTTGAGTCTCATTAAAGTGCTTAAGATCAAGCCTTTGCGTTTAATGCCCTCTGTATTTTCCAGTTGATTCTCTACCTCTTTGACAACGGCCTCATATAAAGAAGCCTGTTCTTTAGTGAGATTACAATACAGTTTTTGCTCTACTTTATCGGGCAAATCTTGAATAATACTGGTATCCGTTTTGACCCGGCGCAAAATAAAAGGTTCTACCAGTTTTTTTAGAGTTTGAGCTTGTCGCTGATTGTTCTCTTTTTGAATGGGAATTTCAAATCCCCGCCGAAATTGGGTCGGATTGCCTAAATAACCGGGATTAAGAAAATTGAAAATAGACCACAAATCCAAGAGACGATTTTCGACGGGTGTTCCCGTTAAAGCCAAGCGATGGTTAGCGTTAAATTTCAAAATCGCTTTCGTGAGAGCGGCTTTGGGATTTTTAATGTTTTGGGCTTCATCTAACACAACCCGGTGCCAATGAATATCGTTGAATAATTTAGCGTCTTTGCGGGCCAGTCCGAAGGAAGTAATCACAATGTCCTGTTCACGACAGAGTTGCTTAAAGGCTTTGCTGTCCTGGCACCGTTCACTGCCATGATGAATTACCGCCATTAATTGGGGCGAAAATCGCTGAATTTCATGGAACCAGTTGCCTAAAACTGAGGTGGGGGCAATCAATAAAGTGGGCGGCAGACGATCGCCGGACTGTGTGGCCAAGTTGCGTTCCTGCACCAAACGAGCAATGACCTGAACGGTTTTTCCCAGTCCCATATCATCCGCTAGACACCCATTCAGTCCCAACTGTTCGAGATATTGGAGCCAGGCAACGCCGCGTTTTTGATATTCCCGCAACTGTCCGACAAAATTGTCGGGATTTTCTACGGCTTGAAGTTGGCATTGATTGCGTAAATTCTGCATAATCTCCGCGAGGTGACTGTGGCGATCGCATTCGATTTCCAAGTCTTCCTCGTTTTGACTGGCCGTTAATCGCATAAACTCCATCAAACTCACTTCCGGATTTTCGGCTTGATGGGTTTTCCAAAACGCTAACATTTGTTGCATTTTGTCGGGATCAAGTTGTAACCACTGTCCCCGAAATTGCACTAACGGAACCTTGGCCGCCACTAATTGTTGCCATTCTGTTTCACTGACCGTTTCCCCAGCAATGGATAATTCGTATTGATAGGTAACTAAGGTTTCTAAGGAAAAATAACCCTGGCTTTTTTCTTGACTACTGCTTGCCGACTTGCCTTTGGCTTGTAAACGAATTTTGGCTCGTTGTCGTCCCTGGGGAGTCCACCAGGCAGGAACAATCACCTTATAACCGGCATTTTCTAGCACCCAGGACGTTTCACTCAAGAATTGAAAGGCTTCCTCTAAATCGAGGGCAACGCTAACGGGTTGATCCGTTTCTAACCCTTGCCATAACTTGGGATAAATACGAGCGGCGTAGCCTAAATTCATCAGTAAATCCTGGCTAAATTGCTCTCCCAAAGTGGCTTGAAATTGGGTTTGTTGGTCAGGTGGTAAACGCCAATAGTCCCGCAGGCGTAACCTTAAGGAAGGATCATTTTTTGGGCCAACACAGAAAAAGAGTTGCCACAGGGCATCGGGATTGGGCGGATCTTGTAATTGAAAGTAAAGCTGAAAGGATTGTTGGGCTTGGGTTTTGATAATGCGATCGCGCCAACGTTTCCAGGCTAAATATTGCTCTGGGGTTGATCCACGATAGGGCTGGACAACGGCGGGAGAGGTTAAGGCGGCTTCCACCAATGTATCTTTCACCAGATTGCTAAACCCCTGGGTGCGATAGCAATGGCGCACAATATCATCTAATAAGCATTCGCTAAAATGCCGCAATAATAAAAGGCGATCGTGGAATAGCGGCTTATCTGGTCGCTCGGCAAAGCCAGCACTACAAAACCCAGGCATATAGTCCAACGCTTGGGTTAACCAGGCTTCATATTCATCCCCAATCCATTGCCAACCGGCATAAACTTCAGCAACTGGAGGCAAAACTTTGGTCTGACTCGTGGTTTTCGGGGAACGGGAAGAATCGGCTGATTTTGTAGTGGATGATTTCGTCGTTTTGGACGCGGGAGTTTTGGCGACAGTATCGGTCGGTAAAGCTAAATCACGGTATATCCAGCTCGGAATAAACTGATCTTTATAAATTAGCCGTTTAAGTCCCTGGGTAAAATGAAACCAAAACAGCAAATCGGCTCCAAGTTGTACCTCAGTCAAACCATGAAGGGCAACAAAATGCAGATCATTAAGTAGCGGAATAATGCTATTAATCGTTGTTTTTTGGTTGGCACTGACTTTGGCAATGTCTAGAAGAGGTACAGCATTAATTTGCCAATAATCCCATTCCCATTGTTCGGGTAGATCCTGCTCTAAATAACGGGCAAGTTCTAAGGACGGTAAAGGCACTTGATTGACCGTTGGTAACAGGAAATAAACCGTTGGGATCGCTTGACGGTAAGAGGAGCCGATGAGAGACTGTAGCCCCAAATCTTCGGTTAACAACTTCATCAAGTCTGAGGCGGCTAACTGGTAGGGATAATGCGGAGTCTTTTGTTTATTTTTTGATGAGACTAAGGATTCGGCCCAAATAACAAACTTTCCCGATCGCCGAAAGTCATTGTTTGAGTTGGAGTCAGGAATCCAAGTTCCATGGAGAATCTGTAGATTAGTCATGATCGGCTAGAATGAAACGGTTTGACTTTACCCGTTACGGGTTGATAAATTCCCCCGCGTGATGGAGGATTCTTGTTCATGGTTCACCGTCTTGTCACAAGAGGCTTAAGCTTCTTGCTTATCGGTATTTTTAGATAGTGAACATTATCCCTCAATGTTGTTGATCTTGAAAGGTAACTCCATCTTATTCTCGGTTAAATGTAGGGGTCAATCTGGCTGGGCCAATTTGCCGTAAAATCAGGGAAGCCAAGTTCACTGGATATTTGCTATCTCTACCATGGAAATTCGTCGTCGTCCCCCTAATCCTGCGGTTAATGTGGAATCTCTACAATATCAAATTCGTCATCCGGAGGCCGAACCGAAACATATCCTCGAAAAAATTGTTTGGCAGAAGGAAACTGAAGTTGATAAGCGGCGCGAGTTAGTTCCCCTAGTAGAATTGCAAAAAGCGGTCAAAAAGATGGCTCCTCCCCTGGATTTTTTGACTGCTCTAAAAAACAGCGATCGCCAACCGGCGTTAATTGCCGAAGTTAAAAAAGCTTCACCCAGTAAGGGCGTAATTTGTGAAAATTTTGATCCGGTGAAAATTGCCCAGGCGTATCAACAGGGAGGGGCAAATTGTTTATCGGTGTTGACGGATGAAAAGTTTTTTCAAGGTAGTTTTGAAAATTTACAATTAGTCCGCCAAAGTGTAGATCTTCCCCTACTCTGCAAAGAATTTATCATTTACCCTTATCAGATTTACTTGGCTCGTAGTAAGGGAGCCGATGCGGTTTTATTAATTGCGGCAATTTTATCGGATCGGGATCTACAATATTTCTTAAAAATTATTAATGCGTTGGGCATGACTGCCTTAATTGAAGTGCATACCCTCACGGAATTAGACCGGGTTTTAGCTTTAGATGGGGTGCAACTGATTGGCATTAATAATCGCAATTTAGAAGATTTTAGCGTGAGTCTCCAGACCACCTGTGATCTCCTCTCTCTGCGCGGAGATATTTTGCAAGAACGGGATATTTTAGTGGTCAGTGAGTCAGGGTTACATCATTTTGCGGATTTACAAGTCGTGCAGCAAGCAGGAGCCAAAGCGATTCTGGTGGGGGAATCCCTGGTTAAACAACCCGATCCGGCCCAGGCGATCGCCATTTTGTATGGAAGGTAACGCGAAAAGTAATGCTAGGATGAAATGCCGACCATTTTTCGGGAAAATTTCCGAGAGACTGCTAGGCTTGGTTCCCCCTAACCGCCCTCAAAATTAGGGAAATTGTTGCAATGTAAGGAACGCTCCTGTATGGATAATAAGCAAATGTTGATGATTCCTGGCCCGACCCCGGTGCCAGAAAAAGTATTACTCGCTATGGCGAAACATCCCATTGGCCACCGTAGCGGCGATTTTAGTAAGGTCATTGGGGAATTAACCGAAAATTTAAAATGGCTCCACCAAACCCAAAATGATGTGGTGATGTTGACCGCTAGTGGGACTGGGGCGATGGAAGCGGGCATTATTAATTTTCTCAGTCCGGGCGATCGCGTCCTGGTGGGCAATAACGGTAAATTCGGCGATCGCTGGGCCAAGCTCAGTAAGGCCTACGGTCTCACTGTCGAAGAAATTAAAGCAGAGTGGGGTCAACCCCTCGACCCGGAAGCCTTTAGAGCCAAGTTAACCGCCGATACCGACAAAAGTATTAAAGCGGTGATCATTACCCATTCGGAAACCTCGACGGGGGTACTCAACGATCTGGAAGCCATCAACAAAGCGGTCAAGGAACACGGCCAAGCCTTAATTATTGTGGATGCTGTCACCAGTCTAGGGGCAACCTCGGTTCCCATTGATGAGTGGGGTTTAGATGTGGTGGGATCGGGTTCCCAAAAGGGCTATATGATTCCCCCCGGTTTAGGTTTTGTAGCCATTAGTCCCAAAGCTTGGCAAGCCTACGAATCGGCTAAATTACCCCGGTTTTACTTTGACCTGAAAAAGTATAAAAAAGCGACTGACGAAAATAGTTCACCCTTTACCCCGCCCGTTAACTTAATGTATGGGTTACAGGCTTCTTTAGCGATGATGAAAGCGGAAGGTTTGGACGCTATTTTTGCTCGTCATGCCCGTCAAACGTTGGCGACCCGTGAAGCGATGAAAGCCCTAGGGTTAACACTCTATGCCCCGGATAACGCGGCCAGTCCTGCGATCACGGCGGTTTGTACCGATGAGGCGGAAAAAATTCGCAGTGCCATGCGTAAACAGTTTGATATTGCTTTAGCGGGGGGTCAAGACCATCTCAAGGGTAAAATTTTCCGCATTGGTCATCTCGGTTTTGTCTGCGATCGGGATATTCTCAGTTGTGTCGGAGCTTTAGAATCCGTACTGCAAGGTTTAGGGTTAGGTTCAGCTACGCCTGGGGCCGGGGTAGCCGCCGCCGCTAAGGTTTTTGCCGGTTAAGTGTTACTATTGAACTGTTTTCTTTCAATTTAAGGTTTTAATCGCACGGTCAAATTTTGATCGTGTTTTTTATTAGGCGATCGCTATAATAAACAACAGTTAAGCCCCAGTTATTGTGATGTCCGAAGAACCAGAGAAAACCCCAGAAACTAAGTCAGAGGATAAGCAAGATTCAGACCTCGCCCAAATTCAGGAGCAAGTGACGCAAATTGCTCCCCTGGTTAAACCGTTAGCGGCCAATGCGCTGGAGTGGATTAATGCGATCCCGATTGTGGGCGGATTTCTGGGAGCGGCGGCAGGTTTTTGGTGGCATCAATCCATTATTCGAGCTTTGGCTTACTTTATTCTCACTTTTTTAGTTTTTGATCTGATTTTACCATTACGCAATAGCGTCAGAAAACGACTAAAGCCCTATCTTGAAGCATTCGGTGGTTGGTTAGTAGATGGGGGAATTACACGGCTGAAACGGGACGTTAATGAAATTCGTTGGCGATATGCGCGGAAGAATCAGAAATTTTTAATAATTCAGGGTGAAAACTGTCAATATGATGTAGTAGAAGGTTTCGGTCGTGGCTTTTTGACACCTCAACTCAAAGATATATTTGTTCCTTTGCAATTAGCTTTAAGCAATCAAGAATATTCTCAAAAACAGCCCACTCTGCTCAGAGAAAATCAAGACCTACAAATTTGGCATTTATTAAATTTAGCCAAAGGTGATCCGACTTTCCGACGTATCTTAATTAAATCCGATGGCGGTTTAGGTAAAACAACTTTATTACGATACATAACCTACAGTTACGCCAATCAGCAATTACGACGTGGCATTCCTAAACTTATGCCTGTATTTATCCGTTTGCGTGAATGGGATCATCGTCTAATTCCGAAGCATTTATCACCGCATCCAGAAATAGAACCGATTGACGACTTAGCTCAATTAATCCAAACCTATATTGACCATAGCAAGCGACTCAAAAAATTAAATTTTCCTGATAATTGGGCAAAAAATGCGCTCGAATCGGGTCAATTACTCATTCTCTGGGATGGTTTTGATGAAGTAGAAAAAGAATGGCAAAATGAGGTCAGTGAGTGGTTAGGCCAGCAAATGCAAACCTATTCTGAGAGCTACTTTATTTTAACTTCACGCAAGCATTGGTATGACCAAAATTATAGTGCTAAAGAGGGGCCAAGAATCGTTTTATATATCAATGAATTTAATGAGATGCAAATCAAGCAATTTATTTTGAATTGGTATGCTTATCAACTAAATTATAAAAATGCGATTGATAAATATGTCAACACCCAAGACTATATTCAAAACCAAGTAATTGAAAGGACTGATAATTTAATGCGAGAATTGTCAGAAAATACTGATTTAAGAAAACTGGCAAAAATCCCTCTAAACTTGAATATGATTGTTAATTTACACAGTTCTAATCAAACTGAAAAACTTCCCCATCGTCGTGCTGAATTATATCAAGATTTATTGGATTTACAGTTAATTAAACGTCCTAAAGCTAGGGATCATGTGATGATTCTTCAAGAAGCTGATCGTCAAAAAGTGTTACAAAATCTAGCCCTATTTATGGGAGAAAATTCAGATAAGCAAAAGCAAATCGAAATTGATAAAAAAACGCTGGATGCTCATATTATTGCCAGTATTCAATCTTTAGGTTATCCTCAAACGATTGATAGTCTTAGTTTTATTGACAGAGTTGTTCATGTGAGCGAGATTCTTTTTCAAAAAGATCAGTTTTACGAATTTGCCCACCTCACTTTTCAGTCCTATCTTATGGCGAAAGCAATTAATGAGGGAGATAAAGAAGATTTTTTAATTCATAAAATTGGTGAAAAAACTGATTGGTGGCGTGATACTGCAAAATTTTATGCGGCTCTTCAGCGTAATCCCAATCCTTTTTTACGGCGTTTAAATGCGCTTAATGATCCTGACGCAACTGCTTTGGCAAAAGAATGTCAGTTAGAAATCTCTCCAGAGTTCCTTGAGCCTGAATTTAAAGAAGAGTTTAAACAGGTCTCTGAAACGATTAATTCTTCTTTATACGAACAATTAGAAACCTATCTCAAAAATGGTCAATGGAAAGAGGCAGACAAAGAAACAGACCGCCTAATGTTGCAAATCGTTGGCAAGGAGGCTGATCAATGGTTAAGCTTGGAAGATATTCAAAATTTTCCCTGTCCAGAGTTACAGGCGATTGACAAGCTCTGGGTAGATTACAGCAACGGTAAATTCGGCTTTTCCGTGCAGAAAAAAGTCTGGATGGCTTGCGGTGGTGTCCCTGGGAAGTATGATTGGGATGTGTATAAAAAATTTGCTGACCAAGTGGGTTGGCGAAGGAGCGGAGACTGGTTGAGCTATAATGAGCTAACTTTTTTATTAAAGGGTAGTAATCACGCACACCTACCTTGGAGGTATTATAGAGGGGAGGTGGAGGGGTTGGAGGTGGAGAAAAGAGGGGGGATGGAAGTCTCTTTTCTCGCGCAGAGACTTGTAACCTGTAATATATCACAGATTTAGAAATTTTCATTCCTTATTTTTCGGGCTTTTTTTCACGAGATCATCGGGTTTTCCTCAATTCATTACCTGACACCAACGGTCTAAAAATATTGAGATAACAAAACAAGAACTATTGCTCTGGTCAGGTCAGTTTTGTCACCTGGTCTCCCCTGTTAGGAATCGTTGAAAAACCGCATAGCAATATTAGGGTCGTAGGCATTGGCCGCTACAAATTTTTCTGCCACCGCTTGAATTTCTGGATTAGTTGCCACAGTTTCACCCCAGGGTAAAGGCATTTGTCCTGGCGAATGTTTTTTGCGGTCTTTCACCTTCAGAATTTTCGGCAACAAACGACAGCCCCAAGAAAACCGCCTTTCTGACCTTGGTTTGGGTTTATATTTCTGACAAAATTTGCGATATTTCTTCGCACATTCATCCAAAGATTGACCTAAACCCAAAAAAGCAGGATGCCATTGAGTTAAACCATCATCCGTCAAGCGATCATGAATGCCATAATTAGAAAAATCATAAAAGAAACCCGCCTGCATTCCCGCCGCCTTGGGGTTAGCGTGAATATACCGTAAAGTATTTAAAACCCGCTTATGATCACTATTCGGAAACCCGCCACTGTAATACCGCGCCTCCCAAAAATGTCCCGTTCGATTTAACATCCGATTAAAACACATGGCAGTATACCAGTTAATCCAGTGCATAATTTTCGGTAAATCTTCAGGAACTTTCGGCTCTAATAAATAATGAACATGATTGCTCATAATGCAAAGTGCATAGAGCTTAAAGCCAAATTTTTCTTTTGCTTGATTAAGAGCATATAGAAATACTTCACGGCATTCATGGCGTAATAATTTAAACTCTCGATTATTACAGCGAACGGTAATATGGTAGCAATAACCCGCCTGTAAATCTCTTGGCTGACGACTCATAAAATCAACAATATTAGTCCCCCTTATCAAGGGGGGTAGCGGGGATCAAACCTATGCAACTAACCGATCATCATCATCTACCCTACAATCCCAAACTCGTAGAACGCGCCAAAGAACTCCGCAAAAATATGACTAAAGCCGAAAGAAAACTTTGGTATGACTACTTAAGAAACTTCAAACATAGAGTCTATCGCCAAAGACCTATTGACCAATTTATTGTTGACTTTTATTGCCCTGAATTAAAATTAGTCATCGAAATTGATGGAGACAGCCATAACAGCGAAAATGCTCAAATCTATGATTTAGAAAGAACCCAAATTTTAGAAGGTTATGGGTTAACAGTAATCAGATTTACTAATCAAGAAATTTTGACTAATTTTGAGGGAGTTTGTGAAGTGATTGGAGGTGTGATCCCCCCTACCCCCCTTGATGGGTTAAAAGGTTAGATCCCCCCTACCCCCCTTGATAAGGGGGGCGAAGAAAAAGACGGTTTCAATAAATAATGAACATGATTGCTCATAGAGCTTAAAACTAAATTTTTCCTTACCTTGGTTAAGAGCGTAGAGCATACCTCACGACATTCATGGCGTAATAACTTGAACTCTCGATTATTACAACGAACGGTGATATGGTAACAGTAACCTACTTGTAAATCTCTTGCCTGACGACTCATAAAATAATTAGCCCCCCTTATCAAGGGGGGTAGGGGGGATCAAACCTATGCAACTAACCGATCATCATCATCTACCCTACAATCCCAAACTCGTAGAACGCGCCAAAGAACTGCGTAAAAACATGACCAAAGCCGAAAGAAAACTTTGGTATGATTACTTAAGAAACTTCAAATATAGAGTCTATCGCCAAAGACCTATTGACCAATTTATTGTTGACTTTTATTGCCCTGAATTAAAATTAGTCATCGAAATTGATGGAGACAGCCATAACAGCGAAAATGCTCAAATCTATGAT
>JACCDQ011141102.1_pt1 | contig 21915 bp, 17 predicted proteins | sample 7446031 | NCBI WGS metagenome assembly JACCDQ01 (sample SAMN15323442, study PRJNA562643) | freshwater metagenome | isolation source: river surface water | place: USA:Blue River Watershed | collected 2017-08-17
AGTGGCTTCAAAACATGTATCACCAGAATCGTAAATCAATTTGCACGATCGTCTAATGTCCTCAAGGAAAAGGATGTCAATCTTACTGGTGAAGATATACGAGAGGGTATTGTTGCGATTGTTTCTGTACGACTTCCACAACCACAATTTGAAGGACAGACTAAGGGTAAGTTAGGCTCTCAAGAAATTGAAGGTGTAGTTAATAAGCTTTTCTCTGAAGCATTAACTGAATTCTTTGAGAAAAACCCATCAGTTGTAAAGATGATTGCTGAACGTGCTCTCCGTGCAGCTAAAGCAAGAGCAGCAGCTAAAAGAGCATCTGAATCCATTAAGCGCCAAGGATTCTTAGGTCGTTCAGGTTCTTTACCAGGAAAGCTTTCTGACTGTAACTCTGAAGATTCAATGTCAACTGAACTTTATATTGTTGAAGGAGACTCTGCTGCTGGTTCTTGTAAGGGCGGAAGAGACCCTGAATATCAGGCAGTTATGCCTATTCGTGGAAAAATTATCAACCCTGAGAAGAATGATTATGCAAAGCTCATGGCAAATGAAGAAGTTGCAGCAATTATCTCAGCAGTAGGTACAGGAATTAAGGATGACTTCAACCTTAATGATCTCAGATATGGCAAGATTATCATTATGACTGACGCAGATGATGATGGCGCTCATATTGCTGCTTTGTTGATGACATTCTTCTATCGCTTTATGAGGCCTTTAATCACCTCTGGACACCTTTACATTGCTAAGCCACCTCTATATCGTGTCAATGTAAAAAATCAAAAATTTTACATCCATACCAATGAAGAGCTGGACACTTACCGCAAGAAATACGGTGATAAAATAGAGGTAACCAGATTCAAGGGATTAGGTGAAATGGATGCTGATGAACTTGGTAGAACAACCATGGAAATTGGAAATCGTCAAATCATCAGAGTGAATGTAGAAGATTTAGAATCTTCTTCAAATATGCTATCTGTGTTGATGGGCAGTGAAGTTGGCCCAAGAAAAGAGCATATTATTGTGAAATCTGAAAAGAGAAGTTTGGAGCAAATTTGATGGCAAGAAAACCAAAAGATACTAGTGCAGATGTTGTGGTAAACAACATTGCAGATCATGTAATTGATAAAGACTTTGTAGAGCTTATCGATGAGCGCTTCACTAATTATGCTTTTGCTGTTATGGAAGATCGTGCGTTACCAGATGCTAGAGATGGCCTAAAGCCATCTCAACGCAGAACTTTGGTTGCAATGAATGACCTTAACCTGCGATCAACTGGTAAGACAAAGAAGTGTGCAAAGATTTGTGGTGATGTATCAGGTAACTATCACCCACATGGTGAAGCAGTAGTTTATCCAACTCTTGTCCGTATGGCACAAGATTGGTCATTACGCTACCCGCTCATCACTCCACAGGGTAACTTTGGTTCACCTGCACCTGAAGATAAACCAGCTGCTATGCGTTACACAGAAGCTAAATTTTCTGTAGTTGGCGATCAGATGGTTAATGAATTGTCAGATCATGTAGTTGATTATATTTCCAACTACAATGATGAATTGATGGAGCCTACTGTGCTTCCGTCATTAGTGCCAAATCTTATAATCAATGGTTGTAGTGGAATTGCTGTAGGTTGGGCAACTTCTATGGCACCTCACAATTATCGTGAAGTGGCAAAGCTTATTGATGCATGGATTCAAAATAATGACCTAACTGTTGATGAAGTCATGGAAATTATGCCAGGACCAGACTTTCCAGTTCCATGTAAAATCATTGGCTCACAAGGTATCCGTAATTACTTCACAGCTGGACGTGGAAGTGTTCAAATTGAAGGTTATTATTCAATTGAACAAGAGAAGAATTCTCAATACATCAAGGTTGTAGCTCTTCCATATGGCGGAAGCGCAGAAGGCTTTTGTCGAGAAATCAAAGACCTTGTTGAGTCTAAAAAGATTGAAGGCATCACTAACCTCAAGAACCTTTCCAACAAAAAGGGAATGGATGTGCGTGTTTGGGTTGGTAAAAATGCTAACTCAAATGTCATCTTAAATCTTCTTCTCAAGCACACAAGCCTTAGGACTAATTTTTCTGTCAACACTACCGTTCTCATGGATGGCAAAAGAGTAGTTGAAAATGTTCCTATGCTCAAACTTGTTGAAGTATTTGTCAATCATCGTAAAGAAGTTTTGACAAGAAAATTTAATGCAGAGCTTGATAAGAATAATCGTAGACTTCATATTCTTGATGGTCTTATCGGTATTACATCCAAGATTGATCAAGTAATCAAGCTTATCCGTGAAGCAGACAATCGTGAGATAGCAATTCAAAATTTGATTGCTAATGAATTTGTATCATCCCAAGAGCAAGCAGAAGCAGTTCTTAAAATTACTTTGGGAAATCTTACCAAGCTTGATACTAATTCTATGTCTGATGAACATGATCGCCTTACAAAGAGAAATGTTTGGCTCACCGATAAATTGTCATCAGATACAAAAATGCTCAAGCTTATTTCTAAAGAGCAACTTGATTTAGCAGAAAAGATTGGAGATGATCGCAGATGTGAGCTTCTTCCAAGTGCTGATGAGATGAGCATTGAAGACTTGATTGCAGAAGAGCAGATTATTGTTTCTCTGACAAAAGATGGATATATCAAGCGAGTTCCATTAGATACTTTCAGAGCACAAAATCGTGGTGGCAAGGGTGTAATTGGCGTTAAGTCACGAGAAGAAGATGAAGCAGCAGATATTTTTGCTGGTTCTACTCATGATTTATTCCTATTCTTTACAAATCAAGGCAATTTGCTTAAGAAAAAAGGATATGAAATTCCTATAGCATCTAGAACATCAAAGGGAACACACCTAAATAATCTCTTGAATTTAGTTGAAGGAGAGCTAGTATCATCAACAATTACCTTGAAGTCACTTGATATTGATGGATACTTTGTCATGGTAACAAATAAGGGCCTCATAAAGAGGTCTGAGATCCGTGAATACAATACAAGTTTGAGGAAGCGTGGATTGAAGGCGATTACTCTAACTGAAGGTGATCAACTTTCCTTTGTAATGACTACTGATGGCAATAAAGATGTTATGCTCGTAACTGCTATGGGTATGGCAGTTAGGTATCAGGAAACTCTTGTACGTTGTATTGGCAAGAATGGACAAGGAAGCAGATCAATGCTTCTTTCAAATGATGACAATATAGCAGCAGTTTTGGCAATTGATAGTGATCAAGATCCTTCAATTCTTGTTGTAACTGAATTAGGCAAGGGTAAGAAAACCTCTGCATCTGAATATCGTTCAACAGCTGGTAGAACGGTTAAGGGTCAGAGAACTATCAACCAGAGCAAGAGAGAAAAGACAGGAAAAATTGTCTCAGCTTTAGCCATGCAAGATACTGATGATATTCTTGTCCTAACAACAAAAGGCAAGATTATGAGATGTAATCTTGACAGCCTAAGAAACAAATCAAAGGCAACTCAAGCTAACACCATTGTCTCACTGGATGCAAACGACGCTGTACAAAGTGTAGTGTTAATTGAATCCAATGGAGAAAGTTTAGATCTTCCAGATACAGAAGAATAATCTAACAGGGGGTTGTAATGGCAAACGCACTTTATTCATCAGCTAGAAATTCATTTTTGAAAGGCAGTATTGACTGGGTTAATGATAGTTTCAAAGTAATTTTACTATCATCTTCTTACACAGTTGATTTGGCTAATCATGTATACACTTCTAGTGTTGGTGGAACAGTTGCAATATCAAATGCTATTACAACCCTCACTCCTTCTTCAGGCATTGCAGACGCTAGTGATATCACTTTTAGCGGAGTTGCTGGAACTACTGTAACTCAATTTGTTTTATTCAAAGATTCAACAAAAGAATTGATAGCGTATTTTGATACTGGTTCAAATTTACCTTTAGTCCCAAATGGTGGAGACATAACTATTCAATGGGATGATGGTGCAAACAAAATTTTCAAATTATAGCTCAAGGAAATTTGAGCTTTTTTTGTAAGTGAAAACAAATGATTTCAAGAAATAAACCTTATGCCATTATCAAGTATTGAATCAAAAATTGAGAAATTACATAATATAGAAGTAAAAATAACATCAGAAGCTTCTATTGATAATAAGGTATTTATTAAATCTTCAATAAATAGTATGTATTCTATTTCTGGCTATATTGTTGAAGAAAAATCGTCTCCAGTAAAAAAAGCTACATTGGATAGTTACATATCAATATTAAATCCAATTTCATCAACTGTTGACAATAATTAGGAATGATATATGAAAAATAATGAATATCTGACAGGCACTACACTTAAAATTTACGCTAACCTTAAGGATGAATCAGGTACTGCTGTCACAACCACTGGATTGAGATTTTTTATGACAGAACCTGGTGGGATTGGTTACACATTTACTTTTGGAGTGTCATCTGGCTCTGGAAATTCTGAAACCATTCAAGGTACAGGAACAACTGGAGAATATTATAAACAATGGACTCCTACTAGAATTGGCAAACACAAATATACTTGGGAAGCATATGGAGTTATTCAATCTAGCTTCAAAAGCTTTTTTGAAGTGAAGGATTCAAGGTGGTAAATGTTTCCAGGCATTCTTAAAAGAGCTGAACTTGCAACTGGCTTATTAATCAAAAGCATATGTGTGAATGGTGATTATTTAGTTGTTGATTCTTGTGATATTAATCAAACACAAGAAAGCGATGTAAAAAATTACGTTCAAGGCGGACCAGCTTATGCCATTTTTAATATTGGAGCTAAAAAATTTGAAGGTTCTATAACATTTCCACTAAGGGTTGACAGAAATAATGTTATTGAACCTGCAGCAATGACATTACTGAGACACGCAGCAAAGCCAATGTCTGCCCTAAGAATCGACACAAACCACGTTATTACCCATACAATTGCAACAGTAAATGATTATGCTACTGATAACAATAGGCTGATATCTCTTGATGCAGTTATTATTAATTCACTAAAAATTACTGCTGATGAAAATCAACCTGTCAAGGTAACCATTTCTTTCACTGGTATGGTTGATGGTCATGATGCATCTGTTTTCACATATGACTCAACTCAAATAATGGGAAGAGCTTTATCATGGGCAGATTGCAATGCTTCTAGAAAAGAATCATCAATGAGAACAACTTCATCTATTGAAGTAAATGTTGATAATGAACTTGTCACCCCAGTTTTTTTGATGGGATGGGAAGGAGCAGGAGCTGCTTTTACTCAATATGATCAAATTAGCCTTATCGCTGTACAGTCAACTAAATGGAGTGGTCAAGTTACAGAAGTATTAAGGCAAGGTGCTGAATTGGAGTCACATGTACATGGTGGCTGGATGTATCAAGAAAATTTAAGATTAGAATTTGGTCCTTTAGTAGCTACATTTCCTTATCCTGTATTCAAAGTTGCACAAGTTCCACTTACTTCCTCAATCATAAGGAGAAATACTTCTTGGACAGGAATTAATAGACCTGATGCTTCAATGAATAATAACGGACTTTTTACTTTTAGTTAGTTTGAAGGAAATAAGCATTGTTAAAAAGAAAGTAAAATATAACAAAAAAACAAAAGAAAATTCTTTTGAAAGTGAGTCGATAAAATGCCTTTAAATAACGATATCCTTGGTATTTATAAAGCTGTTTACATCTATACTAGTGGTGTTGCACTATCTTATATTGTTGACAGTGTAACAAGAAACGTCAGCATGGAAGCCTCACCTAAGGTCATGATGACTGGTTCTCCTAAGACGAGAATTATGGACCTTGGTGGTGTTACCGAGACTATTAGTATTCAAGCACCAATCCTTATTGGTGGTGGTGCTTCTGCTGATGGTAGAGCTTTGTTAGCATACAAAGTCAATGAAATCATTGACACTTCTACACAAAGAAGCCTTCCAATTCTCAAGTCTGCAAGTATCTCAATCAATGAGGGTGGCGGAAACGTTTCTCTTACACTTGAGTCAGACGGAGATTTACAATCACCTTCATTCTATGTTGAGAACTCAAACAACCCACACCCATCCCTTGATCCTTCCGTAATTGGAACTCAAACTGGTGTTGGCCAATCTGGTGCTACCAGAGTTGCTAGATTCTATGACTTTAGAGCTAAGATCGGTCAAAGACAATACTTCATTCAAGAAGCTACTGTTGACGTAAACGTTGATACAGTTAAGAATTACTTTATCAACCCATATGAATTCAACAATCAAGCTGGTGGTTATAAGCTTACTGGTCTTGGTGGTACTACTCTTACCTCTGTTCTTTATCCTGGTGGTACTGGTATTTCCTGGAAATATGGTACTCCATTCCCACACATTGGTGTCAATGGCATCACTGTTTCTGGTAAGGGTAAGGGAGCTGTTGTTGTTGGTTCAAACTATGCTTCTGAAACACTTGCTGGTGTTACCACTCAACAAGCTGGTAAGACAATTCTTGCATCTTCTGATGATGTTTCCTTCAACCTTGAAGTTGCTGGTTACTCCTCATCTGGATTTGGTTGGTCATCACTTATCCCAGGTATCGGTTTATCAAAAGCAATCATCAATGCTACAAACTTCACCGTAAATACTGGTATTCTTTCTGTTGAATTTGACTTTACCTGCTACGTCATCTAATCTTCGTTGATATAGTTTTCAAAGTCCCATTCTTCATCAATATAATCCATATTATCCCAAACACCTCTGATTATTTTCAAGTCAATTTGGGATAATATGGAGAGTATTATTCCATCACACAAAGACACGATTGTAAAGTAATTATTTAGATTTTTATCTACAAACTTTACAGAACAATAAATCAAGTCTCCAACTTTACTCTCAATAGTAATTTCTTCTACTTTTGAGTTATAAAAATTACATAATCGCAATAACACTTGATGTATAGTTTGGATATGTGAATTTTTATGATACTCTTTCATTACAAAAGATAGCATACTAGCCTCGTAAGAATTCACTTCTATAGCAGTCTGTAAATCTTGGCATGACAGTACTATAAAAGAGCGATTTTCGGCATTTATCGCTAAACTTTCAATATCGATGGGGAGTAATTCATAGTTATCTCCTTGTTGAAGATTATTTGAGTTAATATTAGTCATGATTGATTGAACATTTCTTACAATTTGTGCATAATTTATGATTCAAGTAATTAGAAAAACAAATTAATACTCCACCAAGAATTATAAATAAATTATATAAGTTGAATTCAAAGTGCTGATGATTATGCTCATTTAACAGATGAGCAACAAGTGTTAATACAATACCAATCCCTAAAAATGTAATAGTTTTTAGGGATTTGTGTTTTGTATAGCCATAGCAAATAGTTGTAAGGTTAAATATTAATGAAACTGAAAGCAAGAGCCATTCAAAAATATCATTTATAAAAAGTGTCATTCCAATAGTAGGAATAAAAATCAGAAAGAATGGAAGAATTGTGCAGTGAATAGCGCAAGCTACACTAGCATACATTCCATACTTTTGATATTTTTCACTAAACAAGATTTTTTTTAGCATGTGCATATACTTTTTGTGATTTTTCTTTAATAGCTTCTTTTGCTGTTTCCAAAAGACTTGACAACAATTCTATATTTTGGCTTTTCAAATCGCTTTCAATAGAATTTTTTATATCCATCAAATCAGATTCATCTTGAGCGTCTAATATCTTAGTTCTAAGTAATTCTTCAATTTGAATATTGCAATCATAAAGACAATCTTGCCTATTTGTGATTTTTCTAAAAAGCTCATCTTCTTCTTTGTGTTTTTGTGCATCATCAATAATTTTTGAAATTTCTTCATTTGATAGTGATGCTTGCCCCGTGATCTCAATATCTTTTGCTACTCCTGTATCTAGATCTTGAGCTATGACTGAAAGTATACCATTTGCATCTATCTTAAATGTAACTTCAATTTTAGGTAAGCCTCTAGGCTTTTTCTCAATACCATCAAGCTTAAATTGACCAAGGCATAAATTGTCAGCTGTTTTTGGTCTTTCTCCTTGATAAATCTTGACATCTACAGTTGTTTGGTTGTCAAAAGCAGTTGTAAAGTATTCATTGACAACTGCTGGTACTTGTGTATTTCTGGGTATCAATACACTCATTATGTCACCCTGAGTTTCAACACCCAATGATAACGGACAAACATCAAGCAAATAGATCTCTCTGTTAGTTTTTCCTGTTAATAGGGATGCTTGAATTGCAGCTCCGATAGATACAGCTTCATCAGGGTTAATTGTTTTGTTAGGCTTCTTACCAAATTTATCTTCAATTACTTTTTCAATTAGTGGAATTCTAGTACTACCACCAACAAAAACAACTTCATCTATTTTGTCTGACTTAATGTTAGCATCTCTCAAAGCTTCATTTACGCACGTCATTGTTTTGTCAATGTATGGCTTGATAGAAAGTTCAAAAACTTCTCTTGATATAGAAACATTTAGATTTACAGGTTTGTTGTTGTAATAAGTAAAATTGCTAATAATTGCATTTGCTTTTTGCATTGAAGAAAGTTGCTTCTTGACTTTTTCAGCACAATCTCTCAATCTTTGTCGATTATTATCATCAGCCTCAAAAATAAATTCATTTTCTTTTGTAAACTTATCTAAGATAATTTCTGACAATTCTCTATCAAAATCAACACCACCAAGAGCAGTGTTGCCTGATGTTGATTGCACATGAAAATCTACACCATCCATAAGCTTAAGTAAGGTTACATCAAAAGTGCCTCCACCTAAGTCATAAACTAGAATAGTGGCATCATTTTTCTTATCTAATCCATATGCTAATGATGCAGCTGTAGGTTCATTAATAATACGCAAAACCTTAAGGCCAGCTAATTCTCCTGCTGTTTTAGTTGCTTTTCTTTGGTCGTTATTGAAATAAGCTGGGACGGTAATTACAGCTTCAGTTACTTCTGATCCAAGATACTTCTCAGCACATCCCTTTAAGTATTTTAAGATATAAGATGAAATTTGTTCTGGGCTGTAAGAATTTTCATTGATACTAAATCTTGTGTTTGTACCCATGTGCCTCTTAACAACACGTATAGTATGAGAAAAGGGCAAATGCTGCTCCATATCAACAGCATATTGCCCTACATAAATTTCATCTCCAAATGATACAACACTGGGAGTAATTCTGTCGCCTAAGTCATTTGGTATAACTTCGACTTGATCATTGTCATTTACATAAGAAACTACACTAAATGTACTTCCTAAATCAATTCCAATAGCATAACTCATAAGAATAATTATACATTATTCTGAGTCATCTGGTAAAACAGTACCCCCAGGGACATATCCTTCTAATAATTCTTTCAAAACATCTTTATCTTCAAGTTTTTTTCTAAAACTTACTGTCTCTTTTTTAGTGATAGGGCTTGTAGATATTTGATTGGATGAATTTAATGGAAGATTATTTCTATAATCATGAGCCATTGAGTTTAATTGAACAACAGCAAATGTATCTTTGCATTTTAAGCATCTCATAACTGCGTAAACTTCAACTTCAGATTTTGGCAACCATCCCAAATGTGAATCTTTTGAAAATGGGTTTTTACAATTTCTATTAAGGCAATTCTTAGGCTTACCCACTACAGTTTGATGAAACATATTTTTACCCTCCCAACCAGCTAAAAATAAGAACAATTCTTATAAAAAAAGAATGTGCACAGGTATATTAGAATACTTTCTGGTATAATATCTACATAACCACTGACGGTAAGTTAGTGGTTTTTTTGTTGAAAGGAGACATTATGAGAAACTTGCTTGATGAACTTGAAAACATGATGGCAGAAATGATCAATCTTATATTCAAAGTAGAATTATAAATAAAATATAATCTACAATGTCGTAGATTACTTTATTTCATAAAACTTCCAAGCTCTCTCATTTTTATATACTTTCTTTCTCATATTTGAATGGCTTCTCAAATTTTTATGGTTTGATGAAAAGTCAATTATAATAGCTTCAGGCTTACCGTTTTTTATTGAATCCTGAACATCTTTACCCACACAACGCAAAACTCTTCCCACTTGTTGATAAGTAGTAACTGGTGATTGATTTGTTCCAGCTAATATCAAACAAGATATTCTAGGTGCATCGACCCCTACATTTGCCCATTGAGTTGCTATCAAAATAATTTCATTGCTTTCAACAGCATTGAGCATTCTTCTTCTATAATTTTTTTCTTCATCAGTAGGGTCGTCATGCCCTTTATCACCACCAGGGACAAAGACAGAATCTTCTATCATTCCCTCTAAAAGAAAGCCATGTTCTCTTCTCTCAACAAGAATTAATGTAGGAACACCCTTTTGCTTAAAAGCTTCAGCAAATTGTTTTATTCTGAAATTTCTTTCCCAGCAATTGACAATATTTAAATTGTAAACTTCATGATATGTTTGAGCGCTTTCATTACTGTGAATAGCACACATAAATATCTTAGGTGGAACTAAATAGCCTTGTTCAATAAGATCACTAGCACTTACCTCAACAATTTTTCCACCCATAGTACCTTCAATTCTAATTTCTTGATTGTCAGTTCTAAATGGGGTTGCAGAAAGCCCTAATCTATAGAAGCTATTTTTTGCTTGATTACCAATTTCTTCTGTAACTTCTGCGGCAACATGAGCTTCATCAATAATTAAGGCATTACAATTTTGGATAACACTTCTAACTTGAGATTTTTGTAGAAGCATATCTTGTCTGTTATCCCAAGCTAATTGAGCCTTTTTATAAGCTAAATTTTCAGATCTTGTTTGGCTTGCAACTTCTTTTTCATATTGCTTGCGGAGTTTTTCTGCATCTTTTTGTGAAGCAGATTCAACTTTATCTCTTAAGTCTGATAATTTACCATGTGCAATCTGAGTTGCTTTTTTCAATGCTAAGATTGATTTTTCTAATTCACTTTGGAGTAATGCTGTTGGCTTACTACCTTCTCCAGAGTCTTGAACTATTTTATTAGAACTTTCAAGATATTTTTTATCAAATGCATTAAGCGCAGTCTGGTAGGTTATGACATTGATACCATCCATGTTGATATCACAAACACCACCACCAGCCATACCAACCTTTACTGCTTCATTGTCAAGCTTTAAGTATTTTTCAAATTCTTTTTGTGTTTGCTTCAATAACTCAATGGCAGGGACAATAAAGACAACTGGCTTAACCTTGAGCTTTGAAAAAATATAACAAGAGGTCATAGTCTTGCCAGCTCCAGTTGCTAAAGCTAACATGCCTCTTTGATTCTTAAATGCTACATCACCAGAAAACTTCTGATAATCACGTAAAACTTTACCTTGAAAATCACATTCTAATGGATAATTCTTAGGTGGCTTGACTCTTTTGTCAATAAACTCATATTTGACCTTTAATTCGTCAAAAAGCTTACAAATCCTAAGTGACAAACCTGTTGGAAAGGATTGGTCCCTTTTTTGATAGAGCGTGATTTTTCCATCCCATAACCCTGTCTTAAATTTAGCAGACCATTCAGCAGATGGAACTACATATGAAAGCTCATTCTTGACAGCTTCTTGGATTGGATAAGAAAGCTTGCCCATAGAATCTTCAAGATTGATGATTTTACATCGATCATTGTAAACATGAACTTCTATCATTTTGTCATTATACCATTAATAAAAACAACCATTTTGTTGGTGTCAACAAAATGGTTGTCTCATAAAGAATCGATAAACTAACGATGATTCATTGCGTTGAATTTATTAACAACTGTCTGAATCTGCTTAGGTTTCTTGCCTGTAAATGTTTCTAATGTAGACAAAACAAGCATATTGATTTTTTCTACATCTTCATCAGATAATTCAATGCCCTTCTCAGCAGCACCAAGTCTGATATATCTTACAAATTGATCAACAGCATCATCAGAAGAAAATTCTCCATCTTGAATCAACTCGAGGCCTTTGATCCAGATGTCTAAAATTTTATCAGCCTTTTCGCCCAACTTGCTGTGGAGAACAATCTTGATCATTTGCAAAGTGTTTAATGCGCCTTTTGTTTCTGTTCCAGACTTTGCTAAATGATACAAAGCAAACATTCCAACAATACAAACTAAAAGGAGACCTACCAATTCTCCTGTTGCTGTATTTAAGAAACCTAAAAGCTTTTCCATGTTAGCAATCCTTAGCTATGACAGAATCATCTTCATCGGTTGAGTTGATATCAATTTCAATATCAGTAACCAAAGGAATCTCTAAAGAATCTTTAACCTTAGGCTCTTCTTGCTTTTCATCAGCCCAAACAACATTTGTATCGGCTTCAACTTCATGGCCTTCAGCATCAGTAAACTTTTCAATCTTACCTGTAGCTCTCTTAATCATACTCATAATAGACCTCTCCTTTTTCTCGCTTCAATGTAAGAATTGAGAATATTTTTTTCGTTTTCATCGATGTCTTTAGGTAAATTATACAAAAACTTGATATGAAGATCTGCTGAATTTACGCTATCAACTGGTAGTCCTTTGCCCTTAACAATATGAACATAATTGCTTTTTATACTACTGGAAAACTTCATGTTCAATGTTCTGCCATCAGGATGTTTGTACTTGAACTCTGGCTCAATAATTGCCTTGATTGGATCTACATAAAAATCATGCAAAATATTCAAAGATTGATCATAAGAATAATCATCTTTAGTATTTACAATAATTTCAACAACTAAAGCTCCGGGGCTTTGGGATATGTCTCCGTAGTTGCCTTTATTTTCTAGAATCATACCCTTAAAGCATTGACCACGTTTTACAGTCAAGTTAAAGCTTTCAATAATTTTTTTGAATCCTGAGCCTTCACAAGTATTGCAGAAATTCTCAGGTCTTTCACCTCTTCCCTTGCAATAATCACAGGGCCCAGCATAGTGTTTGATGTACATGAAGCCCATTTGTTGAGTTATAAACTTTTCTCCAGTACCCATACATTGAGGACAAACATTGATTGCTCCACTACCGCACTTACCTGAACATTGGAAACATGGAACAATTCTCTCATACTCAACTGCTTTATCTACATCAGAAAAAGCTTCTTCTAAATCAATAAATATTCTGTAGGTAATTGGAGTGTTTAGAGTTCTTCTGAAATTGTTAATTACGGATTGATTTCTAAAGAAGTCTGCGTTAATATCAGGATGCAAATCATTTTTAGGATTAATAATATCCTCATAAGCTTGGCTGATTTGCTTGAATTTTTCTTCTGCACCCTCTTCTTTGTTTACGTCAGGGTGGTATTGCTTTGCCAGCTTCCTGTATTTCTTTTTAACTTCATCTACAGAGGCGGAATTACTTAAACCAAGAATTTCATAAGGGCTAGGCATAAAAACATTATACTAATTTAGCAATAAAATCTTTTATTTTGTTTGATGGGCTGATTGAATTTTCTCCAATACCAACATCTGAATGTTGTCCAGTCACACCCATAACAATTCCATAAACACTACCATCAAGACCTAAAACCATACCGCCTGATGATCCTTCTAGGATGTCTGCATCAATAAAAATGATATCTTGCCAAGCTTTTGAAGGAGCTTGATCACCTAAAGTTTGATGAATATTTGACACTCTTCCAACAGTTGCAGTGTCATGAAAACCCTCTGGAGATCCAATCACAACTATGATATCTCCTAATTCTAATCTATTACTGTCTCCAAATTCAAGCTTCGGAAATGATTTAGCAGATTCACAATACACTGCCCCGGTATCAATATCAGGATTTGAAGCTATAAATTTTGCTGGAAAAAACGATTGATTATCAAAAGTAATATTTATTTCAGTAATAGCTTCATCTAATGGCACTACATGTCCAGCGGTGATGATCAAACCATCACCAACATGAAATCCACTACCTGACCATTGTTTTTGATTTGACTTACAATAGATAGAACAAGAAGACTGAAGACCCCTTTGTATTGTTTTTTTAATGGGGTCATCAGATACAGGAGCTTGTGCCTCTTTAATAAGAAGGTCTAAATAATTTACGTCTAACTTGAAATTCATTTTATCACTTTGTACATTAACTGTTCTTTGTAAATTGGGCCAAACCTTCTACTATCATCTGAATTTTCATGATTATCACCAACAACATAATATTCATTCTTAGGTATTTTATGCTCTAAAATATGAGACTCACCATAAATATCATAAAACTTCAATATTGTTCTGTATGAATTATCATAAATCAATTCTGTGTAATATGGATTATTTTCAAGAACAAAATAATAGTATTCTTCCGGCATAAATAGTATTCTCTTGATTACAATTTCTTCAAAATCATTTCTGAATACTACAATATCTCCCTTTTCAAACTTAGTGACTTTTTTTGCCAACACAATCTGACCATTCTTTAAGGTTGGATACATTGAATTACCCAAAACTACTATTATTTTGTATGGCTGAAGATAAGCAACAACCAATAATAGCAAACTGATCAAACATGAAACAAAAAATTTTTTATTCATACTTCACCTCTTTAGTAATAAAGAAGAGCTGAAGTTCATTTTTTATTTTTCTCTAAGCTCTTGAAAAGTTACTGACTTTTTTCAGTAATTTTATTCCAATCAACATTGCAGAATTTAGGAACACCAAAGCCCCAATTAGCTTGCTCGCCTTCTATAATATTTCCAGTTTGTAAATAAGATCCAAATTCAGAAACATTATCTAAAGCTACAAGCATATCAATATAATTTTCAATTTTTCTTACTTCATTTTGCTTCTTGAGTAATGAAATAATCAATGCGCAAATTCCAGCAATAAATGGAGCTGCTTGACTTGTGCCAGACATTTTACAATATTCATTGTTCAAGAATGTAGAATACATATCTACACCTGGAGCAACTGAATCTACTTGCTGACCTCTTGAAGAAAATCTAGCCATCTTTCCGTCTTTATCTAACGCAGCAACAGCAATTACTTCATCATATCTAGCCGGAAAATTTACATTAGCAGAATCATTTCCAGCAGCAGCAATAACAATAATTCCCTTATCGGTAGCTTGTCTTATAAGATCATGTAAAGATTGAGGTGGCTCATTAGGACTTCCAAGTGACATGTTGATAATGTCAACATCTAATTCAATTGCTTTTTTGATGCCATCTATAATAGCCTCATAACTTCCAGAGCCATCATTGTCTAATACTTTGATAGGAAATATTTCACAATTAGGAGCAATACCAACAACACCAAAATCATTATCTGTAGCTGCAATAATTCCAGCTACGTGAGTTCCGTGTCCGCTATTTTTATCTTCCCATGAATCATCATTTGAACAATTAAATGCTTCTTTCCACTGTCCATCAAGATCTACGTGATTACAAATTCCAGTATCCAAAATAGCAATCTTGACACCCTCGCCTTTAGTGAGATTCCATGCATCACTCACCATGGCTGCATTTAATCCCCAATTTTGAGTTTGTGATAAAGATTGAAAAGGAACTGAAACAACCTTCAAATCTTCTTCTGGGATAAATTGTATTTTTTCCATTTTTTTTCTCCAATACAGGATATTATTCAATTTGTTTGAAATAGATTTCCTTTTATAGGATATGTATGATGTTGCTTTCGATAGGAATTCCATATGATTGTCCATTATAGGGGGTGACTTTGAATGAAAAAGCTTTTCCACTCGTGACATAGGAAGAACTTAACACACTTCCTTCTATTATTTTACTTGTTTTTCCATTTGTCAACTCATACCATTCAACTATTGATTGATCAGTCCCAAAATTTGCATTATTGAAAACATAATATGCATCAAGTTGTGATAAAGATTGAATTGTATTGTTATTTATATTTGTTAATGATTTAATTTGAACATCATAAACATAAGGAGAAGATATATCTTTTAATATTATATCATCAGTAGTATAAATTATGCCATAATCTATTGAATCATATGGCTCAATAGTTGCATATACAACATCATTTTCAATAAAATAGTTGTTATTTTCAAGTAAATCTGATTTTCTTTCAACAATTCTATTTCTGTAATTAGGATTAGAATCTAATTCGCTTGTGGTAGTAAGAAGACCAGATGTTCTTGTTCTATACCATTTGGTTCTTGGGTAAAATTCTTTAGCATTTACATCAGATACAAATTCATAATTAAGATACATTCTTGAATTAAGAGAAATTTGATTTGAAGATCCTATACTGACAAATTTTTCATCTGCATCGATCAGGAATGAATTTGTTTTTATGCTAGGAATAGGTGTTTGATTAAGTTTAAATATAATATCTGAATTTGGTATTGTAGTTTTAGTAAATCCAAAATTATAAACTTTTGAAGATGAAGAATTGTAATCTTCTACTTTCAATCCAATTCTGTAGTAATCTGAACCAAATATTGATACAGTAACTATTGAACTTGAGTTTTGCTTTTTGTCAAATATAATAGAGCCAGATTCTCTTTCAACTTTGTAATTGTTTCTTTGGATTATATTATCTACTAACACAACAACTTTAGAATCGTTTGGCCATCTTCCGTTTACAACAAAGTAAGTGGTATTGTCATTTGTAACAGTGCCCTCACCATAAGATTCATATCTTGATTTAGGCTTTGTAATTTTTACTGTTACAGTGTTGCCTGAAGATACTGGATTGACAAATACAATATTTCCATTTACATTATCAACTCTATAGCTTGTTGAAGGCAGTGTTGTATTATTGACAATTACTTCAACAGCATCTATGATATCCCAAGTAAATTTATTACCATTGAGATAAATGATATAGTTATAATCATTTTCTGTGGACTTTACCGCTACCAAAGAATCATAGACTACAGGATTAGTAAATTTATATGATTGCTGTCTATTTGCTAAAACTCCATTTTTGAATGAAAGAATTTCTTCATAATCATTCCAGTTTGTAGAATTTCCTTGACATATACCCCAAGTTAGTTTAGCTTTATCAAAATCAGTGTAGTCAGTTGCAAGAATATATTCTAAGATATTATTTGGATTTGAGATTGGATCTGAGAACAAATAATTAACTGCAGGATCAACCTCAGTGTAGTAAAGCTTTTTGACATAAGGCACTACTCTTGAAGAATTGTGATAATTCCATCCTTCTTTCAATGTAATTTTGAAATCGAGATTTGTTATTTCTTTATTCAAATTATATGTTGTTGAAAAGGATGTCCAGTCAGTAAATGTATTTTTATCTGTTGAATATCTAAATTCAACCAAAACTGAACTATCTACACTTTGTCCAGTAGAAGATACATACTCAGTAGTTAATGACTTTAAGTATTTTGCAGAAGTGAATTCTATATTTCTTGTCCATTTGGCAGAAAATAGATTATTATTTCCACCGTGAACTAAAGAAGTGAGAGAATTATCCCAAGCCGTATTTGAATTAACATCAAAATATAATGAATCATAACTTTGATCAAGTAATCTCAAGCTATCTCTATCACCACATCTATCAGGATTGAAATAGATAAATTTTGACCCCAATCCACCCCAACTGTACTTGATATTCTTTATTACATCTAAAGTGCTTGATGAAATATTGTCTCCATCAGAAACCACAAACATAACAGGGATGAATGATTTAGCCCATTTATCAAGCATATATTCTGAGGCGCTTGAGTTTGATGGAATTGTGTCTATTGTCCCATCCCAATCTTCTCTCAAATTCAAAACAACTTCATCTGTTGAGCTTATAGGTGTTGAAAAAGATACCTGTCCAGTTGTTGGTAAAATGGTATATCCTGAACTTAATACAATATCATTCTTTACAACTTCAGCATATGGATAAAGTGAAGCTGTCCATGTGAAAGTATTAGAATCATCAACAGAAAATGTTAGTGTAGTGCCAGTGCTTGATCCTGTTTTAGGACTTAATGTAACTTGCAATCCACTTAATGTTTTGTATTTGTCTTTGATGTCAGATAATCTAAGAAGATTGTTCTCTGCTAAATAATCTCTTATTATTGTGAGTCTAGCTTCATTAACAGAAGAAGAAGTTGTTTCGTATAAATCCTTAACTGATTGTTTTTCTAAACCAGTGGAAGCTATATTTATTGCACTAAATAATTCAGACTTCGTGCCTTCTAAACGTAAATTTGAAATTGCGTTTGTGATTGCTGTTCCTGATCCTGTAAAACCTGTTGAACTTAAATGCTTGAGTGATGTTCCAAATGACCATAAATCATATAGATTGAAATCATTGCTATAAGTATCACCAGGACTTGTGTATGAATCAACGATCTTTCTAGTTCGAGAAGTTAATGTATCTAAAATGCTGTTGAATTTTGTCTTATAATCATTATCTGAAAGTAATTTTGACATTGATTGAGAATCATCAAAAACAATTGGAGAAACAAACTTAGAATCAAGTTTTAGATAACCATCATCATTTACGATTAATCCAGAATAATCTCCAAGTTCCCAATTAACTTCTGTGTTGTCATTGTTTCCGATAACATTGATAGTTTCAGTTGGTGCAAAATTATTATCATAATGAACTTTGAAGAAGAAATCAAAACTTGTATTTATTCCGCTCCAAGTGATGTCATTAGCACTATATAAAGATTTACCAGAAGTGTATGGATTTGCAAATGAAGATTTTTTCCATCTAAATAATGGAACTGCACTTGTCACTTCCTTGATTACTAAAGCTAAATTTGAAGCTCCAGTTCCGGGTATGTCTAATGAGCTAGATAATAGGAAAGATGTAAATCCACTTGTATTTATTCCAGATGAAACAATTGCACTTGATGAAGCTAATTGGGTGTCAGGGTATCCATTTGCATCAAGTGAATATACATAAGCTGTAAGTGTATTATTAGATAATGCACTGTTATAGCTTGATGAAGAAAGTGTATCTTGTGGTCTAATAGTTATATAAGCTGAAACTTTATCAATTGTACTAGCTGTTGACGATGTGGTAAATGATTGTGCTAAATAACCTGTAGAGCCAACATCACTAGGAATAAATCTTTCATCTAAAGTTGGAATACTAGCAAATGTCACTGGCGATAAAGAATCATCAGTATTTGTGCCCGTTCTGTACCAATTGTCACCATCATCAATTGTGTACCAAATTCCATTATCAGTAAATGCTAATAAAACATTCTGAGTGATTGAATTAAAAGTAGATTCAAAAACTTTAAGGTCATAAACACATACTGGATAGCTGCCAATATTCTGGGTTTTGTAGAAATTATTACCTTCGTTTACAGATCTATAAACACCATTATCAGTACCAATATAAATTTTTGACTTTCCAGGTGTAAGACCAATACCAGCATCAGTATCAATTGCGTAACTATAGCAATTTCTACCACGTAAATACCTTTCTTCTACTATAAAATCACTTGAGTTTACATCTTCAGGATAACAATATTTCCAATTCTTTACTTTTAATATTCCATCGTCTGTGAGAATAAATAATGAATTTGCAAGTAATGGCCTTGCTGGTACTGATGGGATGCTGTAAGGAACAAAACTCTTATAGAATGTTGTTACACCATCAGGATTTCCAGAAGCAAACATTTTTCTAGATTGCAAGAAAGATGAGAATGTAGATGTTTGATTTGTTTTGACTAAAGTAAAGTATCCATCGTCACCACATGCATGCAAAACATTTTTAGTGCCAAGAACCCCATTGACCACTTTATTGTAAGAATCTAAAAATAAACCATTGATTGACTTACCTTGAGAAATTTTCAAGTAATCAGATTTAAATATTTTTTGCGCAGTGGTTAAATGCACTGATAAACCGTTTGAACTAGCATAAGCCTCAAACAATTCTCCATCTAAAAAGCCAGTGAGGAAATCATTCTGCTTATGTTCAAAAGAGCTTTGTTTGACCCAAGAATTATTTACAAGCTTCCATAACCCATTTGAAGTCCCAGCAAGCAATTCAAGAGAAGCATTATATTTTAGATAATTAACATCATATCCAATATCTAATTTATTTTCTAATGTCCAGTATCCAGAATCATATTTCCAAACACCTTTATTAGTTGCTATTCTTGAACCTGTGCCTGTTTTATTAATATCAGAAGAGCTTTTAATCAACACTGGATCAATTTCAATATCAAGTGAAGATGGCACTAATTGCGTTCTATTTTTATAATCAGAATTTGTTGAATCAAATAATGAATCAGTGATAAAATTTTGAACTCTGATAGTTTCTTTCAAACCTCTAGTATCAGTTTGTGTGATGACTGGAGAAGCCCAATCAAATACCGTAGAGATGCCTGACTTTATTTTATTTGATAAATTTAGTATATTTGATGCTTCATTTGATGATTGATAATAACTTGTTTGAGCATGAGCAAAATATAAATCATCTTCCAAATTTGACAACACATCGTCGTTAACTTTGTGTATTAATGATCCTGCTGAGAATACAGATTTAAGTTCATAATGCAATGTAACTTCAATTGGATAAACACTATTATCAATTGACTTAATGTAAACAATTTCAGAATTATTTGTTTGATTCTTAAGTAGTAAGAATTTAGTATCAGTTGAAATCTGATTATTTACATAAATTACAGAATCTCCACCACTTACAGAATTTACCAAAACAGAAATTGGATTGTATGATTTAGCTAACGGCTGGAAGATAGCACTATGAGGTTTTGTTCCATAATCGTTGTTAGCATTGTCTTTGGAAATTGTTAGGGTCACATTATCAAAATTATCTTTTCCAACAGACTTTGTGAATGTAACAACGCCATCAGATGAATTTGTATAGAAAGGTATTTGAGTTGGCAAATCATTTATATATGCCATAACTCTCGTCTTCTCGTTATTTGGTATATTATTTACAGGATACCAAGGGTTAGTGGTAAATTTGGTAAATGAGTTTTCAAAGAATAATTGTTGACCCGGCACATAACTTGTTCCAATATTAACAATCTGATATTGATCATTTATGGAAAACTGAGTGATAGGTTGATAGTCTTTATTGAATACAGTAAAGTCAACATCATTATTTGAAAATAAATTATTACTTCTAACCCATTTATAATTTGTTGAACTTAATGCAGATGGGCTATTCGATATATCCCAGAGTAGATTAGTTGCAATGAATAATCCATAATTTGTGGCAGCGATTGTCTTCCCGTAATTAGTCTCATCATCATAAGAATAAATTGACTGCACAGAACCTTGATTATTACCTTCCCAATAAAGTTCTTCATATGTTGTATTATCTCCACTTTGCTTTACATCAATAACACGAGCTATACCATTACTGTGACCAATTAAGTACTCATTCCCGCTTGATGTTTTATACTTTCTTTGACTAACGCAATTTATTATTGATGAAGAAGCTGAACCTACAGGGGTTGAATTTTGATAAATCTTGAGTATATATGGATAGTAATTTAAAGCAGTAGATCCAAAGCTAACAGAATTTACAGATGGATCAAAATACCATATGCTTTGTTGATTTTTAGTTCCATTAATAATACTTAGTTTTGAATTTGCTGTTGTTCCAACATTAGTAACTCTAGTAAGCTCCCAGTTTGCGCTTGCTGAACCTAAAGTACTAACGTAATAAACTCCATTCTCTTTTTTGTCTGTTTGATTTTTTACCAAGACTGTTTGAGAACTTCCAAATGATGAATAAATATAATCATCAGCTGTAAATGCTGATTTTGATAATGATATTACATATGAAGTATTGGCAATTGAGGCACCAGAGTAGGCTTGTGATAGATTTATTTTATTGTCAGCTTCAATTGTTGATATAGCATACCATTGAGAAACAGTGGCTTGAGATGTCGCCCCAATTCCGATACTTACAGCAATTCCAACATAATCTGTAAATTTAGTAAGGTTTCCATTGATTACTGTTGTTGAGCTAATTGCGCTAGCTGTTCCTAATCCTTGCTCTTCATAAGGATAGTATGTAAGTGTGTGCGGTGAGCTTAC
>JACCDQ011601351.1_pt1 | contig 21904 bp, 14 predicted proteins | sample 7446031 | NCBI WGS metagenome assembly JACCDQ01 (sample SAMN15323442, study PRJNA562643) | freshwater metagenome | isolation source: river surface water | place: USA:Blue River Watershed | collected 2017-08-17
ATAGGAGTAGTGTTCACCTCTTCCCATCTCGAACAGAGCAGTTAAGCCTACTACCGTTGATGATACTGCAATCAAATGCGGGAAAGTAAAAAAGCTCCAGAATATTAACAAATACCAGACAAAGGGTCACTAATCCAGTGACCCTTTTTGGTGTTTGGAAAAAATGATACTTCTGAACAAAACAACTTTTTTAAATAATATCTAATAACCCTTACACAAGCCAATAGACTTGTGTTTTTTTATGAAATAATAAAAAATATTTTACGAAAATATTTTTTGAATCAAAGATATAATTGTATTTTCGCACTAAAATTAAATAACAGAACAGTACAGAACAGTTGTGTTTAATATATACTTTTATAAAAAGTACTCTTGAATTATATTTTATCCTCAATTACTGTATCTTTCTATTTATTCATAATAGACTTAACAATAAACTACTCATAAAGGCAATGGCAAACATAACATTAGGCGACAAAGAATATTTTGCTGGCATTGGCAAAATTCAGTTTGAAGGAAGAGAATCTGATAATCCACTGGCTTTCAAGTGGTATGATGAAAATAGAGTAATTGCAGGCAAAACAATGAAAGAGCATTTGCGTTTTGCAATAGCTTATTGGCATACATTCTGCGGTCAGGGCTCAGACCCATTTGGTCCTGGTACGCAACGTTTTCCTTGGGACGTAAAGCAAGATGCCATTGGTAAAGCAAAAGATAAAATGGATGCCGCTTTTGAATTTTTTACCAAAATAGGTGCGCCTTATTATTGCTTTCATGATATTGATTTAGTAGATGAAGGAAGTTCGTTGAGCGAGTATGAACACAATTTGCAAAGCATTGTAGATTATGCCAAAGCCAAGCAAGCGGCATCAGGTGTAAAGCTTTTGTGGGGTACTGCCAACGTGTTTTCAAATCCTCGTTATATGAACGGTGCTTCTACCAATCCTGATTTTGCAGTATTGGCTCATGCAGGCACACAAGTAAAAAATGCCATTGATGCGACTATTGCTTTGGGTGGTGAAAATTATGTATTCTGGGGTGGACGTGAAGGCTATATGACTTTGCTCAACACCAATATGAAAAAAGAGCTGGAACACATGGGGCGTTTCTTGACAATTGCCCGTGATTATGCTCGTAAAAATGGCTTTACTGGTAAGTTTTTTATTGAACCAAAACCATGCGAACCAACCAAACACCAATACGATTACGATTCGGCAACGGTAATAGGTTTCTTGAAAGAATATGGTTTAGAAAATGACTTTATGTTGAACCTCGAAGTAAACCACGCTACCTTGGCTGGTCATACTTTCCAACATGAATTACAAGTGGCAGTTGATGCTGGTTTGTTAGGAAGTATTGATGCTAACCGTGGTGACTACCAAAACGGATGGGATACAGACCAGTTCCCTAATAGCTTGAATGAATTGACAGAATCTATGTTGATTATTTTAGAAGCAGGCGGTTTTAATTACGGAGGTATCAACTTCGATGCGAAAATTCGTAGAAACTCTACCGATTTGGAAGATATTTTCTATGCACACATCGGTGGGATGGACAATTTTGCTAGAGCATTGGTTATTGCCGACAATATTTTGACTAAATCGTCGTACAAAAAAATCAGAGCAGAGCGTTATGCTTCGTTTGATTCAGGCAAAGGAGCAGCTTATGAAGCTGGAGAGTTGACGCTTGAAGATTTGCGTAGCTATGCTTTTGAAGTAGGCGAGCCAGCCAGAACAAGCGGCAAACAAGAATTACTTGAAAATATCATCAATCAATACATCTAAGATCGTTCTTAGTTAGAGAATAGACTGTCGGAAAGGTTGGCGTTTTTATGCCAACCTTTTTTTTATAAGCTTCCTCTTACAATCAACGAACAAGGGCTTGCAATTTTACCTTTTTGGCGATTATGCACCATACGCCCTGCCAATTTACCCATTTTGATAAAATCATTAGAGATAGTTGTGATACCATCTTCGGCCAGAATTTGCTTAATTGGCGTGTCATCGTAAGACAAAAGACCAATATCTTGTCCTAGTTTCAGTCCTTTTTTATTGACATAATTAATAAAGCGAATGATGTCATTTTCGAGAAAAAGAATATAGGCATGGTCTGGCTCAATAATGTCTATGTCGAGATTATCCACAATTCTAGCTGGAATATTGTACTCTTGTGTAAACCTCTTAAAACCTTTAATGATGCCATTGGGCGTATATTGAAAATTGTTTTTACTCAAAAAAATGGTCATTCCCTTATATTTTTTAAGTAAATGCTGTGCTTCTTGAAGACCGAAATAAATATTTTTCTCAAAATCTTGGTATAATATAGCATACTCTTCGTCGAATTGTTCTATATCAATATCAAGAATCAACAATTTATCTTTAGGAATTTGTTTTACGATAGCCGATACATCTTCATTAAAATGTGGCATAATGATATAGAAATTGTAATTACCTATATTGTTGATAAGTACATTTTCAAATACTTTTAGGTCGTGATAATGGAAGAAAATATTAATAGATACCTTATCGCCTAGAGCCTCTTTCAGTGCATGAAAAAGCACCTCTTTGTAGGGGTTCATGGCATCGAATAATACAAAAATGTGCATGGTTGTTTGTACATCTGTAGAAGCCACATAGTACCCTTTTCCATGCTGGGCCGCCACAATTCCCCTTTCTCTTAGCTCTTCGTAAGCCCTAATGATAGTCATACGAGCCACCCCTAGCGACTGTGTGATTTCATTGATAGTAGGCAGTTGGTCGCCACGTTGAAGCGTACCATTTTGAATTTTTTCAATGATATCGTCAATTAGTTGCTGGTATTTGGGTTTTTGAGCGTTTGGTTCTATTTGTAGCGATTTTCCCATAGATAAAAAACAGTTGCTATACTGTTTATAATAAAATAATACGGTACAAGTTAACAAGGAATTTGCGGATATGAAAACCGTATAGTGTATCAGCTAGAGCATAAAATGCAAATATGCTTAAAAACTTTGAAGAAAAATAAAGTAAATAACTTTTTTATAAAAAAACTCAGAAAAACTTGCATGAAAAAAATATTATAATCAAATTTACTCCGTAGAACAGTACAGAACAGGCTTGCTATTGCATTATTTTGATACAATAAGTTCTTTAAAACGTAATACGCAGTGTTTTTATTGTACTATTCTAATTTTTTTTATTTTGAGTACAAAAGTTAAAAATTGTTAAAAATGTCTAACCATAAAAGAAAGGAGGCGATGTTGCAGTAACCCTAGAAACGCTAAAATCCCAAGTATTCAATCAGTTCATTATTATCCAAAAAACCAATTATATGAAAAACAAATTACTCAATTATGTCATGCATGTATGTGCAGTGGCAGCAATACTACTATACAGTGTTGCGTCGTATGCACAAGACAAAAGATTAACAGGTAAGGTGGTTGGAGCAGACAACCAAGGTATTCCGGGTGTAAGTATTGTAATTAAAGGTACTCGCACAGGTACAACTTCAGATGCAAGTGGTAACTTCGCTATCAATTCAAAATCTCCCAATGATGTTTTAGTAATCTCAGCGGTAGGCTACAAAGCCAAAGAAGTAAAAGTAGGTTCTCAGTCTTCTATCTCGGTTAGTCTTGACGACGACGTTTCGGCATTAGATGAAGTAATCGTAACAGGTTACGCTACAACCAACAAAAAAGAATCGACTGCTGCGGTTTCAACAGTAAAAGCAAAAGACTTAAAGGCTATCCCTTCTGGTAACGTAGAGCAACAATTGCAAGGTCGTGTATCAGGTTTGACAGTAATTACCAACGGTCAGCCAGGTACTGCTTCTATCATCCGTGTACGTGGCTTTGGTTCAATTGGTCCACAAGGTTCAAACGACCCATTATACGTTGTGGATGGAGTACCTGTAGCTAGTATTGACTTCTTGGCACCAGATGACATCGAAACAACAACCGTATTGAAAGATGCTGCCGCTGCTTCTATTTATGGCGCTCGTGCTGCCAACGGTGTGATTGTTTACACTACAAGAAAAGGAACAAAAAGAGCCAAAAAATTAGAGGTAAACTATGATGGTTTGTATGGTTTTACAGACCCTAACGTAGCAGGTGCTCCTAAAATGTTAACTCCTCAAGAGCAAGCAGATTGGACACACGTAGCTTATCGTAACAACGCATCCGCTAACGGAACAGCCGTGGCCTATACTCACCCTCAATATGGTACAAGTGCTCAGGCTACATTGCCAGATTACCTTCATGCAAATGGTGTAAACGGTGTACGTGGATCAGTTGATGTAGCAGCTATTAGAGCTGCCGCCGCAGCCAAGCCAGGTGAAGTGTTTTTAATTAAACCAAACGTAGCTGGAACAAACTGGTACAAAGAGATTACACGTTCAGCACCTATCCAAAGACACAATTTAGGTTTTAGCGGTGGTACTGAAAATAGCCGTTATTATTTCGGTTTGGGTGCTCAAATTCAAGATGGTATCTTGCTTTCAAACAGCTTCAAGCGTTATTCATTCCGTGCCAACTCTGAGTTTGATTTGTCGAAAAAAGTAAGAATTGGAGAGAACATTCAGTTGACTTACCGTTCGGTAACGGGACAAGCTGGAGGAAACAACGGTTTAGGTATTGCAGATGCTGAATCGGAGTTGTTGGCTGCTTATCGTATGCCTACAATTATTCCTGTATATGATGAATTGGGTAGCTTTGCCTCTACAAAAGCAGCAGGTTTTAACAACCCTCGTAACCCTGTAAGACGTTTGTTGTTGAATAACGGAAACGACGGAAACTTTAATGTAAATGCTTTCGGTAACGTTTACATTGAGTATGATCCAATTGAGAATTTGACATTACGTTCTAGTATTGGTGGACAATACAATAGCTCATTCTTCAAAGACTATAACTATAAGTATTTAGGTGATTCAGAGCCTGAAGCCTCAAACACTTTTGCCGAAGGGGGTGGGTATAATTTCTCTTGGGTATTAACAAACACGGCAACTTACAAACTTAAAGTGAAAAAACACAGTGTAACACTTTTTGGAGGTATCGAAGCGTTGAATACAGGTGTAGGTAGATTTATCAGTGGTTCTGGTTTAAATCCATTCTCAATGGACTTAGATTATGTAAACTTAGCCGTTGTACAAACTCCACAAGTAAACAGTGCTTTATTTAGCGGTGTAAACTTCTATTCATTGTTCTCTAAAGTTGATTACAGCTTTAATGATAAATACTATGTTACTGCTGTAGTTCGTCGTGATGGTTCATCTCGTTTTGGTGCAAACAACCGCTCTGGTGTATTCCCTGCATTTTCTGCTGCTTGGCGTGTGACAAGCGAAGATTTTATGAAAGACATTCCTTTCATTTCTGATTTGAAAATTCGTGGTGGTTGGGGACAAATGGGTAACTCAAACCCTGTTGATCCAAATAACCAATATTCTTTGTTTGCTGCCGCTAGAGGTACTTCATTCTATCCTATCACTGGTACCAACAACGGTGCAACAGAAGGTTATTACCGCTCTCGTATCGGAAACCCTGATGCAAAATGGGAAACTTCAACTACAACTAATATTGGTTTCGATGCAACTTTGCTGAATGGCAAATTTGAAGTTGTACTTGATATTTGGAGAAAAGACACCAAAGACTTGTTGTTCCAAGTACCGCTTGCAGGGGTTGTAGGTACGTCGGCTTCGGCGCCATCAGTAAATATTGCTAGTATGCGTAACGAAGGTATCGACTTCCAAGTAATTAATAAGGGTAAATTAACTTCTGATTTGAAATACGATTTGACATTCAATGCGTCATTCTTGCGCAATGAAATCACTTCATTAGCACCAAATGTTACGTATTTCAACGGAAACACTTACCGTGGTATCACACCAATTCGTAACGAAGTAGGCAAAGGCATCTCGTCTTTCTATGGCTATAAAGTGATTGGATACTTTAACTCGGCTAGTGAGGTAGCTGCAGCTAAACAAGCTGGTGCTGCTATAGGTCGCTTCAAATATGCCGATGTAAACGGTGATGGCTCTATTACACCAGATGATAGAACGTCTATCGGTAGTCCAATTCCTACTTTCACAGGTGGTATCAATATCGGTTTGAGCTATAAAAACTTCGACTTCTCTACTTATATCTATACTTCTTTGGGTAACGATATTTTCAATATGTCGAAATGGTTTACTGATTTCTTTGGTACATTTGAAGGCTCTGGTAAAGGTATAAGAGCAAAAGATTCTTGGACTCCTGCCTTGGGTGATAATGCTAAAGCTCCAATCTGGGAAAGTGCTTCAAATATCTCAACCAGTGGTGCTGAAAACTCTTGGTATGTTGAAAATGGAGGCTACCTAAGAATGCAAAACATCTCTATTGGCTACACTATGCCAAGCAAGATGTTGACAAAAGTAGGCTTGTCGAAAGCTAGAATTAGTCTTTCTGCCAACAACATCTTTACTATCACTAAATACTCTGGCTTAGACCCAGGCGTAGGTGGTGCTGTAGATACAAACTTCGGTATTGACGTAGGTAACTACCCAGTAACTCGTAGCTTCAACCTTGGTTTAAATTTAGCTTTCTAAAATAGATTGCCGATTTATCAAATGAAGATGTTTAATTTTTAAATTGAAAATCATTTATGAAAAAATACATAAATTTTAAAAAAGCAGCTGTTGCAATAGCTCTAGCATCTGCGGTGGTTTCATGTAATGAAGATAAATTCTTGACCGTGAATCCAACAGGCTCATTAGCACAAGCACAGTTGGTTAGTAAAGCTGGGGTTGAAGGTACCTTGATTGGTGCTTACTCTATGCTTGGTGCAAAAGGTTATTCTCGTTTTGCTGGCCCCAATAACTGGGTGTTTGGTAGTATTCTAGGGGGAGATGCCAATAAAGGAACCGATGCTGGTGACTACACGGCTATCAACCCTATCCAAAGATACGAAGCCAGTCCTGTCGATGGCGACATCAACAGTGCCTGGAACGCAAAGTATGAGGGTATCAGCCGTGCCAATAACGTAATTCGTTTGGCGAATGCTTCTACTGCTTTGACTGCCGATGATAAGAAAAGAATTATCAACGAAGCAAAATTCTTGAGAGGACATTTCTATTTTGAATTGAAGAAAATTTTCAATAGCGTTCCGTATATCGACGAAACAGTGGATTATGGTACTGGTATTGATAAAATAGCAAATTCACCTGATTTCTGGGGTAAAATAGAAGCAGATTTTAAAGCTGCTTATGACAACCTCCCTGAAACAATGGCTGACCCTGGTCGTGCTAACAAATGGGCTGCTGCGGCATATTTGGGCAAAACGTATTTATTCCAAAAGAAATATGCTGAAGCTAAAGCTATTTTCGATTTAGTTATTGCTAATGGTAAAACAGCAAATGGTCAGAAATATAAGCTGTTAGATAAGTATGCTGATGTATTCAATGCTGAGTATGACAATCACGCTGAGTCTGTTTTTGCAGTACAGTCGTCTATGAACACAGGTAGTACTAACAACTCGAACGCTTGGGATGACTTGAATTACCCATACAACACTGGTGCGAGTGGCCCTGGTAACTGCTGTGGTTTCTTCCAACCTAGTTTCTCTTTGGTCAACTCTTTCCGTACAGATGCAAATGGATTACCTTTGTTGGATGGTTCTTATAACACTGGTGCCAACCAAGTAAAACACGATTACAAAATTGAGGCTTCTGCTGCTTTCACTCCTGATGCAGGTAATCTTGACCCTCGCTTAGACCACTCGGTGGGTCGTCGTGGTATCCCATACTTGGATTGGCAAGATCATCCAGGTAAAGCATGGATTCGTGACCAAACTTATGCTGGACCATATTCTCCTAAAAAATATGTGTATTACAAAACACAGGAAAATACATTGACTGATGGTAGCTCTTGGACTCGTGGCTATGCTACAATGAACTACACTATCATCCGTTTTGCTGATGTATTGTTGATGGCTGCCGAAGCAGAAGTTGAGTTGGGTAACTTAGAAAAAGGTCGTGAGTATGTAAACCTTGTAAGAGCTCGTGCTGCCAATACAGCAGGTTGGGTAACTAAAGGTGGAACTCCAGCGGCAAACTACGTGATTAATACTTATTCAACTCCATGGACAAACCAAGCTACAGCTCGTGCAGCAGTAAGATTCGAGCGTAAACTTGAGCTTTCGGGCGAAGGACACCGTTTCTTCGACTTGGTACGTTGGGGCGTTGCCGCTACTGAGTTGAACGCTTATTTGACTTACGAAAGCCAATTCTTAGTGACAATGTTTGGTGGTGCTAAATTTACGGCTGGTAAAACTGAATACTTGCCAATTCCTCAAACGCAAATTGATATTCAAGGTAAAGACATCTTGAAACAAAATGCAGGATACTAGGATTTAACCAAGTTTTTGTGTAAATATTAAAGAGATGGTATATATTGCCATCTCTTTTTTTATAAAACCAACCTTTTTTCCGTATGAAAAAAATACTGAGTCTTTCTTTATTTTTATATGTATTAATCAATCTTTTTTCTTGTGTAGGCGATGGTACGATGTTTACCCAGCTTCCTACCGAAGATACAGGTATTAATTTTATCAATAAAATTACAGAAAGCGACACAATGAATGTACTAACCTTCGAATATATCAATAATGGAGGAGGGGTTGCTGTAGGTGATTTTAACAATGATAGTTTGCCTGATGTATATTTTACGGCTAATCAGGTGAGTAATAAATTATTCCTGAACAAAGGTGATTTTAAGTTTGAAGATGTAACAACGCAAGCAGGAGTTGACGGACAAAAAAAATGGTGCTCGGGCGTAGCTATTGTGGATATAAATAACGACCAAAAACTCGATATTTATGTATGTGCTACAGCCAAAAAATCGGCACAAGAAAGAGCTAATTTGCTCTATGTAAACCAAGGTGTCGATAAAAATAATGTGCCTATTTTTAAAGAAATGGCCCAAGAATATGGTATCGCCGATACAACACATTCGACTAATGCAGCTTTTTTTGATTACGACAACGACGGAGATTTAGATTTGTATGTGCTGGTAAACGAAATGGATGATACCCGTTTCCCGAATAAATACCACGAAAAAATTAAAGACGGCTCTTCTAAAAGAACCGATAAATTGTATAGAAACGATTGGAACAAATCGTTGAATCATGCCGTATTTACGGATGTTTCAAAACAGGCTGGTATCTTGATTGAAGGCTATGGTCTAGGCTTAAATATTACCGACATCAACCGTGATGGCTGGAAAGATATTTATGTAACAAACGACTATCTGACCAACGATTTACTCTATATTAATAACCACGACGGCACATTTACCGACCAAGCCGACAAGTACTTTAAGCACACATCGTATTCGGCGATGGGTAATGATGTAAACGATATTAATAATGACGGTATGGTCGATATTATCGCCCTTGATATGATGCCCGAAACGAACTTTCGGAAGAAAATGATGACTCCTGCCAACAATTATGTGACGTATCAAAACAACGAACAATATGGCTATGGCTACCAATATCCACGAAATACTTTACAGGTAAACCAAGGTATCGACCCAACTACAGGGATTCCAACGTTTAGCGAGGTGGGTTTGCTGGCTGGGATTGCCGAAACAGATTGGAGTTGGACTCCGCTCGTAACCGATTTCGATAATGATGGCTTGCGTGATGTGATTATTACAAATGGTTTTCCGAGAGATGTAACCGACCAAGATTTTATTGCATACCGTGCTTCTATGTCGAATCTCATGACAAAAATGATGATGCTGGATTCTATTCCTTCGGTGAAAATTAAAAATTTTGCCTATAAAAATAAAGGAAATCTAGCCTTCGACGACGTAACAGAAGCATGGGGAATTACAGAGCCTACTTTCTCTAATGGTGCTGCTTACGCCGATTTTGACCGTGACGGCGACCTTGATTACGTAGTCAATAATATCAATGGCTTTGCTTCGGTATATAAAAATAACCAAATTGAACAGCAACCACAGTCGGCTAATTTCTTGAGAATACAATGCCAAGGTACAAAAGACAATGTACTAGGCTTTGGTACATGGCTCGAATTGACATTGCCTGATGGCACGAAGCAAGTGTATGAAAATTCGCCTTATCGAGGCTATTTGTCGAGTGTAGAAACCATTGCTCATTTTGGCTTAGGCAAAACCCAAGTTGTACCAGAAGTAAAGGTTATTTGGCCCGATGGCAAAGGTGAAATTTTAAAAAATGTGCGAGCCAATCAGCTTTTAGTGGTAAAATATGCCAATGCCCAAACGTTGCCCACATCAGCTAATACGGGTACGCAAGAGGCTCTTTTGAAAGATGTTTCTAGCCTTGTACAAGCCGATTTTATACACCAAGAACTTGATATTATCGACTTTAATGTTCAAAAATTGATGCCACATAAATTCTCGCAATTTGGACCAGCGTTGGCTGTTGGCGATGTCAATGGCGATGGGCTAGAAGATATTTTTGTGGGTGGGGCAAATCAATATAAAGGTAAATTTTTACTCCAAAATACCGACGGTAAATTTGCTGTAGCCGACCTGTTGCCTGGCAAAGATGGAACTGAAAAAAGCTATGAAGATATGGGTGTGCTGTTGTTTGATGCCGAAGGAGATAACGACCTAGACTTGTATTTGGTGAGTGGTAGCTATGAGTTTCCGGCCAATATGCCTAATTACCAAGACCATTTCTTTGTGAACGATGGTAAAGGGCATTTCCAAGCCGCAGACCAAGCCTTGCCCGCACTCAACAGCAGTGGCTCTTGTGTGAAAGCAGCCGATTATGATAAAGATGGAGATTTGGATTTGTTTGTGGGCGGACGTGTAGAGCCAGGGGCGTATCCGAAAGCCATAGACAGCTATATCCTGAGAAATGAAGCTCCTGCCCTGAAATTTACCAACGTTACGGCACAGGTTGCTCCGCAATTGAAAGAAATCGGACTTGTATGCGATGCTGTATGGACAGACTATGACAACGATGGTTGGCTCGATTTGGCTTTGGTTGGAGAATATATGCCGATTACATTTTTGAAAAATACCCAAGGAAAATTGAAGGCCACGACCGAAGAAAATGGCTTGGCTTCGTACAAAGGTTGGTGGAATAGCCTTGCTTCGGGCGATTTTGATAACGATGGTGATACCGATTATATCGCTGGAAATATCGGCTTAAATACCCTAAATCGTGCCTCAGAAACCATGCCTGTGAGTGTTTATGCGAAAGATTTTAACAACGATGGCAATTTCGATGCTATCCCAACGGTGTATTTTAAAGACTTAGACGGACAAAGAAAGGAGTTCCCTTTCAATACTCGTGACGATTTAGCCAAGCAGTTTATTCAAACTCGTCAACGTTTTGATTCGTATAACAAATTTGCTCGTGCTACCATCAACGAAGTGTTGAAGCCCGAAGAGTTACAAGATGCCTTAGTACTGCGTGCTACTTGGATGAAAACAAGCTACCTAGAAAACCAAGGAAATGGTCAATTTAAAGTAAAAGAGTTGCCTATTCAGACACAATTTACGCCTATCCTGGGTATTGTAGTACAAGACTTCGACCAAGATGGTAATTTGGATGCACTCCTCACGGGCAACGATTATGGAGCAGAGCTAACAATCGGAAGAATGGACGCGGGCAAAGGTATTATGCTCAAAGGTAATGGCAAAGGAAGTTTTACAAGCCTTTCTTTACAACAAAGTGGCTACTGCGTACAAGGCGATAGCAAAGCCCTGATAAGCCTTACAACGGCAAAAGGAAAATTGTTGACTATTACTTCACAAAATAGAGATAAACTACGCTTTTTTGAAACTAATTTACCGTATAAATCCATTCCATTGGCTAAAACAGAAACAACTGTTTTAATACATTTGAAAAATGGACAAACTCGTAAAGAAGAAATAGGCTTTGGCTCGTCGTTTTTGTCACAATCGGCACATGATGTATTTGTCGATAAACAAGTGGTAGCGGCGGAAGCGATTGACAGTAAAGGTAAAAAACGAAAATTATTGTAGTGTTATAAAAGAAAAACCAGAGGTCAATCCTCTGGTTTTTTTGTGTTGACCATAGTCAGATGCACACGTTTATTTCTTACAAATTAGTCAAATCAAAACTTTCCATAAAAGCAGTTGTGAATTGACCAGATTTGAAGCCTTCGTCGTCCATTAATTTAATATGGAAAGGAATTGTTGTTTTGATACCATCAATCACAAATTCTTGTAAAGCACGTTTCATACGCAACAATACTTCTTCTCTACTTTGACCCGAAACAATCACTTTAGCAATCATTGAATCGTAGTTTGGCGGAATCGTATAACCGGCATACACATGGCTATCAATACGCACCCCATGACCACCCGGCAAATGTAAGTTGGTGATTTTGCCTGGCGAAGGTCTAAAACCATTGGCTGGGTCTTCGGCATTGATACGGCATTCTAAAGCATACAGTTTTGGTGTATAATTTTGACCAGAAATGGCTACACCAGCCGCTACTTTAATTTGCTCTTTAATCAAATCGAAATCGGTAACTTCTTCCGTAATAGGGTGTTCTACCTGAATACGAGTATTCATTTCCATGAAGTAGAAATCCCCGTGCTTATCAACCAAAAACTCAATTGTACCAGCACCTTCATACTTGATAGCCGATGCACCTTTGATGGCCGCTTCGCCCATTTTAGCACGCAATTCGGGCGTTAGTGCAGGTGAAGGTGTCTCTTCACAAAGCTTTTGGTGACGACGTTGAATAGAACAATCTCTTTCCGATAAATGGGCAACAGTACCGTATTGGTCGCCCACGATTTGGATTTCGATATGGCGAGGCTCTTCTACGAACTTTTCCATATAAATACCGTCGTTACCAAAGGCTGCCGAAGCTTCCATTTTGGCATCGTTCCAAAGCTTTTCAAGTTCGCCTTCATGACGAATGATACGCATCCCACGACCACCACCACCGGCTGTAGCCTTGATGATAACAGGGTATTTTATTTCACTGGCAATTTTCTTGGCTTCCTCTACATTTTCAATCAAGCCCTTAGAACCTGGAATTACGGGTACACCAGCCAATTGCATGGTAGCTTTGGCTGTGGCTTTGTCGCCCATAGCGTTGATTTGCTCGGCAGTAGCACCAATAAACTTGATGCCATATTCTGAACAAATGCGTGAAAACTCGGCATTTTCAGAAAGAAAACCATAGCCTGGGTGAATAGCGTCGGCTCCTGTAACTTCGGCCGCCGAAATAATAGCAGGAATATTCAAATATGATTGGCGGCTGGCTGGAGGGCCAATACATACAGCTTCGTCAGCAAACTTTACGTGTAAGCTCTCACGGTCGGCGGTTGAATACACCGCTACCGTTTTGATGCCCATTTCTTTGCAAGTTCTGATAATACGAAGGGCAATCTCGCCTCTGTTGGCGATAAGTATTTTCTTAAACATTTAGACAGCTAGTTATAAACCAAACTTATTGAAACAATGATGCACGTAGCCTAGCATTTCCACTTGTTTATTGCTCAACTACAAAAAGCGGTTGGTCAAATTCAACTGGTGTGGCATTTTCTACCAATACTTCAACAATACGACCCGAAACCTCAGATTCGATTTCGTTGAATAGTTTCATTGCTTCAATAATACAAACTGTTTTCCCTTTTTTCACTTCTGAGCCAACTTCTACAAATGAAGGCGAGTCTGGACTAGCCGAACGGTAGAATGTACCAATCATTGGCGACTTAATTGTTACACGATTGCTTGCAGCAGGAGCTGGAGCGGCTGCTACAGGAGCAGGGGCTGCCGCAGGTGCTGGAGCAGCTACAGGAGCAGCTACCACTGGAGCAGGGGCTACTACTTGCTGTACAACGGCTGTTTGGGCATGGCGTTTAACAGAAAGCTTTAACTCTGATGTCTCGATATTTACTTCATCAAGATTAGATTGTGCGATAAAATCAAGGAGTTTTTGAATTTCTTTATTTTCCATCGGGATAACAGTTTCTTTGTTAGTTTATGTATAAAATTAAATGTACAGTTTTAGTGGAAAGTAGAAATAAGTACGAATGTAGCGTTATAAAATTTGACGTTGCATAAGTATTAGTGCAAAATTATGAATTATAAATTATGGATTATTTTTCTCATTTTCAGTAACTTATAATTTTATTTAATCAAATTGCAAGTATTTAAAAATGAGAATCATCACTCACTTATTCACTAATTCCGAGTGCTTGTAGGAAGTCAAAAACGCTTATTTCGTAAAGGCTTATTCAAAACTTTATGTATTTGCCTAAAAGCAAAAAATAGCGAAGGCGACCAGCAGGCAACCTTCGCTACTTAAATTTATTTTACTCTTTCTACGTATTCGTAAGTACGGGTATCAACCTTAATTTTCTCGTCGTTTTGGATAAACAAAGGTACAGTGATAGTCGCTCCTGTTTCAACCGTTGCAGGTTTTTTAGGAGAGTTAGCGGTATCACCTTTGATGCCCGGCTCGGTATAAGTTACTACAAGCTCAACAAAAGGAGGCATTTCGCAAGAAATAGGTCGCTCGCTTTCGGCATTAATCAAGATTTCTACTTGCTGACCTTCCTTCATCAAATCAGCCGCTTCAACCATTTCTTTGTTGAGGGTAATTTGATCGAAAGTTTCGTTGTCCATGAATGTATAGCCAAATTCCTCTTCATACAAATATTGAAAAGCACGACGCTCTACACGCACCGGAAAAATATTTACTCCCGAGTTGAATGTATTATCAATTACTTTACCAGTGGTAAGAGATCTTAGTTTAGTTCTTACGAAAGCAGGGCCTTTACCAGGTTTCACATGCAAGAATTCAATGACTGAAAACAAGTCGTTGTTGAATTTAATTACTAATCCGTTTTTAATGTCTGCAGTAGTTGCCATTGTTTGGTTATAGGAAAAGTGTTCGAGAGAATCTTTTCCTTTGCTTAAATTTTAAAATTTACGAATGAGTTTGAGCCGTAAGCCTAAAGCCTTTACGCAACTCGTTACAAAATTACAAAAATGTTTGTTGATGTACTCAAGAAAAAAAGCAGTAAGTATTCCAGTGTCCTATCTTTTATGAGATGATAGCTGAGAATAATTACTGCTTGAGGTATCTAATATGCCCATTTCAAAAATACACTTCCCCAAGTAAAACCGCCTCCGAAGGCTGCTAAAATGAGGTTGTCGCCTTTTTTCAATTGGCTTTCATAATCCCATAAACACAAAGGAATTGTTGCTGCGGTAGTATTGCCATATTTGTGAATATTGAGCATTACTTTTTCTGGCCCAACGCCCATGCGGTTGGCTGTGGCATCAATAATACGCTTATTGGCTTGGTGTGGCACTAAAAACGCCACGTCGTCGCCTGTCAGTTGGTTTCGTTCCATGATTTCTGCCGAAACATCAGCCATCCGAGTAACCGCAAATTTAAAAACCGCTTGGCCTTCTTGATGAATCGTATGCCAACGATTATCAATGGTTTCATGCGTAGGCGGATAAGCACTGCCACCAGCTTTCTGAATCAAATGCGGCGCACCAGCACCATCTGATTTTAGAATAAAATCTTGGATACCCAACTCGTTGTTGCTGGGTTCTAGGAGTACAGCACCAGCACCATCGCCAAACAAAACACAGGTGGTGCGGTCGGTATAGTCAACAATAGCCGACATCTTATCGGCACCCACCACAATCACTTTTTTATATCTTCCTGATTCGATAAACATTGCACCTGTCACAAGTGCATTCAAGAATCCAGAACAAGCCGCAGCTAAATCATAAGAAGCCTTGAACGCAATACCTACTTTCTCACAAATGAGGTTGGCGGTTGCTGGGAAAAAATGGTCAGGCGTAACAGTCGCACAAATCAACAAATCGACTTCTTCTGGCGTAGTATTTGTTTTAGCTAACAAACCCTTTACGGCTTCTGCCCCCATCACTGATGTACCCAAGCCTTCGCCACGCAAAACACGACGTTCTTTAATACCTGTTCGGGTAGTTATCCATTCATCTGTGGTATCAACCATTTTTGCTAAATCGGCGTTACTCAAAACATCCTCTGGCACATACCCGAAAACGCCTGTAATTGCTGCGGTGATCTTTGTCATGATTAAGTAAATATATAGTGAAATGTGGAGGTTAACATATTGGGGGTGTTAGCCCCAACAGATGCGGAAACCATACACCTTGTCACCCTAGGCTTTGAAAGCCTCTTTGATTTTTTCTGTAACTTTCGATTCTACAACCTGAGTGGATAGATGAATCATGTTTTTGATAGCAGTGGCAGAAGAAGCACCGTGGGCAATAATTACGTTGCCATTGACACCTACGATGGGGCTTCCTCCAACGGCTTCATAGTTGGTTTTGGCTAAAAAGTCATTTTCGATGCCTTGAGCTTTGGTGATACCATACAAAGATTCGCCCATTTTGAGCAAAATATTGCCAGTAAAACCATCTGTCACAATTACATCGGCTTTGCCTTTGAAGAAATCTTTTCCTTCAATATTGCCAATAAAATTGATATCGGCATTGTCTTTTAATAGTTTGTGGGCTTGTTGGGCAATGACAGAGCCTTTTTCTGGTTCTTCGCCAATGTTCATAAGACCTACTTTCGGGTTAGCCTCGCCAGTGGTAGCCTTGCAGTACACCGACCCCAATAGCCCAAATTGCTCTAAATGCTCTGGTTTCACATCGGCGTTTGCACCAATGTCGAGCATTACGGCCATTTTGCCATTGGTTTGTGGGGCAAAACCAGCAATAGCAGGGCGTTGTACACCTTCAATTGCCTTGATAGAAAACAATGATCCTACCATCATTGCACCAGTGTTACCTGCCGAACCAAAAGAATCTATTTCACCCATCTTTAAAAGCTTAAACCCAACTCCGATGCTGGAATTGGGTTTAGCTTGTAAAGCTTTAACAGGATGCTCACCCATCTCGATAACATCGTTTGCGTCAACAATCGTGATGTTAGAGCCTGTAAAATGTTGTTTATCAAGAATAGCTTGGATAGCCTCACGCTGACCAATCAAAACGATGGTCGTTCCTTCGGCTAATTCTTTCGCTGCTAATACCGCTCCTTCAACTATTGCTTGTGGGGCAAAGTCGCCACCCATTGCGTCAACTCCTATCTTCATTATGTTATTTTTGTTTGCTCAATTGGTAATTGCAAAAATAGCATTTAATAAAGATGAAAACAGTATTTTTTTGCGTTTTTTACAAAATACGTATATCAAAAGGTGTTTATGTGTTTGATAGTCAGTAGTTTGTGTTCTATATTGTATTCTTGAAAATCTACAAATTAAGCTTGAGGAGCAAAGCCTTCTACAATCATTTTGCCTTTGTAGTAAAGGTTTCCTTCATACACGTGTGCACGGTGACGCAAGTGGATTTCGCCAGTTGTAGCATCAACACTGATAGTTTGAGGTGTTCCGAAATCGTGTGAACGTCTCTTATCTCTGCGAGTTGTCGAATGTCTTCGTTTAGGATGTGCCATTTTTTTATTGCCTTAATTATATGTTACGTAGTGATTGATTGAAACATCCGAAACGGATGTATATAATTTAATTAAAATTATTTCTTAAATTTTTTAATGCCGCCCAGCGTGGGTCTGTAGCATCGTCGGGGCTTTCAGCTTCATTGTCCGCTGGCTCGTCGTCGTCGTCCTCATCTTCTTCTGTGCGTGTTGTGTAAACCAACTCGCCTTCTTCGTCTTCCCAATCAAGGCTTGCCTCGTCGTCGTCGTCCCACAAAGACTCGTCATCATCCTCATCGTCAAAAACTTCGTCGTCTTCCCAATCAAAGTGGTTTTCAAATACGTCGTCTTGCGTTCTGAATTTTGGATGCAATTTTTTAATTGGAATTTCCAAGAAAATAAAGTCAAACAAATCTTGAGCAATATTGATTTGCTGTGTGCCTCTATCAATGAGCATCAACTCATCTGTTATTTCCTCTGTGTGGTCAGCGTATTTTAAGATGATTTTATGCTTTACTTTGATAGGTTCTTCGTACAACTCAAGGCTTTTGTCGCAAGTTAATTCAACCAAGGCATCAATATCATACAACATTTGAATCATCGTCTCCGACTTGTCGAGGGTGACAATGGCCTTGAAATGCCCTTTGCTGATAATATCTTGCTCAAACTGGGCAAAAAAAACATCGTCGCCCTCAAATTCATGCACATATTGCTTGTTATCGAGGCGAAAAATGTCAATCTTGAAGGTATCTAAATAGTTTTTTTTCAATTTTTTACCCGTAAATTATCTAACAAAAAAAGACAATCGTTTAATTTTCAGTGTTTTATCATTTGTTTTCAATAGATATTACACGAAAAGTCTGCAAAATTATAGAGTATTTATGAGAAAGACAAATCTTTCGTGAGAATAGTTTGGAAGAAAGCCTCTTTAGGTAATTGTCAGGTTGTGAAATACTTAGGCATTCAAAGCCCGACGACCTCATTTCTTTGGGGCTGGGCAGGCTAAAATTTTGAATCACTTTTTATTTTCACGACCTTTGTTGACATGAAAAAGCTGATGTATCATAATTCTTTTTTCTTGTTGGCGTGTGGCTTGGCTTGGTTGCTTGGGCTGTTTTGGGTGCTTTTGCACACCAAGCTCGAACAAATGCAATGGATTAATACACACCGCACAGCTTGGTCTGACGATTTTTTCTGGGGTGCTACGCAACTGGGCGAAGGGTGGTGTTTTGCGGCTGTGATACTGATAGCGGCGGCTTTTTCGTACTACCGTAGTGTGGAGGCACTTGTGGCTTTGGGTATTAGTACGATGCTTTCGCAGGGATTGAAGCATATTTTTGCTACGCCTCGTCCACAATCTTTTTTTGCCGATTTGCCTTATGCTTGGCATTATGTAAAGGGCGTTGAAATACACCTTGCCTATAGTTTTCCGTCGGGGCATACCACTACGGTGTTTTGCATTTGTGCATTGCTGAGTTGTTGGACAAGCCATAAACCGTGGACAGCCCTGCTTGTTGTGCCAGCCTGTATAACGGCTTATTCTCGTTCGTATCTTTTTCAGCATTTTCCTGAAGACCTCCTTGGGGGGGCACTTATGGGTGTTATCAGTGCTTTTTTGGCTTGTTGGCTGGTCGAAAAATACTTTTCTACTGCCTTGAATCGTTGGAAAAAAGTAGGATTTTTCCGTTCTCGTCGGTAGTCGTATCAAGGCAGCAAAGGCTCATTTTTCCTTGTGATAAGATGATTTGACTATAAGTTTGGTCGAGGCGTTTTTGGATTAATGGGAAAAGCCTTATAATTGTTGGTCAAAATTTTTACCTTGTTTAAACGTTTGCTTTATACTCAATACAATTTGTGAAACTATAATCCCAATGATAAAACTTCAACCTGGTAAATATCAAGCTGTTATTCGTAAGATTTGGAAATGGTCGTTCCGTAGTTTTGCCTTCTTGGCTTTGTATATTTTGGCCGTGAATTACAACTTTTTTTGGCTTTTTGGAGGTATGCCTAGTTTACAAGAGCTCGAAAATCCTAAAAGTCAGGTTTCTTCTGTATTAATTGCCGAAGATGGCGTAGAGTTATCTAAATATTTTCGGGAAAACCGCAGCCCTGTCGAGTTTGAAGAACTTTCTCCTAATATCATCAATGCCCTGATGGCCACCGAAGATGCTCGTTTTTCGCAACATTCTGGTATTGATTTGCGGAGTATGTTTCGGGTAATTTTTACCTTCGGAACAGCCGGTGGAGGCAGTACCATTACGCAACAATTAGCCAAAAATTTGTTTAATACCCGTGATGCCGAAGCCGCCGAAGATGGCAAACAATACAAAGGGCTGTTGATGCGTATTCCGAAAATAAGTACGGTTATTGCTAAGACAAAAGAATGGATTTTGGCGATTCGTTTAGAAAGTCGTTATACCAAACAAGAAATCATGAAAATGTACCTCAATGAGGTAGAATTTGGCAACAATACGTATGGCATTCGGGTGGCTTGTAAAACCTATTTTGGCAAAGAAGTAGGCAATGTAAGCCTGAAAGAAGCGGCTATGCTGATAGGAATGTTGCAAAATCCTGATTTGTACGACCCTCGTCGTCGGCCAGAAAAATGTATGGTTCGCCGCAATACGGTACTTACGCAAATGGTAAAATATGGCTATTTGCCAGAAAATGAGGCATCTACTTTGCAAGAACAACCACTTGATTTACATTTCAAGGTAGAAAACCATAATACTGGACTAGCACCATATTTCAGAGAGGCCATCAAAAAGCAATTGCAGGCTATTATCAAAGAAATCAACAGCACCAGAAGCGACGATGAGCAGTTGAATCTTTATACCAGTGGCCTCCGAATTTATACAACCCTTGATTCTCGCATGCAGGCATACGCCGAAGAGTCGTTGCGAGAACACATGATAAAAGAGCAGCAACTATTTTATGAGCATTGGCGTGGCCGTAACCCTTGGGTGGATGAACACATGCGAGAACTGAAAGGGTTTTTGAAAGATGCCATGAAACGCACCGAACGCTATAAAGCCTTGATGGAAGAAATGGACGGCGACGAAGCCAAGGTCTGGGAAGTGCTGAAAAAACCAGTACGTATGACGGTCTTTTCGTGGGCTGGCGAACGAGATACGCTGCTGTCGCCTTTAGATTCGTTGAGCTATTATAAACGTATCTTGAATGCGGGCTTTATGGCGATGAATCCAAACGATGGACACGTGAAGGCTTGGGTAGGAGGTATCAATTTTAAATTTTTTAAATTCGACCACGTAAGACAAAGTAAGCGGCAACCGGGTTCTACGTTCAAGCCATTTGTGTATGCGGCTGCCCTCGAAAACGATGTAGCAAATATTTGTGAAAATGTAGTGGATGAACCTGTGACATTCGATGCCGATGACGGCTTGGTGAGTCCTTGGACACCCCAAAACTCCGACGGACGCTACTCTTACGAAAGTATGCCTTTGCGTAGGGCTATGGGGCGGTCTATCAATACCATTTCGGCAAAATTGATGAAAGAACTGGGCCCCGAAAAAGTGGCCGAATTTGCTCATCGAGTAGGTATCAAAAGTGAATTGAACGAAACTCCTGCCTTGTGCTTGGGGGCTAGTGAGGTGTCGCTGTTTGAGCAAATAAATGCCTACTGCACTTTTGTCAATGAAGGATATTTGATAGAACCTTTGCTCATTTTACGTATTGAAGATAAATACGGCAATGAACTTAGGCGTTTTGAAACAACAACCAAACAAGTACTTACGCCTGAAACAGCCTATAAAATGACCTATATGCTCAAAGGAGCGGTGTTGGAGCCAGGTGGTACAGCCGAAGGACTCAGACGCTACGCTTGTGCTCAGGGCAACGATATTGGTGCTAAAACGGGTACAACCTCCAACTATTCTGATGGCTGGTTTATGGGAGCTACACAACATTTGGTGGCAGGTGTTTGGGTTGGGGGCGACGACCGCAGTATTCACTTCCGTAGCCTGAACCTCGGACAAGGAGCAAAAATGGCGATGCCAATTTATGGTAAATTTATGGACAAAGTGTATGCCGACCCTAATTTGCGAATTATTGGCTATCAAAAAGAGCCTTTCCGAAAGCCTGAACACGTGGACATCAATTGCTATGCCGCTTCGACCGACTCTACGGCGGTACAAATGCCTACTGCCAAGCCTAGTGAAGATGAAGATGGATTTTTGAAATAAACCATAAAAAAAGCAGGCTGCCAAACAGTCTGCTTTTTTATGAGTTAGTCGAAAAATCTATATTATTTGTTAAGCATTTTCCTCAAAAATTTTCTCAATACTTTCACGATACGAAACGCCAAGCGGGATTTTGGCACTTTCTAAAATCACGTGTTTCGACGAAATACCAACAATTTTGGCTTGTGGCACGAGGTAAGATTTGTGCACACGAAGAAATTGATTCGTGTGTAATTTGCTTTGCAAATCCGAAATGGACTCACTGATAA